>Ga0070698_100003973_pt1 | contig 16275 bp, 9 predicted proteins | sample KBSK1502metaG_FD_65477 | JGI IMG/M metagenome (GOLD analysis project Ga0070698, IMG submission 65477) | Corn, switchgrass and miscanthus rhizosphere microbial communities from Kellogg Biological Station, Michigan, USA - KBS K1-50-2 metaG | ecosystem: Host-associated > Plants > Roots >...
GCACGAGGGATAGATGCTGACCTCGCTGACGAAAAGCCCGCTCTCCGGGGGAAGGGCGAACCCCTCCCCGGAGGGCACCGCGCTGCCGACCGTGAAGCCATGCAGTCTCGGGCAACGGACGAAGAGCGCGTCGATGCTGGCCCCGAGGTCCGCCTCGTGCTCCTGGTCCATGTCGCGATGCTCTCGCGCTTTCATGCTGGCCGCCGCAGTCAGACGTTTACGCGCGGGGCTCGCCCTGCTCGTTGACGGTGACCGTCGGTCCCGGGGGAGACGTCATCTGCATGCGATGCTCCTGGCCACGGAAGCTGTAGGTGACGTCCCAATGATCGGGCCGGGCCTGGCTGGATACGTTTTCGCAACGCTGCACGTCCTGCACCTGCTGTCCGCCGCCGCTGCGACCGACGTTGGCGCCTAGCGCACCCCCGGCGACAGCACCACCGGCAGTGGCCAGATCCTGATGGCGTCCGCTGCCGACCTGGTGACCGATGATGCCGCCGATGACGGCGCCGGCAATCGCACCGGGAACGTTAACGCTGCGTCGATCCTGGGAAATCTGCTCGCGCTCGACCCAGCATCGCTGCTCGGGAGTGCCGACCACTGCGCGCACTGAGGTAACGTCCGCTTCGTAGAGCCGCTCGCCGCCGCGCCGGCGGTAGTCGGGGTACGCCGCAGAAGCAGGAGCGGGTGCGTAGCGATAGTCACCGGGCACGTAGCGATGGTCACTGAGCTGATTGCGATTGTCATACGGCGCATAGCGATTGTCCTGGCTGCGCGTGTCCGTGTTGGCGGCGCGCACCGAGGAGACGCTGTCGTTCAAGCCCATCGCGCCCAGCGACGTGTACTCGCCAGGACGCAACACGGCGCACTGGCCGCTGAACCCGGCACCGTCGCACACCTGCCATGTGTTGCTCCGCACCCTGGCCGACGAGGCGCGATTGTTGAAACCGTAGCGCTCGAGGTTGCCGATCGATTGCTCGGTGGTGAATGACTGGCCTTGGAAATTCGGATGCTCGTAAAAGGTTACTTGTGCGGCGGCTTGCGTGGCGATCGCCATCGTGCTCGCCGCCAATGCGTTCCTGAGAATTGAATTCATCGCTGTCTCCTGTGATTCGATGCATGCTGGCCCTTTACGCGGGTTTGCTCCGTGCGCTGGCACACACAACTCCGGGCGCAAGGTGCGTAGGATGACCCATGGTCAGGGAAGAGAGCACCGCAAACACCAGGATCGGAGTCTCCGAGGGTACCGGCGCCGTGCCCTTTCGCAGGCGGGCAGAAGACGCGCTGCTGAAGGCGGGGGCGCTGCAGCGCGCGATCTTCAACAGCGCGAACTTCTCCAGCATCGCCACTGATGCGAAGGGCGTCATCCAGATCTTCAACGTCGGCGCCGAGCGCATGCTCGGCTACACGGCCGCGGAGGTGATGAACCAGATCACGCCGGCCGACATTTCCGATCCGCAGGAGCTGATCGCGCGCGCCAAGGCATTGAGCGTCGAGCTCGCGACCCCGATCACGCCCGGGTTCGAGGCGCTGGTGTTCAAGGCCTCGCGCGGCATCGAGGACATCTACGAGCTGACGTACATCCGCAAGGACGGCAGCCGCTTTCCGGCGGTGGTGTCGGTCACGGCGCTGCGCGACGCGCAGGACGCGATCATCGGCTACCTGCTGATCGGCACCGACAACACCGCGCGCAAGCTCGTCGAAGCCGAGCAGAAGAAGCTCGACCAGCGCCTGCGCGACCAGCAGTTCTATACGCGCTCGCTGATCGAATCCAACATCGACGCGATCATGACCACCGACCCCTCCGGCATCATCACCGACGTCAACAAGCAGATGGAGGCGCTCACCGGGTGCACGCGCGACGAGCTGATCGGCGCCCCGTTCAAAAACCACTTCACCGATCCGCAGCGCGCCGAAGCGGCGATCAAGCGCGTGCTGAGCGAGCAGAAGGTCACCGACTACGAGCTCACTGCGCGCGCGAGGGACGGCAAGGAAACCGTGGTGTCCTACAACGCGACCACGTTCTACGATCGGGACCGCACGCTGCAGGGCGTGTTCGCCGCTGCACGGGACGTCACGGAGCGCAAGCGCGTGGAGGCGGAGCTGCAGCAGGCCAAGGCAGCCGCCGAGAGCGCAAGCCGGACCAAGTCGGATTTTCTCGCGAGCATGAGCCACGAGATCCGCACGCCGATGAACGCGATCATCGGCATCGCGGACCTGCTCGCGAAGAGCGCGCTCTCGCCGGAGCAGGACAAGTATGTGCAGATCTTTCGCCGCGCCGGAGACAACCTGCTGCATCTCGTCAACGACATCCTCGACCTCTCCAAGGTGGAAGCCGAGCAGCTCGAGCTGGAACGCACCGGCTTCTCGTTGCGCGATCTTCTGGAAAAAGTGAAGGAGATGGTGGCGGACCGGGCCGAGGAAAAGGGTCTGGCGCTGGTGTGCGAGGTGGCGCCCGACGTGCCGGCCGACCGGATCGGCGATCCGACGCGGCTGCGGCAGGTGCTGCTCAATCTGGTCGGCAACGCGATCAAGTTCACGGAGTCCGGCGCAGTGACGCTGCGGGTCGCGCCGGATGCGGACGCCGCCGTTCCGGGCGCATTGCGGTTTTCCGTCTCGGACACCGGCATCGGAATCGCGGAAGAGAAACTGGGCGCGGTGTTCGAGCGATTCACGCAGGCCGACTCCTCGACCACCCGCAAGTACGGAGGCTCCGGGCTGGGACTGACGATCTCGAAGCGCCTGGTGGAACTGATGGGCGGGCGCGTCTGGGTCGAAAGCGCAGTCGGCAAGGGCAGCGTGTTCTCGTTCGCCGTGCCGCTCGAGATCCCGACCGAGCCGGCGCACCGCGCGACCGTTCCGGTCGGCACAAGTCCCGAGCGATCGCCGCCGGCGCTGCAGATTCTCCTGGTGGAAGACTCGCCCGACAACCGGACGATCACTGTTGCCTTCCTGCAGCACACGCCGTACCAGGTCGACATCGCCGAAAACGGCGCGATCGCCTGCGAGAAATTCATCGCCGGCCACTACGACCTGGTGCTGATGGACCGGCAGATGCCCGTCATGGATGGGCTGACTGCGACGCGCGCGATCCGCGCATGGGAACAGGCGAACCAGCGGCCACCCACGCCGATCATCGCATTGACGGCCGCAGCCTTGAAGGGGGACCGGGAAAAGTGCATCGCGGCAGGGTGCACGTCCTATCTGACGAAACCCATCAAGCAGGAAGTGCTGCTGCAGGCAATCAAGGAGATCCACGAGCACTCCGTCGTCGAGCCTGCCATTTGGAAGCCGACGGGCGTTCCGCAGGATCCGATCCTCGTTCGCGCGAATCCCAAGATCGCAGACCTGGTCCCCGGGTTCCTGCAGAACCGCAGGCAGGAAGTGGTCGCGATGCTCAATGCCCTGAATCAGGCAGACTTCGAAACCGTGGAGAGTCTCGGGCACGGCATGAAGGGCGCCGGAAGCAGCTGGGGATTCCAGAGGATCACGGACATCGGTGCCGGCCTCGAGCAGGCGGCAAAGAGCGCCGACACCGGCGCGTCGCGCAAGTGGGTGAACGAATTGTCCAGCTATCTGGATCGCGTCGAAATCGTCTCGGACTAGCCCGTCACGCAATTACAAGGGCTGGATTCTCGCGAGGCATGCGCGCACGCGCGCGGTGAGCTGCGGGATCGAAAACGGCTTCGTCACATAGTCCGTCACGCCGGCTTCAAAGCCCGCGCGGGTGCTGGGCTCATCGGTCATCGCAGTAAGCATCAGCACGGGCAGGTGCTGGGTCGCGGGCCTGGCGCGCAGCGTTTTCATGACCTCCAGGCCGTCCATGCCGCTCATCTTGTAATCGAGCACCAGCAGGTCCGGCATCTGCGCGTCGATCTTGCGCAGCGCTTCGGCGCCAGTGGTCGCATTCGTCACGCTGTACTGCTCCTCCTGCAACGCGCGAACGATCAGCGTCAGCGTATCCGGATGGTCGTCGACCACGAGGATGTCGAATTTGCGCTGCGCGAAGGAGGCCTGAACGGGGTCCGCCGAAAGGAACGGCTTCGAGGCGGAGCGCGGTTCGAGCAGCAGCTCGCAGCCTTCGTACGCGCAGAAGACCTCGAGGTCCGTGCCAAGCTCACGGGCGCGGGCGCGCGCCTTGCGCTCGATGTCCGCGACGAAGTCGTCGTTGTGGCTGGGATCATGATGAGTCAGCGCAACTTTGCGCACACCGGCCGCCGCGGCAATCTGCACCACGTATTCGTACGTGCTGTGTCCCCAGGTTTTCTTGGCAGGATATTCCGCGGGCGTGTACTGGGCGTCGTGGATCAGCAGATCGGCGTCGGCCATGAACCGGGCGTGCCGGCGGTCGCCCTCGTGCAGGATCGACTCGACGCGGCCCGGCTCTGCGCCCGCGCGCCAGAGATCGTCGGAAAACGGCTCGTGGTCGACCAGGTACACCACCGCCACGCCGTCGGCTTCGACGCGATAGCCGAGCGTCATCGCCGGGTGATTGAGAAATTGCGCCGCAACGCGCGTGCCGCCGATCGTGTGGATGCCTTCGGTCAGCTCGTGATACGTGATCGCTGCCGGCAGCTGGTCCAGCTCCACGGGGAAATAGGGAAACTGCATCTGGCCGGCGAGGACCTCGTGCAGCGAGCCGCGGCTGCCTTGCGGGCCATGGATCGCGACCGAGTTCCCCAGGACAAAGGCGGGGATGAAGAACGGGAAGCCCTGGATGTGATCCCAGTGCGTATGCCCGATCAGAATGTTCGTATGAATGGGGCGTCTGCCTGGCGCCATCAATGCGCCGGCGAGCGGGTGCGCACCGGTGCCGCAGTCGAGAATCAGCAGCTCGCCGCTCGCCGTGGTCACCTCGACGCAGGACGTATTGCCGCCGAAGTGATTCGTGCCGCGCCCGGGCGTGGCGATCGAGCCCCGCGTTCCCCAGAAGCGAACTTTCATCGGCTCACTTGCGCTCCGGCGTCGTAAGCTCGCGCAGCACTCCGCCGCCCTCGACGCTGCCGGTGGTACGAGCCTCGCTGCTCATCCGCCGCACGCAATCCTGGCGATCCTGCGGCGGTTGCTTCTCGCAGCGGAGCAAGCGATTGCGCTCGAACTCGGCCTGGCCGTCGTTGAGATTCCCGCGCTTTGCCTCTTGCAGCGCTGCGCTCGCTTCCCGAAGGCAGGTGGCGCGGTCCTGGCTCGTCTGCCCGCTCATGCAGGCAGCACGGTCTCTCTGATAGGTGCTTTGCGCTTCCGACAGCCTAGGGCGATCCGCGGCTACCACGACCGTTGCGCTCAGCAAGGCTACGGCTGCGCAGAGGGCGAGGCCCCACGCACGAAGCGGGGTGACAGCATGACCAGACGTCATGGGGTTCTCCTTTGAAAACGCAGCCAAGCTAACAAGCAGGCATTGGTGCGGTCTGTGCGGTAGCAGACCGAGGGGGCGGTCGACATCGGGACCAGCATCGGAATCGCCGTCTACCCGGCGGACGGCACGACCGCTGACGCGCTCGTCAAGGCGGCCGACGCCGCGATGTACGGCGCCAAGCACGGGAGGAACACGTCTCGGCTTTGCGCGGCGTAGCGGCGGCGGCCTATGTGCCCGGCCGCACAGACCATCACGGTAGCAGGGTCTATAAGTGTGCTGAAGGGGAAGCTGCGGCGCTTCCCTGACCGGAGCGGATCAGAAGAAGCCCGGGTGTCAAAAAGGTCGCCAGTTTCACCACGCTCTTCACGCGAATCTCTCCGCGTGACCTGCCTCTGCAACGGTTTCCCGATTCAGCTAGAGGTGTCACGTGGCTCGAAATATCAATTCCGCCCCAACACGATCGCCCTGCGAACGCGCGTCGCGCAAATCGCCGACCGGGGTCCCGGGTTTCGATGAAATCACCGGCGGAGGCTTGCCGCGGGGCCGCACGACACTGCTCGTGGGCGGACCGGGCTCCGGCAAGACGATCTTCGCGCTGCAATTCCTGGTGCATGGCGCGCGGCGCTGCAGGGAACCGGGCATCTTTGTCGCGTTCGAGGAGACTTCGACGCGCATCCTGGGCAATGCCGAAAGCTTCGGCTGGAATCTGGCGGGGTTGCGGGACAAGAAGCTGTTTTTCATGGACGCCCAGCCGACGGCCGACCTGGTCCAGTCGGGCAATTTCGATCTCGGCGGGATGCTGGCGATGCTGGAGGCGCAGACCCGGCAATCGGGTGCGCGGCGCATCGTGTTCGACGCCCTGGATATCGTACTGGCGCTGCTGCCCGACGCGGCGGCGAAAAGGCGTGAGATCTACCGGTTGCACGATTGGTTACTGGCGCGCGGGCTCACGGGCCTCATCACCGCCAAGGCTGGCGGCGACGATGCCAGCTCCAGCAGCTTGCAGCAGTTCGGCTTCATGCAATTCATGGTGGACTGCGCGGTGATCCTCAACCACAGCGCGGTGCTGGGCGTGTCGCAACGTAACTTGCGCGTGCAGAAGTACCGCGGCACCAGCTTCGACGAGAATGAGTCGCCGTTCCTGATCGGCACCAGCGGGCTCGAGGTCGCCGTCGCGGGCACGCTGGGCCGTGCGGCCGCCAACGTGACCACGGAGCGCGTCTCCAGCGGCGTTGCGCGGCTCGATACGATGCTGGGCGGCGGCTACTATCGCGGCGCCAGCGTGCTGATCACCGGCTTCCCCGGCACCGCCAAGACGACCCTGAGCGGCGCGTTCGCGCAAGCCGCCTGCCAACGCGGCGAGCGCACCATGTTCGTCAGCTTTGACTCCGATTCCAACGAGGTGATCCGCGACCTGGCCTCGGTCGGAATCCGGCTGGGCCGTTACGTGAAGAGCGGGCGCCTGCTCATGGTCTCGGCCCGTACCATCACCGGCAGCGCGGAGACCTATCTGGTGCGCATCAAGACGCTGGCGAGCAGGCACCGGGCCCGCTGCCTGGTGATCGATCCGGTGTCCACCTGGTCCAAATCAGGAAACGACCTGAGCGCGCACAGCGTCGCAGAGCGGTTGACCGACTGGTCGAAGGCCAACAACACGACCCTGCTATGCACCAGCCTGCTCGACGAGATGTCCAGCCAGCACGAGGGCGGCTCGCCGCTGCAGATTTCCACGCTCGCGGACACCTGGATTCACCTCAACTATCTGATGCAGGCGGGGGAGCGCAACCGCGGCCTGTCGATCATCAAGTCCCGCGGCACCGCGCATTCGAATCAGGTTCGCGAGCTGATCCTGAGCGATTCCGGTGTGACGCTGACCGATACATATACCGCAGGCGGCGAGGTCCTGATGGGCACGTTGCGCTGGGAAAAGGAGGGCGCCGAACGTGCGGCGGCTGAGGCCACCAAAGTCGCCGGGAAGCTCAAGCGCGTCAGGCTCGATGCCGAGGAGGCCGAGCTCGGGGTGCGATTGAAGTCGCTGCAGGTGGAGCTCCAGGCGAAACAGGTCGAGAAAGCGTTGCTCGCCCGTACCACGGAGATTTACAAGGGTGAATTGTCGCTGGGCCGTACGCGGATGGGCGAATTGCGCGGGGCCGACGTGGCGATTCCGGGACGGAAAGCGGTCCGGCCATGACCCGACGCGCGAAGTCCAGACCCCGGCCCAAAACCAAGCCGGCATTCGAATTCCGGCTTTACGTGGCAGGCGATGCACAAAATTCCGCGCAGGCGATGGTCAACCTGACCGCGTTTTGCCGGGCGTATCTCGTGGATCGGCACACGATCGAAGTAGTGAACGTGTTCAAGGAACCGAAGCGCGCGCTGGCGGACGGGATCTTCATGACACCGACGCTGGTCAAGCTCTCGCCCCCGCCGGCCCCGCGGAGAATCGTCGGCACGCTCAGCCAGGCGCAGCCCGTGATGCAGGCCTTTGGGGTGGAAGCCTTGGTTGCATGAAACCGGGAAAGTCACCGGCAGGCCGCCCAGGACGACGGCCTCGATCGAAGTTGACCCGAAGCCTTCCGGGCATAGGCCCGGGGCTCGCACGACCTCGGCGCGGCGCTATTGACGAAGTGTCGGTCCTGATCGAGGCGCTGCACCAGGCCGGGCAGCGCCTCGAGCATCTGACGGCAGGCGAAGTCGATACGGTGGCGGACCGCCACGGCCAGACGTTCCTGTTGCGGACCGCCCAGGATCAGGTCCGTCATATCGAGGCCGACAAGCAGGCCGCGATCCTCAACGCATTGCCGGCCTCGATTGCGTTGCTCGATACCCAGGGGGTCATCGTCTCGGTCAACGAGGCGTGGCGGCAATTTGCCGGCCCGAGAGTACTCCAGAGCCCGGGATCCGCAACCGGCCTCAACTACCTCGACGTTTGCGACTCTGCGCGGGGGGCTGATTCGCCCGAAGCCCACGAGATTGCCAACGGCGTTCGTTCGGTGTTGAGCGGCGCGGTCAGCGCCTTCTCGATCGAATACTCGTGCCATTCGCCGACGGCGCAGCGCTGGTTCCTGCTGACGGTGACGCCTCTGGCGCTCGATCGCCCGAACGGCGTCGTCGTCATGCACCTGGACATCACCGAGCGGAAGCGTGGAGAAGAGGAGATCCGGCGCTTCGCCGCGGCGATGGACGCCCTGGCCGATGCCGTCATTCTGGTCGATCGCTCCGGCATGCGCATCGTCCATGTCAACGAAGCCGCCTGTCGCTATATGAACAAGACGCGCGAGCAACTGCTTGCGCTGGACCCGTGGGTTTGGCTTGCCACTTCGCGCGCAGAGCTCGAGCGCGACTACGACGCCCTCATTGCCAGCGGCGTGCCGGCAGCACCCATTGAAATTCTGCGGCGCCGCAAGGATGGCTCTGAACCATGGATCGAGCTGCGGCGTCACGCAGCGCGCTCAGAGGACCGCTGGATCATCGTCACGATCATGCGGGACATCACCGAGCGCAAGCAGTCCCAGCAGGCGCTCCTCGAAAGCGAACGGCGCTTGAGCGACATGCTGGCAAACGTGGAACTGCTCGCAGTGATGCTCGACCGCGAGGCGCGGGTCACGTACTGCAACGAGCACTTTCTCCGCCTGACGGGGTGGCGATACGATGAAGTCATCGGGCAAAGCTGGGTGGAGAAGTTCATTCCGCCCGAAGCCGCCGACCTGAAGGAGCGTCTCGCGACGCTTCTCACCGACCAGCCTGAAGCGCGGCATGGCGAAAGCGTGATCCTCACGCGCTCGGGCGAGCGCCTGCTCATTCGCTGGAACAACTCGCTGCTGCGGTCCGGAGCCGGCGATGTGAACGGAACGGCGAGCATCGGCGAGGACATCACCGAGCAAAGGCGCGGCGAAGAGGCGTTGCGGCGCTTCAGCGCGGCGATGGACGCGACGGCGGATGCGATCTATCTGGTCGATCGCACCAGCATGCGTTTCATCCATGTCAACGCCGCTGCCTGTCGCATGCAGAGCCATACGCGCGAGGAGCTGCTTGCGCTGGGACCCGACCGTGTGCTCTCCGTTTCGCGCGCAGAACTCGAGCGGACCTACGACGCTCTCATCGCCAGCGGTGTGGACGCAGAACCGGTTGACCTGCTGCGCGCCCGCAAGGACGGCTCACAAGTATGGGTCGAAATGCGCCGCCACGCGCAGCGCATGGGTGATCGCTGGACGATCATCACCCTGGTGCGAGATGTGACCGAACGCAAGCTGGCGGAGGCGAAGATCACCCGTCTCAATCGAGTCTATGCCGTCTTGAGTGGCATCAATACTGCGATCGTGCGCATCCGGGAGCGCAACGAACTCTTCAGGGAAGTCTGCCGGATCGCCGTGTCGGAAGGCGGGTTCAGCCTCGCCCGGGTGCTGGAGGTGGACGCGAACGCACGAGTGCGCATCGCCAGTACCAGCGAGTCCGACTCGCAGCTGTTCCAGGGCATCGTCGACGGATACAACACCGATCCCGAGCACTCCCAAAGCTTGCTCGCGGTCGCGATGCGCGAGTGCCAGCCTGTGATTTCCAACGACGTCGCTGCCGATCCGCGGATACCCAACCGGGACGCGCTGACGAAGGACGGGAACTACGCCCTCGCGCTGCTGCCGATCATCGTGGAGCAGCGCATCGTGGGCAGCGTCATGCTGCGGACGCACGAGTCGGGGACATTCGACGAGGCCGAGCTGCGCCTGCTTCGCGAAGTGTGCTCCAACCTGTCATTCGCGCTCGAGCACATGGACAAGGAGAAGAGGGTCCAAAGGCTGACACGCGTATACGCGGTACTGAGCGGCATCAACGCGCTCATCGTGCGGGTCAGCGACCGCGAGGAGCTGTTCAGGGAGGCGTGCGCGATTGCGGTCGAAGCAGGCAAGTTTCGGTTGGCCTGCGTAGTCGTTGCCGATCGGCAAGCTGCGCAGGTGAAAGCGGTGGCCTGGGCCGGCGACGAAAGCGGTTTTCTTCATTTGAACCGCCCGATCGTCGGCGCGAGCGGGCAAGGCAAGCCTGGCCTGGGCGCGCAGGCGATCGAGAAGCGCAGTCCTGTCATCTGCAACGACATCGCTGCCGACGGCAGCCTCATGCGGTACCCGGAGGAGGCGCTTGCGCGCGGTTACCGGTCGGTGGCCGCATTGCCGCTTCTGGTCGATGGCACAGCCGTCGCCGCGCTCGTGCTGTACGCCGCGGAGACGAAATCTTTCGACGAGGAAGAGACGAAGCTGCTCGTCGAGCTGGCCGGCGACATCTCTTTTGCGCTCACGAATATCAAAGCAGCCGGGAAACTAGACCGGTTGACCCGGGTGAATGCGATGCTGAGCGGCATCAACGGGGCGATCGTGCGCATCCGTGATCGCCAGGCCTTGCTCGAGGAAGCGTGCCGTATCGGAGTCGAGACCGGAGGCTTCACGCTGGCCTGGATCGGCGTCGTTGATGGCGCGGCGAAGGTCCTCGCCCCGGTTGCCTGGGCGGGACCTGGCCGGGAGTACGCCGACAAGCTTCGCCTCAAGGTTGGCGACGCGGCGCCCGACACAAGCAGCCTCGCTGCCCAGGCGATCAGGGAAAAGAGACCGGTCGTCTCGAACGACGTCGAGCACGATCCGCGCGTGGTCCTGCTGGCGGAAATGGTCCGGCACGGCTTGGGATCGGTGGTCGTGCTGCCGCTGGTCGTTCACGGGGAAGCGCAAGAAACGCTGACGCTGGTCGCCGCAGAGACCGATTTCTTCGACGCCGGCGAGGTGAAGTTGTTGAGTGAGGTCGCGGGCAATATCGCGTTCGCGCTGGAGCATATCGAGAAAGAGGAGAAGGTCCAGAGGCTGACGCGCGTGTACGCGGTGCTGAGCGGCATCAATATGCTCATCGTGCGCGCGAAGGACCGCGACGAGCTGTTCAATGAAGCGTGCCGAATCGCGGTCGAAGCCGGACACTTTCTCAAAGCCTGGGTCGGAATCGTCGGCTCCGGCTCGCAGCCGCTCAGGATCGTTGCCGCGCACGGCGCGGATCCGCTTTTCTTTCAGAGCATCGAAAGGCAATTGAATCGGAAATTGTCGGCCGGGAAAGGCCTCGTTGTCCGGGCGCTTGAGACCGGGAAGCCGGTTATCTCGAACGACGTTGCAAGCGACCCGGAGATGCTGTTGGAGGACGGCACCATCGCTGCGAGCGTGCGATCCGTCGTTCTATTGCCTCTGATCGTAGCGGGCGAAGCCATCGGCGTGCTCACCTTGAGCGCAGATACGGCGGGATTCTTCGACGACGAGGAGATGAAGCTGCTCGTCGAGCTGGCCGGAGACATCGCATTCGCGATCGATCACATCGAGAAACAGGAGCGGCTCGATTACCTCGCCTATTACGACCCCCTCACCGGACTCGCGAACCGCAGCTTGTTCCTCGAGCGGGTCGCGCAGTACATGCGTAGCGCCGCTACCGGTGGACACAAGCTTGCGGTGTTCCTGATCGATCTGGAGCGCTTCAGGAACATCAACGACAGCCTCGGCCGGGCGGCCGGGGACGCGCTACTCACGCAGGTAGCGGAATGGCTCACGCGCAAGGCGGGGGAGGCGAGTTTGTTGGCGCGGGTAGGTGCGGACCAATTCGCCGTCGTGCTGCCTGAAGTGAAGCAGGAAGGCAGCGTGGCGCGGCTCATCCAGAACTGGATGGATGCTTCTCTGGCGCATCCGTTCCGGCTGAATGACGCCGTATTTCGCATCGCCGCCAAGGTCGGCGTCGCGCTCTTCCCGGAGGACGGTGCCGACGCCGACCTCCTGCTCAGGAACGCGGAGGCGGCGCTCAAGAAAGCCAAGACGAATGGTCAGCGATACATGTTCTACACGCAGACCATGACCGACGCGGTGACCGGCAAGCTGACGATGGAGAACCAGCTGCGCCAGGCGCTCGACAACGAAGAATTCGTGCTCCATTACCAGCCGAAGGTGAATCTGCAGAGCGGCGAGCTCGCCGGCGTCGAGGCGCTGCTGCGCTGGAACGATCCGCTTACCGGCCTGGTGCCGCCAGGGCGTTTCATTCCGATCCTCGAAGAAACCGGAATGATCCAGGACGTCGGGCGCTGGGCGCTACGCAAGGCGATCGAAGACTACCTGCGCTGGCGCGCCGCAGGCCTGCCTGCGGTGCGCATCGCAGTGAACGTCTCGCCGCTGCAGCTGCACAGCCGCGGGTTCATCGCCGAGATCGAGGAAGCCATCGGCATCGACCCGCTGGCGGCGGCCGGCCTGGAGCTGGAGATTACCGAAAGCGTGATCATGGAGGACGTGAAGCACAACATCGCCAGCCTGCAGGCGATCCGCGCCATGGGCGTGACGATCGCGATTGATGACTTCGGCACGGGCTTTTCCTCACTCAGCTACCTCGCCAGACTGCCAGTGGACACGCTCAAGATCGACCGCTCGTTCGTGATCGACCTGACGGGAGGGGCGCAGGGCCTGGCGCTGGTGTCCACCATCATCAGCCTGGCGCATGCGCTCAAGCTCAAGGTCGTGGCGGAAGGCGTCGAAACAGAAGAGCAGGCGCGGCTGCTGCGCCTGCTGAACTGCGACGAGATGCAAGGTTATCTGTTCAGCAAACCCGTGTCGCGCGAGATCTTCGAAGCGAAATTCCTCGCGCTGCCTGTCGCTGCATGATCAGCAGGGTGCAGCTCGCCAAGCGCAACGTGCGGTCCCGCACAGAGCGCTTTTGCGTTCTTTGCCATATTGGGGGCGTTGATCCCGAGCGGATGAACCTGCGGTAAAGAAGGAGTACGTTCCATGATGCTCTACCAGTTCGTGAATTCGAACTACGACGAGTTGATCCGGCGCTGTGAAGAAAAGGTGGCAAAGCGGTTCGCGCCGATCGGCGTTCCTGTCGTCGTAAAACACGGTGTGCCGCTTTTTCTGCGCCAGCTCGTCGATGCGCTCCAGCTCGATCCCGCGATACCCGCCCGCACGGTTGCGGATCCGGATCCGGCGCAAGCCCCTTCGGAGATCCAGCGTGCCGCGGCCCTGCACGGCGCGGACCTGCTGCGCCTCGGTTACAGCGTGGATCAGGTGGTCCACGATTACGGCGACGTCTGCCAGGGCATCACCGATCTCGCCGTCGAGCAGAAGGCATCGATCAATAGCGACGAATTTCGTACGCTCAACCGCTGCCTCGACAATGCCATTGCGTCAGCCGTGACCGCTTTCGGCGAGGTTGGCAAGATCATCGGCAATGCCCACGCGGAAGATTTGCATCAGCGCCTGGGCATGTTCGCCGACGAACAGCGACGGCTGGTCGATGTTGCCATCCACGCGTATTCCGCGATCCAGACCGGCAGCGTCGGGCTGACCGGTGCGACCGGTGCCTTGCTCGTTCAATCACTCAGCGAATTGCGCATCCTCGCGGATCGCTCCGTTGCCGACATACGCCTGGCGTCCGCGACGGCGACATTGCCGACTCCTTAGAGAATCGGTCGCCTTAGTCCGAAACCAGCCAAAAAACAACCGCGAAGACCGCTGGCAGGAGGATGCAAAAGCGCACGAGGGATGCCATGCGGCTGCGCTCGGCGCCGTCGAAGACATCTCTCTTGTGGGTTTTCTTGGCCCGCTCGGCGGAGCTTCTGCGCAGTAACGCGTATTCCAGCGCAACGAGTGAGAACGCCACGCCGGTGCCGACCATTGCGCCTGTAAGAATGATATTCATGTACACCTGAAGCCTACGGATCCGCCGCATTGCGCACCGTGCGCTGACGCGCATTGGCGATCGGTGGCGTGAAGATCTTGCCAGGTACGTACGCCAGCGCACAGAGCAGATGTCTTGCGGGGATGACAATGGCCGACCGGCAGTCGACTGCCGGCAGGAGATCCGCATGAATCAGAATGGCTACAGGCAACACGATCGCGCTCGCATCTTCACGCTGCTGCTCGCTTTTGCCGTACTCGTATTTGCAGGTGGGGCTAGTGCCGACCCACCGACGCGCGTCGCGCGGCTGGGCTACACCAGCGGCGCGGTGAGCTTCTCGCCTGCCGGCGAGAACGACTGGCTGCTGGCGACGATGAATCGGCCGCTGATCACCGGCGATCGCCTGTGGGTGGACGCGAGGGCGCGGGCGGAACTGCAGATCGGCTCGGCCGTGATCCGCATGAGCGGCAGCACCAGCGTGACGCTGCTCAATCTCGAGGACCGTGTCGCACAGGTGCAGTTGTCGCAAGGCACGCTGAACGTTCGGGTGCGGCGCCTTGGCCCGAATGAAGTGCTGGAGATCGCCACGCCGAATCTCGCGTATTCAATTCGCCGACCGGGCAGGTACCGGATCGAGGTCGATCCCGCTGGCGATGCAACGACCGTCGTCGTGCGCGAGGGCCAGGCCGAGGTGTATGGCGAACGCGCCGCGTATCGCGTCAATGCGGGTCAGACGTACCGCTTTTTCGGCACCGACTTGCGCGATTACGAATATGTCGATGCGCCACGTGCGGACGAGTTCGATCGCTGGTCGTCCGAGCGCGATCGCCGCGGATCGGTCTCTGCGCGCTACGTCTCACCCGATGTGATCGGCTACGAGGACCTGGACGAGTACGGCAGCTGGCGTCCCGCGCAGGGCTACGGCAACGTGTGGGTACCGTCTCGCGTTGCAGCCGGCTGGGCGCCGTACCGCGACGGACATTGGGCGTGGGTCGACCCGTGGGGCTGGACCTGGGTAGATGACGCGCCTTGGGGCTTCGCGGTCTCTCACTACGGCCGCTGGGCGAACATCAACGGGACCTGGAGCTGGGTCCCCGGTCCGGTGCGCTCGCGAGCGGTCTACGCGCCTGCGCTGGTCGCCTTCATCGGCGGAAGCAATTTCCAGATTACGCTCTCCAGCGGCAACGTCGGAGGTATCGCGTGGTTTCCGCTCGGCCCCCGCGACGTGTATCGGCCATCCTACCCGGTAAGCCGGCGCTATTTCAACGACGTCAACACCAGCAACACGACGATTACCGCGATCAACATCACCAACGTGTACAACAACGTCAACGTGCGCAACATCACCTACGTCAACCAGCAGGTACCCGGCGCGATCGTCGCCGTGCCGAGCACTGCGTTCGTGCAATCGCAGCCGGTCGCGAAGGCCGCAGTCCGCGTGACGAAAGATACGATCGCGAGCGCGCCGGTGACGGCTGTCGCGGCGGTAGCGCCAGTTCAGGCCAGCGTGCGCGGCGCGACGGCACCGGGCGGCGCGCCGCCGGCGCAAGCACAGCAGCGGCCGGTCGTGGCGAAAGTGCCGCCGCCACCCGCACCGGTCCCGTTTGCGGCAAAGCAGTCTGCACTCGCAGTGAATCCGGGCAAGCCGCTCGACGCGGCCGCTCTGGCGACGGTGAAGCCCACCGCGCCGCCGCCGGCACCGGCGGTCAAAGTTGTCACACCAGCGCAGCCATCGGCGGCGCCACCGAAGCAGCAAGCGGGTGCTGGAGCCCGGCGAGCGGCGGAAGCACAGAAGAGACCGCAGCCGCCCGAAGCACAGAAGGCGCCACCGCCGCCGGTTGGCGCGCCGAAGCCGCCCGAGGCGCAAGCGCCACCGCCCCCAGCGAGCGCGCCGAAACCAGCGGAAGCTCCAAAGGCACCGCCACCGTTGAGCGCGCCGAAACCACCGGAAGCTCCGAAGGCATCGCCACCGGAAGCGCAGAAAGCGCCGCCGGCCGACGTGCAAAAAGGCCGATCGCGAGATGCGGACAAGGCGCCACCGCCACCGGTTGGCGCGCCGAAGCCGCCCGAGGCGCAAGCGCCACCGCCCGCAGTGAGCGCGCCGAAAGCACCGGAAGCTCCGAAGGCACCGCCACCGGAAGCGCAGAAAGCGCCGCCGGCCGACGTGCAAAAAGGCCGATCGCGAGACGCGGACAAAGCGCCACCGCCACCGGTGAGCGCGCCGAAACCAGCGGAAGCTCCGAAGGCACCGC
>Ga0070698_100003974_pt1 | contig 16274 bp, 13 predicted proteins | sample KBSK1502metaG_FD_65477 | JGI IMG/M metagenome (GOLD analysis project Ga0070698, IMG submission 65477) | Corn, switchgrass and miscanthus rhizosphere microbial communities from Kellogg Biological Station, Michigan, USA - KBS K1-50-2 metaG | ecosystem: Host-associated > Plants > Roots >...
GTCCAGCCCACCCCAGATAGTCCGAGATTCTGCAGCTGGGACAGGCTCATGGTCAGGTGTTCCCAAGTGGAAGAGTTATCACCAGTCCAGAGCAAAGCTTGGCGTTGTATTCCGGCGTAGCCGGAACGCGAAATTACCAAGGGCCGCCGATCAGGCCGCAAGCGCGACAAACCCTCGCGCGTGGCCTGCGCCATCAACGAGCCATAGGCGTTATGCACCTGGAGGTGGGATTGAGCCTTTCCTCCGCCTGGATGAAGGACGTCCGCCGGCAACGTAGAGTTCGGTGGGACGAACAGACCTGGCTCGTTCATGTCGCACCAGATCCCGTCGACACCGGCATCAAGCAATGCCTTGTGCTGCTTTCCCCACCATGCACGCGTTTCTGGATTCGTGAAGTCGGGAAATGTGCAGATCCCCGGCCAAACGACATTCTGGTAGTCGTCTCCTGCTGGTGTCTTGCAGTAGAGATCACGCGCCTTTCCTTCGGCGTAGACCGCGTAGTCGGCGTCGACCTTGACCCCGGCATCCACGATGCTCACAGCATGGAATCCCATCTCGTGGAGCTCCGCAAGTAACCTCTCGGGGTCGGGGAAGCCCACGGGATTCCATGTGAATACTCGGTAGCCATCCAACGTGTCGATATCGAAATAAAGCGTGTCGCACGGGATGTCGCGCTCGCGGAATGAGCGGGCTATCTGCCGCACCTCGTCGGCCGTCTCGTAGCTGAAGCGGCTCTGGCCATTGCCCAGAGCCCAGAGCGGAGGCAAAGGCGTATGTCCTGTCAGGTCCGTATAGCGCGCCAGCACGTCCCGAGGTGTTGGACCGCAAAAGACGTAGTAGACAAGGTCTCCGCCGCCGGCGCCAAACCACGCCCGCGCGGGGTCATCGTGGGCAAGGTCGAACTCGACCCGAGTCGTGCTGTCGAGAAATAGGCCCCAGGCCTGGCTTTCGGACAGGACGAGGGTGAACGGGATGGAGGCGTACAGGTTGTTTTGCAGAGCCGTCTGGCCGCGTGGCGGATCCACATTCCAGAAAAGCTGCTGGGACCCGGTCTTGTCCAGCTCTCCGGTCCGCTCTCCGCACCCAAAGTAGTGCTCGCCGGCAAGATGCTGCTTGTACACGCGGACTGGCGCCTCTCCGAATGTCGGAAACCAGCCCATCCCAAGGTCTGGATCATCCAGCGCAAACTCGCGGCCCGCACTATCTGAGAACCCAATGCGAAATTGAGCAAGCGAGAGATGAGCAGTTGCGGCAGACGTCGCAAGTGTCACAACATCGGCTTCCTCAGCGATTGTCACCGGCCCCGGTTGCCAATCCCGAGCAACTACAGCCACCGAGCTGTAGTCCACCGTGCGGTCCTCTGGGAAGAACCCGACGCGAAACAAATCAGGAGCGAGCGCGGTCACCTCGACAGTTGCTGAGCCAGCCTGCACGCAAATCATTGAGGCATACTTTGTCACCGTGATCGCTGTCCCAAGAGGTTGGTAGCCCGGAGGAAGAGTCGTTACCCTCCTATTTCCTGCCGCCGCTTTGTCAGACGGCGTAGCAAGAGACATCTAGCCTCTCAGTCCTGTCAGGCTGATGCCTCGAATAATCTGGCGCTGGAACAACAGGAACAGAAGAATGGGAGGAACACTGGCGAGCACGAGACCGGCCATCAGGTAGTTGAAGGGCAGAGGGAAGTTGGAGTTGAGTCCAGCCTCGTGATAAATAGCCACGCTCAGCGGCTGAACTTCAGGATTGAAGAGCACGAGCAGCGGCCAGAGAAAATCCTTCCACGAAGCAACGACCGTAAAAATCGTGACCACCGCCAGAACCGGGCGGGACAGCGGCAGGATGATCCGGTAGAAGAGCCGCCAGGGACTCGCTCCATCCAGGCGCGCAGCGTCAGTCAACTCCGTCGGAATCGTGTCGAAGAAGCTCTTCAAGATCAGGATGTTCAACGCGCTCGCGGACTCAGGCAGCCAGACGCCAGCCCAGTTGTTGATCAGCGACACGTGAATCAGCGGGAGATTGCTGATATTCACAAATTGCGGGATCAGATAGACCACAGGCGGCACCATCAAAGTCGAGAAGAACACGAACTGGATGATGCCTTTGCCTGCCGGACGCAGCTTTGACAAGGCAAACGCCGCAGTCGCGGAGACCAGAAGCTGTAGAATCACGGCTCCCGTTGCAAGGATCAACGTGTTGCCGAAATAGAGCGGATACCGCAGAACGGTCCAGGCATTGGAATAATTGCTCCAGGCGGGATGCAGCGGCCAGATTGTTGGGGGGCTCTGGAAAATCTCGATGCTCGACTTGAGGGCGCTGCTGAACATCCAGTAGAGCGGCGCAAACGTGATCAGCGTCGACAGGAGGAGCAGAGCAAAGACGGACCAGTAAATCGCACGTCCTGATGGTTGCCTCCTCACCAGGTCAGAAACCAACGTGCGTTCGAAACTCTCTTCCTGCCTGCGGCGGCGCCGCCTCAAAGTGAGCATGGCCACGTCTCAGTCGGCTTCCATCAGACGGCTGGTCATCCGCATGTAGATCAGTGCGAACACGGCCAGAACAAGGAACAGGAGCACGCCGAGAGCGCTTGCCTCACCAAACTCGGCGTCCTGGAACGTGTATCTGTAGATCAGGATGAGGACTGTCGTCGTGGCGTTGTTCGGACCGCCGCCCGTGATCGTGAACGGCTCGGTGAAGACCTGCATCGTGGCAATGATCTGCAGGACCAGCATCAGCAGCAGGATGGGTCGAATGGTTGGCAGCGTTACATGCCAGATCCGCTGCCATAGATTCGCGCCGTCGAGCTCTGCCGCCTCATAGAGCGAGGCAGGAACTCCTTGCAGGGCCGCCAGATAGATCAGCATCGTTGAGCCCGCCGCGCCCCATGTTGCGACCACCACGAGCGCCGGCAGCGCTGTACTGTGATTCTCGAGCCAGAGACCGGCGGGCAGGTGGACCGCCTGGAGCAACGCGTTGATCAACCCGAAATCGGCGTTATAGAGCCAGAGCCAGAGAAAGGCCGTGACGATTGGCGGCAGCATAACCGGCAGATAGAAAGCCAGTCGGAACAGTGCTTTGCCATGGCGCATTTCGTTGATCAGCAGTGCCAGTCCGAGTGGAATCAGATAGCCAAAGAGCAATGCATAACTGGTGAAGGTCAGCGTGTTGCGCCAGGCCACTGCGAAAAGGGGGTCTGAGAAAACCTTCTGATAATTCGTCCAGCCCACCCAGACGGAAGGATTGATCATGTCGACGCTCTGAAAGCTCAGGCTGAAACCAAGCACGAGTGGGTACCAGACGAACAGCACAAAGATGAAAACGGCCGGCAGCAAGAACAGATAGCCGCTGAGGTTCCGTGCGATGAATAGGCGCGCCCTGCCGAGAGCTTCGCCTTCACCAGGGGAAACGCCTGGCTCAACCCCGGCGCCCAGCGAGGGCGACGATCGCTCCACGGGAATCTCCTTCGAGAACATGCCTCGCGTCGGTGCTGGGGGGAGGGCTGCGCCGCTCCCCCGTTGGCGTTCTATCTGCTTACCAGCCGGATGGCGGCGGAGGCGGGACGACAGGCGGCCGATCATCGCAGGTAATTGTGTTCGGCAGCTCCCAAGGTGCGAGCCAAGGACCGGTGGTCCCGCCGCCGGTGTTGCCGCCCCGGTCGGTCACCGTGAATTCCGATCCGGCGCTCGTGAAATGGAACGAGCCGCAGTTGTTGATGCCCACCGCCCCTACGTTGCGCGCGACAACGTTTTGGAACGTCGCGTTTCCGGCGGCACGCGCACTCAGCACTGACGTGCCGGTTCCATCGACGTGGATATCCTGGAAATGGACGTTCGAGATCGAGTACAGATCCTTCACCGGGAAGTCAGAGACGATCATCAGCGCGTTGTACGTGTTCTGAAGAAAGTTGTCGCCGGCGACCACGATGTCAGCGGTGAGGGAGCCTTCGAGGGCGTAGAGCCAGATCGCGCCCAGGCCGATCTTCCAGTTGAGCTCGAACGAGCCGGCCCGCACGGTCGTGTTGTTCGTGAACCGCAGGAAGCCCGCGAATGGGGTGGAGCCGAAGCGTGCTCCGGCGTGGAGGCCGCTGCCCTCGCGCACGGGGTCGGCCACGATGTTGTTGGACACTGTGTTGTCGCGGCCGCCGTAAACGGCGATGCCGTTGGCGAGTACGGGGCTCTGGACCGTGTTGTGGTCGAACACGTTGTTGGCGTCCGCGGTTCCGGGCTGACCACCGACCGCCTGCGACCACATCGCCAGCCCGTCATCGGCCGTGTTCCGGATCAGCGAGTTGACGACGCTCGAGTTAGTCACTCCCTGGTGGAAGTTGATCCCGTCCGCTATCTGGTCCGCGATGACTGTGTCCGCGACCGTCAAGTTGCTCATCGGGCCGTCAAGCCAGATGCCGACTTTCGTGTGATGGATATAAAGACCGTCGACCGTCGAGTCGTTCAACGCGCCCCCAATCCCGTTGACCTGGTCGGTGTCGATTCGCTCTCGAACGTCGCCTTCGATCGCGAAGTTCGACAGCTTCACCGTGTGGCTGCCGCCATCGGGTGCGTACCTGCCGTAAAAGCCGACGCCTGTGTGTACGGAGCCGTCGGGCGCGGGCGAGCTGAGCGCGACCTGATGTCCTCTCACGATCGACCACCAGCTGCCGGCGCCTTCGATGGTCACGTTATCCACGATCACGTGCCTGTTCACCTGGAAGGTGCCGGTCGGGATGTATACGGTTCTGGCCGAAGCCTTGGCCGCCTGAATCGCGAGGTCGAATGAATATGCGGAGTCGTCAATGCCGGTCGGATCTGCCCCGAAGTCAGTGACGGAGACCGACTTGCTCGGCTGCGGCGCCGGATCGTCGACTGCCTGGAAGTCGATGAGGTCGATGACGGTCCACGCCGCGTTCGAATCGCTGGGGACAGTCAGGCGGACGACGTCTCCCGCCTGGTACATGTTGTGGAGGAGCACCCGCTGCTCGTCATAGAAGTGCATTGGCCTGAACGGCTTACTGATGGTGGGCGTCGGCGTCGTAAAGGCGGGAACACACGAGCATTCGGTGATCCACCAATCCGGATGCAGCAGGCCCGCGTTGGGGTCGTTTGTGAACGGATACTGGTTGTACAGATACGCGTACTTCGAAGTCAACGTGATGGTCTGCGGATGTGTGTTCAGCCGGTCGTTGTGGTCGACGCTCACGGTCAACGGGGCGTCGATTCCGCCGCCGGTCGGGGCGTCGGGGATCGCATAACGGACGGTCATCGCGTTCGCCCGCTGTGAGAGCGTGAAAGCTACGTACTGGCCGGGCCCGAGCTTTACAGCTTGCCGGCCAGACGCCTCGCCCGATAAGGAGTAGGCAGACGTGTCGTAAGGGAGGATCGTGCCGTTGGTCGCGGCGTTCTCCGCCTCCTGCTCGACGATACCGAGTTGAGCGCCGCGTCCTGCAACCAGCGACGGGTCGATCGCGGCGACGGTCACGCGCGGAGATCCTTTCGCTCCGCCGCTCGCTAGCCCGGTCGCCGACGTCGCGAGCGCAACCGCCGTCGCCAAGAGAAGGGCGGCCGCCGCACGGAGACGTGTTCGCCTGCGGCATCTCGAAGGGGCCATTGGAGGTCCTCCTTTAGTGCTGGAAAACCGCGTTAGGATCCCGAGGAGTCGAGTACCTGCTGGAACTGCTGCGCGGCTTGGTTCAGCAGTGTTGCTGGGTCGGCGCCCGCATTGGTCAGAACCGCCTGCATCGGGCCGTCCAGAGCCGCGTACATCTTCTGTGTCTGCTTGCGGGGTTCCGCACGCAGAGCGAAGGTCGAGTTGATGTACGTCGCGTAGTTCTCGCGAGGAACATTGGAGTACTTGGCATCCAGCGCTGAGAGCTTCTGCTGGAAATCCCCCTTGAAGAGCTGGGCGGTTGGCGCTCCGACCGCCTGTCCGTTGGCAGCCTGCTGCGCCCTGCTGTTTTCGAGCACACCCAGATCGAAGTTGGTGTAGATGACGTAGTCGAATGCGGCCTTGATCGTATCCGCCGATGACTTGGGATTGAAGATCCACAGATTGCCACCGGAGAGCGTCGCGTTCCCTCCGTTTTGCGGCATCGGCCCGAGGCCAAAATTTTTCAGGTCCGCTCCGTACTGAGACTGCAACGTGTTCAGTTGGTCGGGTGCCATTACAACCATCGCGACCTTGTTGGTGGCCAGCAATTGAAGAGTCTTGTCCTGGGTGTAACCCTGTGCCTTCGTAATGGAGTTGTCCGTGAAGCGCATGTCTTTGAGCAGCTGCAGGACGCTGATGCCCTTGTCGCTGTTGAAAGTCGCCTTCGTTCCATCAGGGGATTGCAGATCGCCGCCCGCCGTGTACATCCAGTTGGTGAAGTGCCAGCCGCCCTGATTCCCTGTGCTGGTTTCTGCGAAACCGAAAACGGATGAGCTCGTGAGTTCTTTGGCGGCGGCGCGGAAGTCGGCCCAGGTGGTCGGGGGCTTGTCGGGGTCAAGACCAGCGGCCTTGAACATGTTGCGGTTGAACAGAATGCCCAGCGTGTAGCCGTTGGTGGGAATGCCATAAATCTTCCCGGCCGAATCGGTCACGATGGACGCAATGCTCGGGGCGTAGTCGCTGAAATACTGCCAGCCCTTCGCGAGGCTGGTTATGTCGGCCGCCGCGTGCTTGGAAATGAGGAGGGGAGGCTCGGTGAAATAGCTCTGGACACCGTCCTCTTGCTGGCCGGCGGCCAGCCTGGCGAAGTAAGTGGTGGGATCGTACGGATCGTTCTTGCCGACGATCTTTTCGTTCGAGTAGGCCTGCTCAAACTGCTTGACCTGTTGGTTGAACACGTACAAAGCCCCCGGGTTGCTTGAGGGCGGCAGCGAGTTAACCGTGGCGGTCGCCACGCTTGTCGACGTGCTGGTCGAGCTACAGGCGGCGATAAAGGCTTCGAGGCTGAGCGCGCCGGCGCCAACAAACAAGGCAGAGCCCTGTAGAAAGCCCCTCCGGCTGACAGAAGATCCAAAGTTTAGTTCCGTACCCATGAAGGACCTCCATTGAACAAGAGATGCCGGTGGCCGAACAAACTTTTGGGGAAACGTTTACTCTATTCTTTGCCAAACAAGAACATAGTTGGGGCACTTTGTCAAGGCCATCCAGCAGTTTCGAATTAGACTTCGTGCGACAGAACTAGGTTATCGTTCACCTGAATTCAGGGTCCCTTTGGCTCAAAGGGAAAGGGAGCACCCGACTTGCGGGAGAAGCTGGCAAAACGGTCGACGATGGCGCAGATCGCCAAAGAGGCGGGAGTTTCAACGACCACGGTCTCCAAGGTGCTCAACGGGCTTCCAGGCGTGGGCGCCTCGACTCGGGTCCGCATCCGGCAGGTGATCGAGCAATTCGACTACGTGCAGAACCACGCGGCTCGCCATCTGCGCAAAAGGCAGAGCTACCTCATCGACCTCGTGATCATGCGTCTGGAGGGTGGCTACGACGTCGGCATCATGCACGGCATCCAGGACGCGCTCGAGGAGAGTGGCTACCGCCTCGTGGTCTTCTCAACCAATGAAAATGAGGCCAGCCAGCGTCTTTGGTTGCGACGCCTGCTCGATCAGTCCACCGATGGGGTGCTGCTCCTCCTCCCCTTTGAGCAGATCGGCCTTGCCGATACCTTGATGGCGCAAAGCATCCCTTTTGTCGCGATCGGCGATCGCAACGAACCCACCACGGCTTTTCCGACCATTGGATCAACCATCTGGCTGGGGGGCTACTCCGCCACCGAGTACTTGATCTCGATGGGACATCGACGGATCGGCATCATTACCTTCCCGCTCCATCTCACTACGTCGCGCGCCCGCCTGGCCGGATACCGCGAGGCGCTCGACCGTGCCGGCATCCCGGTTGATCCCACTTTAATCTGCGAAGGCACCTACCTGTTGGGCGATGGCGTCCAACAGACCAGATATTTGCTCGATCATCCAGATCCGCCGACTGCGATCTTTGCCGGCAACGACGCGCAGGCGGCGGGCGTCTATCAGGTCCTCTACGAGCGCAACATTCACGTCCCCGATGACATGAGCGTAATCGGCTTCGACGACGTCACGTACTCGGCCCAGATGTCGCCTCCGCTGACGACCATCCACCAGCCCCTGGTAGAAATAGGCAAGACGGCCGTCAACATGCTGCTCCGCCTCATCGCCGGCGAGCAGCTGGAGTCAAATCACGTAGAACTTTCGACTTCGCTCGTGGTGAGGAAATCCTGCGCTCGACCGCGCAGCGGCCCTCTCCCGAGGCGATAAGCCAAGGATTGTGCGTTCAGCGGACCTCGGGGCCAATCACGTTGTATCTCTGCTCTGTCACGCTCAACTCCCTTCATGCGCGGGAGTGTCGGGTATCAGCCGGGGCACCTGTAAGGCATCAGCCGGGACACTGACAAGCATCAACCGGGTCGCTTTTGCCCAGCATCACCCGGGTCAACACACAAAAGTCTGGCTCCGGGACAGAGATTCGAACTCTGAACCTTGCGGTTAACAGATCGGCGACGCCGGTTCAGAAATAGCAATCCGAGTTCACTGAGTGCCGCCGCGTATCGCTCAATGCCATGGTTTGCCATCGGCGTTGCTGTACGACAACACGACCAGCTACCCGAGGCGAGGCACGTTCTTGAAGTCGAACCTGCGGTTCCAGTATGGCGGTGGCCCTTCAGCTCGGGCCGCCTTCAAGGCGTCAAGCGTCTGACTCGCAAGCACGCGACACCGGTCGTCTGGCGCTGTCGCCAGCAGTTGTTCGAGCGCCGGCTCAGTGTCTGCAGCGCCGACAGAGAACGCAATCTTGCAAAAGCCAGCCATATCGGCATGGTCTTTGTGGTTGCCGATGCGGTCGAGAATCCCCTCGATCCCCTCGCGGAGATAGATCACAAAGTCCCTGCCTCGGGCGCGGTCTACGTCGTCGATGTCGATCCTCTCCAGGTATCGCTCCAGATATGGCACCGCGTCGGTGTCGATCAGGATCGCCAGTAGCCGGGCGATGCTAGGGGCACCGTCTCCATCCCAAGTGAGGAGCCGCTGCCGCATCGGGAGCACCAATGGACGCAGCAACTGACCGCTGGGATCGATCTCGAGCAGGCCGCTGACGGCCATCTCCTGCACGTCTTGACTCCGGTCGCTGAACGCCTCGAGGAGTGCGGGCACGAACTTTCGTCCGCAGGCCTTCGCGCCTGCGATGCAAGCCCACGCCCGCACGCTGGACCGGGCATCCTTGACTAGCGCTTTGAACCGCACGGCCGCCTCGTCAGGGTCCGCCCGCATGGCCTCCAGCAGCCCCTTGTACGAGTATCCGGTCGCCTTCTTGCCATTTGGCGCTCGGGCGAACGCTGTCAGCACTTCGACACTCGGCAATTCGGCCACGGTCTCTAGCTTGCCACCCCCGCCGGACGACCGCTGACCAGAATCAGAAGAACGACAAGAACGCGTTCATGAATCCGGTGATGAAGTCGGAGAACGGACTCGGGTTGGATGCAATCCCGATCGAACCTGAGAGTGCGCTGGTGTCGCCGGCACCTATCACCAAGTTAGTGCCGCCGTAGAACGAGCCGCCAGTGATGGTCCTGAAGGTCGGCGTGGCCGGTATGAACGTGTTCGTGATAAGCGGATTCGTGCGGAACGTGTTGCCAAAGTTGAACACGGTACCGTGGACCAGCTCTGGATCAATTGGATCGGCAAGGATGCCGGAGACACGTGACTGCGCCTGATTCTCTTAAGGGTCGGCTGCGACAGGTGCGGTGGATCGGAGGTGGAAGTGGCGCCGGCAAGTCGACAGTCGCCCGACGGCTTGCGGTCGCATACGGGTTGAGTGAGTACAGCTGTGACGACGCCATCCCTGATCATGCCCGTCGATGTAGTCCTTCCGATGCCCCTTTGCTCCACGCTTTCCTCGCGATGGACATGGACGAACGTTGGGTCAAGCGGTCGCCTACTGTGATGTTTGAGACATTCCCCTGGTTTCACGGCGAGGGATTCGACCTGATCCTGAACGATGTGCTTGCTCTGCAAGATCAGTCGCCGGTCCTGGTCGAGGGGTTCCGGCTACTGCCCAGACTGGTCGCGCCCTTTCTCACTGAGCCCAACCAGGCGGTTTGGCTTGTTCCTACGACAGAGTTTCGCCAGCAAGCCTTCCAAGCTCGGGGCGCCACGTGGTTTCCACACGAAACCAGTGATCCGCAGCGCGCGCTGGCCAACCTTCTCGTGCGCGATGATCTCTTCGCGCGCGAAATTGTCAAAGAGGCCGCCGATCTGAAGCTTCGGGTGATCGAGGTCGGCGTCACGATGAGTACCGACGAGCTGACGTCGCACGTGAGGGACTGCCTGGGCTTCGGCGCTCCGTGATGCCGGCACCTCGTGGATCGCTGCAAAGTCCTAAACGGCGCCGCCCTTACCGCAGTTAACTGCGGTAAGTTAGCGGTAAGGTCGCCAAACGAGCGAGCTGGCGCTGGCCCGAAAGGCGCAATTTGAACTAGGAAATTGGCTCCCCTTAGTGGACGCTCTTCGAACTCTTGTGGTCGGACCAGCGGCCGAGGTCATCGAGACTTTCGATCGTTTCCTTGCTCTTTACGAGCGGTCATCCTCGACCAGCAAAGGCACCGGGGTAAGAGACGGCAGCTGGGGTTCGACTTTCTTGGACGATGGACCCCGCTTCACACAACACCAACACCCTGCCCCAGCATCACGGACTGCAATCGAACTGGAAGGTCCCGTTTCGGTGGCTACCGACACCGAGCTCAACGATCGAATGTCAAACCTACCCCTAAAGCGACTTCGACCGGCGATGAGACACAATTACCACGTAGTCGACCGATTGCGAGCGCGGGCCGTCAGCTAGACGGACTGTCCTCGAAGCCCCCGGAGTTGAGGCTAACCAGAGGGGTCACGACGACAGCAGCTCAGCAGCGAGTGTTTCTAGGGCAGCGACCAGCTCCTTGACGCGCAGCGGGTCCGAAGTGCCGACCGCCTTGGCGAGGGCTGCATCGATGGATGCCGAGACCTGGGCCGCCAGCTCAGTGGAAGCGAGGGCGTCGACGACCGCGGGAGCCGGCATGACCAGCGTCCGGCGGCGATCTCCCTTGTCGACTTCGGTCACAACGGCACCGGCCTTCTGCAGTCTGGCCACGGAGGTAGATACGTGGCTCTGAGGAAATCCGGTCCGCGTCGTGATCTCGCCAATTGAACTATGCGGGTGCTCGAAGACATCGACAATGATCGACTGCGCACTGGCGGGAAGGCGCCGGAAGCCGGACCTCGGCATTGCCTCCTGGCCCACTTTCATGAGCTTTCTGCCGAGAAGGAATAGTTTCAGCCCATTCATATCTGTTATGATACATCAGAAATGATGGTTCGCCATCAGAGTCCGGGGTATCTCGGTATCTCGGTGGGTTGGAGGTATGACATGTCGCGCCCAATGGTCGTCGGAGCTGCGAGATCCGGAGGATCGGAGGTCGTACTGGGCGGTGTCATGTGGATGTCGACTCTGGTGTACCTCGTCGGACAGGCGATCGCTCAGGCCGCCTGGAAAACGCCATATAGCGTGGTCGACAACCCGATCAGCGACCTAGGCAACACAGCCTGCGGCCAGTGGCCTCCGGCAAGCGCCGGCAGTCAGCTCGCCGAACGATTGGGGGCGGGCAGTGGGTATGTCTGCTCGCCGCTGCACGGCGTTATGAACGTGTCGTTTGTCGCAGCCGGCGTTCTCTTGCTGCTCGGGCTCTACTTCACGCGGAGCCAATGGCCGAGCCGGCCGCGTAGCACGTGGGGTTTCGTCTTCCTCGCCCTGGCCGGCCTCGGCAAGATCGTGGTCGGCCTTGTGCCTGAGAACAGCAGCCTGCTGCTGCACGAGCTCGGCGGTCTTGGCAGCCTAATGTCGATCATTGGGGTCCTCCTGTTTGGGCTGGCTGTCTGGCAAACGCGCCGTCGCGTGGCTGTGTTCTCGGTTGGGCTTTTTGCACTCGGGCTGCTCGGGATCCTGGGATCATTCGCTGCCCCTGTCCTCGGCCACGGCCACGGCGCCTCGGAGCGAGTCGAAACGTATCCGGTGTTCGTTTGGATGTTTGTCTTGGGCCTCTCGTTGGTTTGGGGCAACTGGTCGGTCGTGAAGTCGCGGGCCATCGGGAGCATCCGAGCCCGAGGTGTGCTGCGAACCTAGTGGTCGACTCCCACGAGTCATATCGGTCTCGCCAAACGTGGCCACGCTCTGGCCACTGTGACCGGATGCCGGTAGATTCGAGATGGTCACGTCTGCGAACGCTGAGAATTACCGCGTATTCACGAAGGAAAGGGCACTGTCACGTGGGCGGGATGGGCTTGCTTTCGATCGCGGCGGTGGTCGTCGCCGGGCGTTCCTTTGGTCGGGCGGTGCCATGAGCCCGCTATAGCCAGCTTCTGAAATCAGTCCCAAAAGGAGGCTCCGGGTTAGCTACAGGCTCGTGCCATCGCGCGGGAGCCGGCGTCCAATCAAGCGGCCATCAAACGCGAACGGCTCCTCGCGCAAAGCTCTGACGTAGTGAGGGAGGACATCCCGTCCGAGCGTCCCACCATGCATCGCGTGCACCCAATCAGCTTCCAAGTCTTCGATCCTGTCCAGAACTTTGCGGACCGGATCTTCGTGCGCGAAGATGCCGAGGCTTCTGTACAGAGCGCACATTTCCGAGCCTAGGTCGTCGGCGACGATCGGTGGCTGGTCACCGGCCTGCATGAACAGATCGGCGGGAAAAAGACTCCGGCTGGTCTCGTCGAACACCATCATTGAATCCCAGTGATGGACGTGTGGTGTCTCCAGGAACCGCAGCTTGTGCTCGCCTAGGTCCAGCACGTCGCCGTCCTTGAAGCCTTGCAGCTGGCCTCGGTAGCCCCATCGCCTGAGATTCACCTCGACGCTCAGCCAGCTGCCGAGAAGAACTGACTCGGGTGCCGCCTCGAGGAATCGCTCCATCCCACCGCACTCGTCGGCCTCGAAATGAAGCAGGACCACATACTTCAATTTCGAAGGGTCGAGCACCTGCGATATGGCGGATCGAACGTCATCGTAGTCGCCATATCGTCCGGTGTGAATCAGGGTTGGCAGCTCATCGGCGACCAGAAATTGGTTGAAAGTGATGCGTGACTCGGGACCCCACAGGGAGATTCGGTATATGTCACCGACCATGCGATCGATGCGCCACCCCATCAGAGTCACACATTAACGCGAGTGGCTTTTCGGACTCGCTGCTTTCGGTGGCGTCCGCCGACAAACCGAGGGGTAGGGCAGCCCGCAATAATCGACAGGGCAAGCCATTCGTCCTCGCGGTCGAACGCTCGACGCGAATGTGTGGAAAGGTGACGACATCCCGCATCCCTCGTGTGAGGGATGTGCGGCTGTACATCTACCTCATGCCAGCGATGGCAAAGATCGCTCCCCTGCGTGATGACGGGGGCACCGCCGCCACATAGCCTCAAATGCGTGGATTCAACCATCGAAGTAGCCGGCCGAAGCAAACGATGTGGCCAGACGTCGGCATCGGCATCTTTCCAAATCGCTTGGCGTCTATGGAGATTCAAGGCAAGCGGCATTCCGGCCGAGATCGAAGTGCTCATGTGTGACTCGAAATGGCGCGAGTAATGGTTCAGTCGCAGCGTGACCGTGGCTATGCCGATGATCTTCAGACGCAACTCGAATCCCTGTTCGACACTGTCTGGCGGTGCGAACGAACTTGGAAGTTGGAGGACCGAATTGAACGTCAGATCGAGGCAGATAAGACTTCCGACGTCCATCGCGGAAAGCACTGCGAATAGATTGCGATGAGAAATTGGGATCGCGAACCCAACAGCCTCCACGACCTCAGGTATCGAGCGGACCTAACCCTGCCCGCGGGTCCGCGGCACGACCAGTCCCGATTCGTAGGCGGTGACGACCGCCTGCGTCCTGTCGCGCAACCCAAGCTTGCTCAGTACGTGGCTCACATGTGTCTTCACGGTTTCTTCGGTGACGAACAGCCGGGCCGCTATCTCCGGGTTTGACAATCCGTCGGCGAGGAGACGCAGGACCTGCGTCTCGCGCGGAGTGAGGTCGGAGAGAGCTGCCGTGAACGCTGCATCGGGCGCGGGGCGCAACAGGGCGAACTCGCTGATCAGGCGGCGCGTGATGGTTGGCGCGAGCAGGGCGTTGCCGGCCGCAATGACTCGAACCGCCTCGAAGAGCCGCTCTGCGGTCACGTCTTTGAGGAGGAATCCGCTGGCTCCCGCGCGCAGAGCGTCGTAGACATACTCGTCCAGGTCGAAGGTCGTCAGGATGAGGATCCGCGGCCCGCTGGGCTGCGAGCCGACGAGCTGTCTGGTGGCCTCGATTCCGTCCATGCCCGGCATCCGGACGTCCATGAGAACGACGTCGGGGCGCAGCTCACGGCAGATCCGTACCGCCTCGGCCCCGTCACGGGCGGTACCGGCGACACTCAAGTCCGGCTGCGTGCCGAGGAGGTCGGCAAATCCGGTGCGGACCACCTCATGGTCGTCGGCGACGACGATCCGGATCGTCCGGGATAGGCCGGTCATCCGGCTGCCTCCACCTTTCCGGGCAGGTGGGCCGTGACGAGAAAACCACCTCCGGCCGCGGCACCGGTCTGCAGCTCTCCACTGACGGCCACGGCTCGCTCGCGCATGCCAAGCAATCCGTGACCACCGACGACCGGCGCGGCGGGCGGCCCCGGCCCGTTGTCGCGGATGCGCAGGCGCAGGCCGTCATCGGCGAAGTGCAGCTCCACATCGACGGCCGCGCCCGGTGCGTGACGCCGGGCGTTGGTGAGAGCTTCCTGGATGATCCGATACGCGGCGAGCTCGACACCCGGGTCGAGCGTGGCCGGCGGGCCGTGAAGGATGAGGCGGGTAGCCGTGCCGGACGTGTCCCGCGCAGTGTCGACCAGCTCGTTCAGCTGGCGCAGTCCCGGCTGTGGCCGCCGCTCCGCGAGATCCACTTCGGTGTCCTCGCGCAGAACACCGAGCAGCCGCCGCATCTCAGTCAGCGCGGCCCGGGCGGTGTCGCCGATGTCGGACAGCCTCCGCGCACCGGCAGCAGGCATCCCCGGGGTGGCCAGGCGAGCCGTCTCTGCCTGGACGACGACCATCGATATGTGGTGGGCGACGATGTCGTGCAACTCGCGGGCGATGCGAGCCCGTTCACCCCGCGCAGTGTGCTCGAGGAGCGTGCCGGTGATGAACTCCCGGGACGCCCGATTCTGATTTGCCTCGATGCGCGCCCGCTGTGCGATCCCGGCCAGGGCCGCGGCAGGGGCCAGCGAGGCGAGAAGAACAGTCAAGACATGGGCCTCTTCGGAACCTGAGAAGCCTGTCAGCGCAAAAGCCAGGTATGGCGCGGCGAGAACTATGGCCAGCAGTGGCGAACCGTGGCGGCCGAGACGATACGCGGCGATGATCTGCGCGGCCGCGCCGGCCATGCTCAGGGTCTGAAAAGTTGTGAGCGAGAGCAGGCTCGCCGCGGTGACGGCCAGGGCAGCGGCGGCCGGCTGCGCCCAGAAGACGAGCAGCGGCAGCACGGTGGCCATGGCGACCAGGCCGAGGATCAGGGAGTACAGGGCGATTCCGCCTACGTACCCGGCTTGTGGCGTACCTTGAGCCTGTGCGATGGCCTCGGCCACCGCGAGCAACCCAAGCAACGCGCGTGCCACGACGGAAGCATGCGGAGCTGAGGCGATCCGCCGTGCTCTGCCCACCCAACGGCCGCGGATGTCGGCTACAAGACCCACGCAAAGACCATTGTCCGCGCTGGTTCGGAGCGTGGCGTCCCCCTTGCCAGCCATCTCATATCCCTCGCGCGAGGGATGCGCGGCAGTGGATGTCCCTCGTGGCAGCCACGACAAAGATCGCTCCCCAGCGTGACGACGTGAGCGCTGCTGGTGGGTAGCCTCCTTGGCATGGATGCAACTATCGAAGTAGCCGGCCTGAGCAAGCGGTTCGGGCAGACAGTGGCTTTGGACCAGCTGTCCTTCACCGTCACGCCGCGTCACGTAACCGGGTTCGTGGGTCCCAACGGGGCCGGTAAGTCCACCACCATGCGGGTGATCCTGGGCCTGGATGCGGCCGACGCGGGCCACGCGCTGGTCGGCGGACGGCCGTATCGAACCCTGCGCCACCCGCTGACCCATTTGGGTGCGTTGCTGGACGCTTCGGCCTTGCAGCCGAGCCGGACCGGCCGCAACCACCTGCTGTGGCTGGCCCATTCCCAGGGCCTCACCGCCGCGCGAGTCGACGAGGTGATCGAGCTGGTCGGCCTCG
>Ga0070698_100003975_pt1 | contig 16273 bp, 16 predicted proteins | sample KBSK1502metaG_FD_65477 | JGI IMG/M metagenome (GOLD analysis project Ga0070698, IMG submission 65477) | Corn, switchgrass and miscanthus rhizosphere microbial communities from Kellogg Biological Station, Michigan, USA - KBS K1-50-2 metaG | ecosystem: Host-associated > Plants > Roots >...
GAGAAGGGGATGAGCCTCCGCGCGCTGTCCGATGCCCTCAGCGAGCTGGGGCGCGGCCTGAGCCAGGACGCCATCAACAAGATCGAAAACGGTGCCGAGGAAGGCACAAGGAGGCAGATCAGAAGGGTGGACGTGGACGACTTGATCGTGCTGGCAGTTGCTCTGAACGTCTCCCCCGCAGCACTGCTCTTGCCACTGGACGACGCACCCAACAGCGTCGTGGAGATCACAGGAGCTGGCGAGGTTCCCGCGGACGTAGCGTGGGCTTGGGCCAGCAACCAGCGGCCGCTGGACCTTCCTGATAGCGGGGACGTCCGAACGCCCATGCTGAAGTACCAGTTGCTCAGCTTGCCACCGGGTCGGCGTTGGACGGGCCTTACCGAGCGTGAATTCTTCGAACGGCTGGCGTCATGGGGCGCTGTGGACCTTGACGCGATCAAGCGGCTCAACCCAAAGGTATGGGAGGCCGAGGGCGATGGCTGACCCGATCAAGAAGATCACGCTGCAGGGCGGAAAGGTCCGGTATCGGTTCGTCGTCGACATCGGAGCAGACCCGACGACCGGCAAGCGCCGGCAGCTCACCGTCACGAAGGACACCAAGAAGGAAGCGCTCGCGGAGTACGCCCGCATCCAGCACCAGAAGGCCACAGGGACGTTCGTCGCACCTTCGAAGGCGACCGTCGGGGACCTGGTCGAGATGTGGCTGAAGACGGCGACGCGCGGGGTCGAGGTGGCCACGAGGCGCAGCTACGAGGACGCGATGCGGTACGTCCGAACGCACCTCGGAGAGAAGCAGCTGCAGCGGCTCACCGAGGACGACATTGAGTCGCTGATCGACTGGATGCTGACCAGCGCGCGACGTATCGGTGGCAAGCCGGGCACCGGGCTCAGCGTGCGGACTGTCCGGCTGACCCTCGGCCGGCTGCGGGCGGCGTTGAACCTGGCGGTCCGCCGGGGCCTGGTCGTGCGGAACGTTGCCGAGCACGTGACCATCCCGAAGGACGCGCTCAAGGCGGCGAAGGCCAGGCAGAAGGCCCGGGTCCCGTGGACCGAGGACGAGGTGAAGACGTTCCTCAGCCATGTGGCAGGGGATCGGCTGTACGCGGTCATGCTGCTGTCCCTGATAGGCCTGCGCCCAGCCGAGGTCTGCGGACTGCGGTGGCGGGACGTCGATTTGGACGCGGGCACGCTCTCAGTGGAGACGACGCGCACCCTCGTTGAGGGTGTCGTCATTGAGAAGGAGGCCAAGTCGGAGGCGGGGGAGCGGAAGTTGCCACTGCCTGCGGTCGTGCTGGCGGCGCTGAAGGCCTTCCGGGCCCGGCAGGCCAAGGAGCGGCTGAAGGCTGGCGAAGGCTACGCGGCCTCGGGCCGGGTGGTCGTCGACGAGCTGGGCGAGGCGGTCAAGACCGATTGGCTCCGTCGCCGGGCGTACGAGCGGATGCAATCCGCTGACGTACGCAAGGTCCGGCTGTACGACGCGCGGCATGCGTGCCTGTCGTGGATGGCGAACAACGGCGTACCCGACACGGTGGTCTCGGCATGGGCCGGTCACAGTGACCTGTCCTTCACGAAGCGGACTTACGTCCACCCTGACCCGCAGTCACTTAAGGCGGGTTCCGAGAAGCTGGCCGACCTGCTCGGCTAGAGAAGATCAACAACTGAATGTGAGACGTCGTGAGACGCGGCCCATCGGGGCAACAGAAAGGCCCCGACCCGCGCTAGCGGAGTCAGGGCCTCTGACCAGGCATTAAGCCTGTTTCTCTGTTGTGCACTCGGCAGGATTCGAACCTGCAACCTTCTGATCCGTAGAGATCTAAGGAGCTCCCGTGGACATCCATGGCGAGCATGGCCAGCACAGAGAAGCCGTTTCAGAGGTACTGACTCCCCCTCCGTCCACCGCAAATGTGAGACGCGTGTGAGACGGGGCGGCCCCGGCCGGTGCTACCACACCGGACACGGGGCCTTGATCCAGACCCTTCCTGATCAAGGAGTCCGAACCCATGAGAACCGTACCGAATCACGTCAGCGCATCCGGCGGCGTGGTCATCCCCTTCCCCTCCGCGGCCATGATCCCGCCCGTCCCCCCGCACGTGACCGAGCGGCGTAGCGCTGCCCAGCCGTCCAATGGCCCCCACCCCCTGATGTCCTTGGAGACACTGCGGGAATTGGGCGACTCGTACAGCGGTGTCGAGACGCTGCTCATCGAAGCGGGTGTTGTCCTGCACCGCATCGCCGAGCTGAGCGACAACGGCACCCTGCGGGCCCTGTACGGCGTCCTGCAGGTGATCGTCACCGAGGTCGACCGCCAGCGCTCCGCGGCCGCCGAGGGGCGGTGCTGACCATGACGCAGCGCGCATCTGCCGCTGACCTCCGGAAGCTGCTCGAAGTCGTCCGCGAGGCCATCGCCATCCCCTACCCGGCGACCGTCGGCGACGAGAAGGAGCATGACCGGATCCTGAGCGAGCGCGTCATGCACGCCCGCATCGCCCTGGACAACGTCCTGGACCGCAGCGACGACCCCGGATGGTCCGCCGACTACCTGCGGACCAAGCTCCTCGAGCACCCGGCCACCGGGTACCGCGAGTACGGCACCCCGCGCGTCCCGGAGCCCTGCGCCCCGTGCAAGCGCGGCGACTGCGACGAGTGCCACGCTGTAGACCATCCCGACATGCCCGACCTGTACGGCTGTCACTGCCGGCAGCCGGGCAAGGGCAGGTGCCCGCGCCCGGGCCGCCAGGTCGGCGAACCGCTCGAGCTCGGCGACGACTACGGCATCCCGGGGGCGAGCCATGGTGAGTGAGCCCCGGCGCCTGGTCGCCGTCGGCATCATCCGGCGCGCTGGTGGCCGCACTTTCGTGGTGCGTGCCACCGCGGCCGGGGTCACCGGCAGCATCCGTCCGAAGGCGGGTGCCCGATGAGCGAGAGCTCCGCTACCCCGCGCATCGTCACCGTGCCCACCCTCGATCACGGGCTGGTGAGCGTCCCCGAGCCCACGTGGTGCACGGGCCACCGCGGCCGCCCGCCCGGGTTCCGCGTCGACCTCACCCACACCGGGCGGGAACATGCCCTCGAGTTCGGCGACGGGCAGCTGTCCGTCGCCGTGCTGTCGCAGACTCCGTACGCCTCCACCGACAGCCCCGACGTCTGCCTGTACGTGGAGCAGCCGGCCGCGGCTTACACGCTGGATCCGGCGGGTGCGGAACGGCTCGCTGCGGCGTACGCGAATGCCGCGGCACGGCTTCGGTTCCTCGCTCGCGAACTGGCGGCCGCCCGGGGTGGGGAGGCCGGTCGTTGAGCACTCCGCCGAAGCCTGGTTCACGCCCGTCCGTACGCGTCGATCAAGAGCTGTCCGACAACCTGGCGACGATGATGCGCGCCAAGGGGCTCACCGTGTCCGACGCCGTCCGACACGCAGTCGCATCCCTCGCTGGGGCGTACGAAACGGCGTGGGCCGAAGGCCTCGTACCCGAAGGCGTCGAACCTCGGATCATCGGCTTCCAGATCGAGCGCCACCCCGCCTGTCCGACGCGTCCGACAGGCCGTCGGACACCTGGCGCACCGTAGTGCGCCACATGCGAAAACCCGCCCCGCCGAGTCTTCCGGATCTCGTACGGGGCGGGCGTTTGTGGTTGCGACCCTTAACCCGATTCGGTCGCCGTGGGGTGGTGCATTGATCAGGGGTTACCGGGGGCCGACCGCGGCGTTGATCTCGGCCGTGAGAGCCGCGTGCAGCTGCTCGGGATTGGTGAGGTAGCGCAGGGCCGAGAGCGCCACTGCCCAGCGGACGCCGGGGCCTTCGATACGCCGCACGGGCGGGACGGCCACGTAGGAGGCGACCCCGAGGATCCCGACGTACGCCTGCGGCAGGTCCCACGCATCCGCGGCGCCCGGGCGCACCAGCCAGTAGAGGATCGCTCCGTACCCGTCCTCGATGACGGCGCCGCTGTCCTCGCCCAACCGCTCGAGGACACGGGCTCCGACGGAGGACGGCACCCGTACGGCGTCCCACGAGCGGCCGGCCGCGACCAGCTCGACGCTGGGGCCGTTGGGCGGCGACCAGGCCTCCACGCACTCCCGCATCACCGGGGCACCGCCAGGCGCTCCCAGTGGGTGCACAGCGCTTCCACGGACCGGGCCAGTCGTTGCGCATGCGCCACCGCGCGCGGCAGGTTCGAGCCGGGCAGCTCATCCAATCGTCTGCGCGCCTCACCCACACCGGCCTGTGCGAGCTTGCCGGGCACTTCGCCGCTGGGCAGACGGGCCACCAGGTCGTCAATCTCCGGGATCAGCAGCATCAGGTGGCCGCGCAGCTGCAGCGTCAGGGTCTCGAGCTCATCGCGGGACGGCAGCTCTGCGTCTGCGGCGAGCAGCTGCGCCACGGTGGCGCGCATCGTGGCGATGTCCAGCGGGCGGGGATCCGGTAATTCCGAGCTCTCGGGACGGGCTGTACCGTGCTTCACGTCGACGCTCCTCGCAGTGTCGGCCACGCCCCGGGACCGTGTCAGCGGTCGCTGGGGTCTCGATCGTTATGACCGTAGGAGCGCCAAGCAGCGGCAAGGGGGAGGATCCTTCCCCCCTTGCCGGGGGGTACAGGCTGTACCTGTCAGGCCGGTACGCCCAGTTGGTGCGCCAGTTGGCGGGCATCGTCCCGGATCATCGCGTTGTCGCCTATGGCGAGTTCGGAGACGGCCGGGCGGGCGAAGAGGTTGAACCGTACGGTCTCCGGTGACGCCTCGTACGCCTTCCTGAGCAGGTGCACCACGGCGACGCTCTCGCCCTGGAGGCGGTAGGCGCGGGCGGACTCGAGGAGGTGGAAGCTGCGGCGCGTAGCGGAGGGCATCGGCGCGAGGTCGATGTGCGTCGCCACGTCGACGGCCGGGCCGGAGCGCATGAGGTCCGTGTTCATCGTGATCGCGTAGGCGTCGACCATGCCCCGCCCGAAGATCAGCCAAGGGTGTGCGTAGCTGTCGCCGAGGCGCCTCGCTGCGTCGTCCGCACGGTCCCAGTACCGTTCCGCGTCGCCGCGGCGGCCGACCTTCGCGTACGAGAGCGCGGCAGCCAGGTGCAGCAGTCCCCAGCGTGCGAGGTCTTCAGGTCCACGGTCCGGGGTGAGCAGGTCTGCGGCCTTCATGGCCAGGTCTACGCGCGCCTCGTGGCGTTCTCCTGCGTCGCGGAAGACGTGGTTCATGTACCAGGCGGCCGCTGCTACGGCGTGCGGGTCGTCGGCATCCTGCGCGGCCGTCATCGAACGGTCGCCGGTGAGCATCACCAGCTCGGGAGCGGGTTGGAAGCTGAGATACAGCTGGGTGAGGTGGTAGGTGCTGGCGAGCGCGGCCAGCGCGCGCCGGCGGTCCCGGCCGTCCAGCCCACGGGCCGCGTGCTGGCAGTCGGCAAGCAGATCGGGCAGCAGCATCGCGATACGTGTGCGGTGATCGCCGAAGCCGTGCCAGAGCTGCCATGCCTGGCGTACGCGCTCGGCAAGTTCATCCGCCGAATCCGGCTCGTCCTCGGCCCCGTTGAAGTGGTAGGTCGTGAGCGCGGCCTTGACCGCCGGCAGCGCGTCGTGAGCGGCCTTGGTGTAGGTGGCGGCCGACAGCCGCTCTTCGCCGGTGAGTTCGGCAAGGTCCTCGATACCGAGGACGTCGGCCAGGCGCAGCAGCAGCGGAAGGCGCGGCATCTGCAGACGGCCGCTCTCTACGAACTTGACCCACTCGGCAGAGCGGCCGACCAGGCCGCCGAGCACGGGCCGCGTCAGGCCGGCGCGTTCGCGCGCTCGGCGGACACGCTGCCCGAACGTCGCTGTGGTGGGGATATCAGTGTGCTCGGGCATACTGGAACTCCTTCAAACCTCGACAGTTCGAAGGTACCCCCGGCCGGCCTCGGGGGAACGGCGATCGGCCCCCAGCTCACCGCAGCGGGGGCCGTCGCTGTGTCCGGCCCTAGCCTTTGCGGCCTGTGCGCAGCGCCGCAGCCAACGGCCGCAGCGTGGCGTGGACCTGGCCCTGTGCGCGGCTGTCGATGTAGGCGGGGAACTCTTGGCCGGGCACGACCAACATCAGTGGGTCGCCGGGCTGGAGCCCGCCCCCGCCGGTCACCGCGACTCGCGCCAGGGCGTCGGCCTGCTGCCTGGTGAACACTGGCTCGGGCTGGCCGGTGCCGTTGTAGGCGAGCGACAGGCCTTCCGGCAGGTAGCCGCCGGAGTCGTACTTGCTGCCCGGCATGAAGCCGTAGTGCGACGTGAACAGCTTGTCGTTCCAGCCGCGGGCGCTCTTGCCGACGATGACGCCCTGCCCGCCGCGGGACTCGACGTTGATGCCGGCGATCGTGCCGGCCGTGTGGCCCACCCCGGCGTTGGTGATGCCGATGCGGTACGGGCTCTTCGCATTGAGGACCCAGCCGGCCGGGGCAGTCTTGCCCTGGAAGGCCATCGTCGCCCACCTGCGGTGGGGCTTCTGGCCGCGGATGACGGACTCGATCGCGGAGACGAAGCCGGAGCAGTTGTGGCTTACCAAGCCGTCCGACACGAACGAGTGGGAGTCCTCAACTTCGATGTCCCAGGTCTCTTCGATCCCGTCAGGCTCCACTGACAGGACCCTCTGGACGGACATGTTCTCGGCCTTCAGCTGCGCCACTAGCCGGAGCAGGCCGGGGCGGTGGCCTGCTCCAGTGGACTGAGCCGCGCCCTTGCCTCGGGCGACATCGAGGCTGTGAATGGGTCGCGCATTCTGGATCTTCTTGCCACCGATGTAGATGTCCTTCGACCGCTCCTCCACGCGGGTGCAGGTCACGCGGTCGCCCTGCCGCAGGTGGAGCTCTCGGACACCCTCGATCAGCTCTCGGGACGTGGCCTTGTAAGTGATCAACGGCGCCGTGTCGAAGTCCCCGCCCTTGTAGGACCCGTCGCCGTCCGCGTAGCCATTCAGGAAGGCGGTCTGCGCCTTATGGCTCCACTCCATGACGACGGGCGGGATGGAGCGCTCGTGGGACTTCCCGCAGAACCCGTTGCGGATCATCCATCGGGTGCGCCGGATGTCGCTGACCATGACGCCGTGGCGGGGGTGGTGCGACACCTTCCGATTCGGGGAGTGCTCACGGAGAACGGACATGGCCTTCTCCGCCAACTCGTCGTATACGCAGATTCGGATTCCGCCGTTGGCGTTCACGCTGCCATCCGCGAGCCACAGCCCCATCAGCCAGGCGAGATCCTCGGGGACGTCCTCGCCGCCCTCCTTTGCGGATCCCGTGTAAGTCACGAGGTAGTCCGACGTTGTGAGATCCCGGACGTGCTTCCACTCGGTGCCCCACTCAGCCATGGAGACGCGCTCGTCGGGGTCGGTCATGCTGCGAGTGACCGGAGCGGCAACGAGGACCCTGTGGCCAGCAGTTGAGCGGAGGGCTCGGTTGCGCGTCCGGACCTTGTAGAGCTGCTGCTCCCCGGTGTTCCACTTCGCGAGGACTTGGGAGGTGACGAGCTTGCCGTCTTGGAAGGCGATCACGGAGTCGCCTGCGTTGACATCGCGAAGTGCCTTGTGTCCTGCGGGAGTTGTAATCACAGACGAAAGCGTAAGGCAGTCCCACGACGGGTTGCCGTTGCCCGCCCATTGGTAGGGCTTGCCGTCCTGGGTCTTGGCCCACCGGAGTCCGGCCTGGATGCGGGGACCGCCGAGGCCTCCGCCGCCCCTCTTGTCGGCCTCCTTGCTGTAGCCGAAGAGTGCGTTGAGGATCTTCGTCGGCATGCGGCGGATCATCTTGCCCCACCCGGTGTCCGCGCCAGGGAACTTCTTGAGGATGGGATCGACGGCATACTTCACACCGGCCCGTGCCGAAGCCTCGAGCGTGTCCCCCAGCCAGCCGGCGGTCTTCTTGACCCCCTCCCACGCCTTCGACCCCAGGCCTGCCGCGGTCTTCCCGATCCAGCCGAAGATCCCGCCGTCGCTGAAGCGTTGTGTCGGCATGTCCGGGTTGCCGCCGAGCGTGGGGGCGAGTGCGGCCGCGACGCCATTGGAGCCGCGACGGGCAGCGATGCGGTTCATCGTGGAGACGAAGCCTGAACCGACCGCGCGGGTGAATTCCGGCCTGAAGATGGATTCCCCGCCGGACAGCTCGAGGCCGCCACCGGTGGGCGAGTAGAACTTATGGACGTCCCGGCCCGGGGTGTAGCCGGGCAACACGCCGCCAGTGGCCCATCCCTTGAGGGGCATCTCCTTGATTGGCGGGGCGCCGAACGCGTCGGCGACGTTGTTCCAGACCGGAACGATTCCGCGGTTGTACACGTGGTCAATCACGAACCGGACGGGCTTTTTCGCGATCCCCTCGACCTTGTCCCAGGCCAGTTTGATGGCGTCCTTGGCCTTGCCGAAGGCGTCGCCGACCAGGCCGACAGCCTGCTTGATCCTGTCGAACGCAGGCTTCAGGGCCTTCGACCACAACCACGAAGCCTTGTCCCCGATGAAGTTGAAGGCCGGCCGCAACGCCCTTTCCCACAGCCACCGGGCCTTGTCGCCGACGTCCTGGACGCCGAGCTTGAGGGCGATGAACGCGGGCCGGATGAAGTTGTTCCACGTCGACTTGATCTTGTCGCCGATGAAGGTGAAGACCGGGGAGAAGACGCTCCGCCACAGCAGCAACGCGGCGGCGCTGATCAACCGGAATGCCGGTCCCAGCGCGGTGTCCCACAGCCACCGTCCGATCGCTCCCAGGATTTTGATCACGGCGATGATCGGGAGGAGGACGAGGACGACGACGGCCGTCAGGAGGATCTTCGCGCCCAGGGCGATGGCGTTGAAGACCGGGCTGAGGATGTTCTGCCACAGCCACACGGCCCAACGGCCCACGGTCTGGACTGCCACCACGATGGCGTTCAGCACGGGCTTGAGGACGTTGTTCCAGGCGAAACTGACCGTTGCCTTGATGCCATCCCACGCAGCCTGAACGATGCTGCGGAACGTCTCCGAGTGCTGGTAGGCGTAGATCAGCGCAACGACCAGGGCGGCGATCGCCGTGATGATCAGGCCGATCACGTTGGCCCGCATCGCGGCGTTCAGGGCGATCGTCTGGCCGGTCATCAGTGCAGTGGCGACCGTGCTGACGAGCATGATGCCCCGCCAGATCGCCATCGCCGCGGCGGCGATCTTCGCGCCGATCGCGATGGACGCGAACGTCACCCCGAGGACCGTGAGCACGCTCACGGGGATGGCAGAGATGCCGCTCGAGATGGCGTTGATGAACGACTGCGCCGTACCGGCCAGCGGCGCCAGTGCCACACCCAGCCTGATGATCGCGCCGAACAGGTTCCCCAGAGTCTCCGCCAGGAACGGAGCCTGCTCGGAGCTGTAAGACAGGAACCGCTCGAACTCCGGTGAGCCTCTGAGCGAAGTCCCCCAGTTGGCGAACCGCTGCGTGATCGACTGCATGCGGTCGCTGATCGAGTCCATGTGCGGCAGGAACGCGCCGATGATCCCGGCCATCCCCTTGAAGATGTTCGCGAACGCCACCCCCAGCCCGACCAGGGCGGGCCCGACAGCCCCGGCCATGTCGCTCTTGAACTGCAACCACCACGGCGACTTGAAGCCGCGCGACGCGCGGTCCTGTAGCTCACCGATGGCCTTCGCCGCGGCCAGGACGAACGGCGTGAGCCCGGGCAGGGCATTGCGGATGCCGACCAGGGCCCGCGTGAAGAGCGGCATCACGGCCGGCTGCAAGCTGCGGGACCAGGCCGTGAACGCGCCCCGCAGGTTGACGAACTCGTTGAAGGTGCCGCGCGCCTCGGGCGTCAATTTCGCCAGTGCAGCCTGGTACTTGGCCTGTGCCGCGGCGGCCGTGTCGGTGCCGGACGCTGCGGACAGCTGCGCCGCCTTGATCTGCCGCTGTGCCGAGGCGATCGAGTCCGCAGACTGCTGCTGGGCCACCGCGACGTTCTTCTGAGCGTCGACGATGCGACCCTGCGCCGCGGCAATGTCCCGGGCGTTCTGCTGCGCCGTACGCGCCTGCTCTGCCTGAGCGTCCGTCACCGCGCGGGCCCGGTCGGCGACGGTGCGCTGAGCGTTCGCCAGCCGTTCCTGGGCGGCCCGTACGGTGTCCGAGCCCTCCACCCCGGCTTTGTTGGCCGCGACCGTCTCCGCCTTCAGGCGGGCGTTCTCCTTCCGCTGCTCCTTGAGTCCCTGCACCGCCTGGTCGTACGCCAGCTGGGCCCGGTCCTTCTCCAGCTGAGAGGTGCCGGCGGCCCGCGACTTGTTCAGGTCCGCCTGTGCCTCGCGTACCCGCAGCACCGCCTCACGCTCGTTCAGCGCCGAACCGGCCAGCCGGTCGTTGAGGTCCTGCAGCTGAGCCGCGGCAGTCCTCCGGGCGTCGGTCAGGTCTTCCTGAGCGCGGCGTGCGTCCCTCTGCGCGTCCGCCAGGGTCCGCTCTGCGTCCTGGACGGCCCGGGCTGCCTGCTGGGCACGCTGCGACGCCTGAGCGGCCACCTGAGCCGCGTTCCGGCGGGCGTTCGTCACCTGCTCCTGAGCCGCGGCCACCTGTCGCGCACCGTTGCGCTCAGCAGCCGCGAGGGACTGAACCGCGCCAGCCATCTGAATGGCCCGCTGCTGCGCAGCCACAGCCGCCCCCGCACCGCCAGACGTTGAGCGCGTCGCGGCGTCCTGCGCGGCCTTCTGCGCCTGCAGCGCCCCGGCGATGTCCTTGATGGCAGGGACAGCCACCAAGCCCACGGAGCCGAGCCCCACGCCCGCCGCTACGCCCGCCGCGGCGATCGCGCCGAGCCCAGCCGCCACGATGGGCAGCGCCGGAATGATCGCCGGGCCGAACGCCGCGGCGGCAGTCACCAGCAAGCTGAATGAGCGGATGGTGGGATCTACCCGGACGTCGATGTCACGGCCGTCCAACGCGTCGATCTCAGCCCGCAGCGCCGCCAGTTCGCCGACCGCCGCCGCGGTGTCGATCCGTACCGCCACGTCCGGATGCGAGGCGCCGAGCCTGGTCAGCTCCCGCTCGAGGTCGTCGATCTGCCGACGCGCGGTCGCGGCGTCGACGTCGATGCCGACCCGCTGCCGGGCCAGCGTCTCGAGCTGGACCCGCAGGGCACGGATATCGGCGTCGGCCTCGCTGGTGTTCGCGCCGATCGTGATGTCCGGCAGGCTCCGCAGAGCGGCCTCAACCCGGCCGCGGAACATGCGGCCGAACGCCCCGCCAGCGTCGCCGCCCTGTCGCGCAGCCGCAGGGCTCGCCTGGCGGCCGCCGGCGTTGATGCCATCCCGAACCGCGGGGGCGATGTGGCCAGCCATCTGCCGCCCAATGATGCGGCCAACTTCATCGCCGATCTGACTGGCCGGTGGCACCAGGGCGGCACGCAGCCGCCCTTGAATGCCCTGGGCGTTGGGGATGACGTCGACTTCGACGGACCCGACGGTAATACCCACGGTTGCCCTCCTGGCAGTCCGTGGCGCGGGCCCTTGCGGAAGGGGTAGCTAGATCGTTTGGTTCAACTCACCGGGTTGTCATCCCATGGGCGGGGGCGCTTCTGGCGCTTCACAAGCCGCATCCAACTGAGCGAGGGTGCCCGCCAGATCAGCGAGGCGGGCAGGAGCACCCGCGTACCGGTTGCCGGTCATCGCGATATACCTGCCTCTCGAGTACACCTCGACGGCGATCTCACCGCGGCGGATCTTCCGGCCCCGCATGGACGGGGCCCGGCCGAAGATGTGCAGCCCACGGCCGCTACGCGAGACCTCGATGAACGTCGCCGGCACCAGCTCGAGGACGCGGGCCGCCCAAGGCAAGGCCTGTCCCTGCTCGTTCAACGCATGATCGAGGTCAATGCACACCAGCCCGTCGCCCTCGGCCAGGACGTAACCCATACCCACGCCCGCCGCCGACGCCTTCGTGGCCCCGTACGGCGCCCAGGTAGCGGGGTCCGTAGACGACGCGGGCTTGCCGCCCACCGTGAGCGGCATCTTCCGGGCCGTGTGGCGCACCCACCGCTCCCGAGAGGTCAGCTCGGCCGGCAGCTGGCGCGTGGCGCGGTACGCAGCGACTCGGCAGCGGCCAGAGCAAAAGCGCGCGTTATGGGCATGCCGGGCACCGAGACGGCCCCCGCAGTGCTCACAACGCCGCGTGTTCATGACTCCATTGTAACGGCAAAACACCCTTTGAACTGGGGTTATGCCAGCCATTGCCACTCCCTTCTTCGCCGTTCCACCGAGCCCGTCACTGCCTATCCGCAAACCCGCAGGTCAGAGCGCTGTCGGAAAGTCCCAGACTCGTGCGCACAGCGAGCTGCTAACGCGCCCGATCGCGGGATTCGGGTGATCTAGGGGGGTGCCCCCACCCTGTCTCGTCCGGATCTTGTGGGGCGCGCCCGCCGCCATGACCAGGCGCGCCCCGTGGCGATCATGCGGCCAAGGAGTAGAGCCGCTATCGCCTCTCGCGGCCGGTTCCCAGCCGGTGATCGCGAGGGGTCTGTGATCAGAATCTGGCCTTCACCCACTGCTCGAGCTCGGCGTCTGAGGGGCCAGCGCCGGGGGGCACGTCCAGCGCGGGGGCGAGGTGCGCGGCGCGGCCGCGGGCGGCCCGGGCGAGGGCCGCCTGTAGCACCACGCCTGGGTGGACCAGCGTCACGCGTCGGCCGTCGACCACGACCACGTCACCTCGGGCCATGCCAGCGTCCTGCCAGCCGAGGCCGGCGTGTTCGTCGGAGAGTTCGGTGTACGGGTTGGTGGTGATGCCGAGGGCGTTGGTGCGGGTCTTCCCTCCGGGGTCGTACCGGGGTACGCCTTCACGGCGCATGGTGGCAGTCGCCTGGGCGATGAGCCGCTGCCTGTTGGCGCAGAGGTCGATGAGGCGGCCGGCTGCTTCCTCGACCTGGCGCATGAGGGCGAGGGCTTCGGCAGGGTCGCCGGCCTGCTCGAGGATGTTGGCCTTCAGGTCCTCGAGGCGCTGGTGCCGCTCCGCCTGGCGCGCTGCCTCGAGGGCGCGGGTCGCGTGCTGAGTGGCCAGGGCTGCGTGTTCCGCGGCGTGCGTCGCGGCGGCCAGGTCCTCGGCGGTCACGGCCTGGGCGCCATGCTCGAGGATCTTGGCCTTCAGTTTGTCGAGGGTGGCGGTCGCGTCGGCCTGCGCGCGGGTGGCGTCTGCCAGCTGCCGTTCCGCGCTCGTGACGTCGTGCTCGGTGTCCGTGAGCATGCCGGGGTGGGTCGTGGGCATGGGGTACTCCTCAGGCCGCTGGGGGCGGCTGGTCGTTGGGGGCCTCGGGCTGGGTGAAGAAGTTCGCGGCAGCTTGGTCGAGTTGGCGGGCGACCTCGAGGGCTTCGGCTCCGACGTGTCCCATGTCGATGCTCGCGTTGTACGCCTCGGGGCTCGGCGCGTTCCCTCCTGTGAGTTCTGCGAACAGGTACGTCTGATCGCTGCGGGCCCGTCTCAGTGCGCGAGCCTGGGCGAACATGTCCCGGATGGGGTCGGTCATGGTGTGGTCCCTTCGCTCTCGGCTCCGCTGGCGGTGAGGATGGCGCCGGCCTCGGCGGCTGTGATCATCTGCTCGACGATTTCGGTGGGCTGGGTTGCGCGGATGATCTCGGCCATGGCGAGCAGGCCGCCTTCTGCGGCGGCCGCGGTCTCGGCTGCGGTGAGGCTGCCGAAGAGGGCTCGGATCTTGTCGGGCTTGTCGCGGAGCGCGGCGGCCGTCACCTCGTAGCCGGTGACCTTCAGGAATTGCATGTTGCTCATGTCGTCTCCGTGAGGCTCGTGGCGGCCCGTTGCTGCTTGACCAGGGCTTCGAATTCGGTGCGGTCGAGTCCGTTGGCGTTGGCCCACGCGTCCTGTGCCTGTCGGTACTTCTCGGTCGCGACGAGCAGGGGATAGGTGCTGTCGGGCTCGACCAGGGGCAGCCAGCTATCGGCGTCGTAGGTGGCCAGGTGGTCGGGGATATGCAGGCTCATGGAGCGCTTGGTCTTCTCCGGAACCTCAAGCGCTTCGATCTTGTTGTTGGTGACGTGGTCAAGGAAGCGGCGCGCGGCGTCGGCTACGCGCTCTCGGCAAGCCTGCGAGCAGTACGTCAGCGGTAGCTGGGTCGGGATGTCCGGCATGGATCCCTCGCAGGCGGGGCAGCGGCCAGTCACGCGGCATCACGTCCTGGGGTCTCGGTGGTGGAAGGTGAGCGGGCCGGGCCCGCGCCAGGGGTGTCGGCCCGCTCACCAGCTCGGGGGCGCAGCGGGCAGGCTGCGCGGTGTTCGGCGGGGACAGTGGCGGTGAAGACTTCGACCTTCTTCGGGCCGGTCGCACCGGCGGTGAAGCCACAGCGGCAGGCGTAGCGCGCCGAGGGCTTGCGGTGCCAGCGGCCCGAAGGCCAGTCGTGTTCGCCGAAGTCGACCCACAGGCCGGGGAGACCGCCTGGCGGCCACCAGGCGGTCACAGCGCGGCCCTCGAGCGTCGTCGGCAGCGCGCGGAGATGCATCGGCCGTCGGGGGTCAGCGGGAAGCCGCAGCCAGGCTCGGCGCAGCGCTCCGGGGCCTCGTTCGAATCTTGATCTTCACTCGCGCTCGCGCGCACGTCCTGTGGCTGAGGTACTACCTCAGCCATCTCTTGAGAAAGATCATGAGTACTACCTGAGTTATCGGGGGTCGGTCCCCCGAACTCGTCGGGGGTCGGTCCCCCGAACTCCATCGGGGGTCGGTCCCCCGAACTGGCCTCATCAAAGTTCGGGGGTCGGTCCCCCGAACTTCCGTCCACCAAGTTCGGGGGTCGGTCCCCCGAACTATGACGCCACGGCGGGACCTTGGCGGCGCGCTGCTCACGGCGCTTCTCACCGCTCTTTTCAAGCGACCGAACTGCCGCTTCCCAGTCTGGCCATGGCGTGACCACGAGTCGATATGAGGTCGCCCGGCCGCGGGTGGGTTCAGAGGCGGCCTCAACGACTCCAGCGGCAATAGCGGCTTTGAGGTACCGGCGGGTGTCCTTCTCGTCCGCGCCACTAGCCGCGGCGATCTGACCGATGCGCCAGGCCGAGTGCTCGCCGTGGATCAGCCCGTCCCCGCGCGCAATGGCGCGCAGGACGAAGAGCAGTTTCAGAAAGCCCTGCCGCAGCGGGCGCGGCATCTGCGGTGCCCACGTCCAAGCCAGGGCGTTACCGAACGCGTTGGGCACTCCGCCGCTGGCAGGCTTCTCTTCGCTCATGATCACCTGCCTTAGTTCTCTGGGCGGCCGAGGGCGCCGACCGGCAGCCTGCAGAGGCCAATGGCCCTCGAGGCGGCACAGCCGGAACAGTCGGCGACCATGAGGGCCACGCCGCAGTGCCTTCTCCTCCAGCACGCCACGAAGTCCGGTCGCCGTGCGAGGGATCCCCAGCTGCGCTACGGTGAGGCGAGAAGGGGCCGCCACACACGGCCCCTTCTCTGCGTTCGCGCTCATGCCGATCCCGGCCCCTCCCCCGACAAAACGCGGATCAAATCTGCCGTGATGACCACGTGTCGACGTCCGTAAGACAGCGTCTTGACGGGGCATTCACCGCGCCTGATCAGCGTGTAGAGCTGCGTGGGACTGCAGCCGAGCGCGGGCGCGGCCTGCGGCACGGACACTGTGGCCGGCCAACCCCGGATCTCCTCGAGCGTGGGCACGGTGCGCTTGCTCATGTCCCGCCCGGCGGCCGACTCGATGCGGTAAACATCCGCTACGCGAGGCGCCGCTTGCTCCTGATGCCCGGCTTGTGCTCGCTTGCTCATGCCGCGCGCCGATCAGGGTGGCCCATTCCCGGCTGAACGATGCGCGCCTGCTCGTACGCCTGGATGTCGGCGAGCGGGTATCGCACCCGTCCCCCGCGCCCTTCGCTGAGCTTGATGTAGCGAGGACCCGTGCCGTTCGCCCTCCAGTTCTGGAGCGTCCTGCGGCTCATCTTCCACCGGGTCGCAACCTCGGGTTCCTCAAGGAACTCATCCCCCAGGGTTGACGCTTCCCGTTCACCGTCTGGCTTCGCCATGTGAGCCTCGTTTCGAGATTTTCTCGATGAAACCATTGCATCATCGCGGGAAAGTCCGCGATGATGCGAGGGTAAGCGGGGGAATCGATCACCGCAACATCCATGGAATTTTCGAGATCATCTCGATGGCTACCATCGAGATCATGACGACAGGACGCATCGAGTTGGGGCCCACCGGACGAGTCGTAGCCGAGAACGTCAAGCGGCTACGAAAAGAGAAGGGGATGAGCCTCCGCGCGCTGTCCGATGCCCTCAGCGAGCTGGGGCGCGGCCTGAGCCAGGACGCCATCAACAAGATCGAAAACGGTGCCGAGG
>Ga0070698_100003976_pt1 | contig 16262 bp, 12 predicted proteins | sample KBSK1502metaG_FD_65477 | JGI IMG/M metagenome (GOLD analysis project Ga0070698, IMG submission 65477) | Corn, switchgrass and miscanthus rhizosphere microbial communities from Kellogg Biological Station, Michigan, USA - KBS K1-50-2 metaG | ecosystem: Host-associated > Plants > Roots >...
CTGAGCAATCCGCCGCCAGTGTCGCCAGCGTTGGAGCAGCTTGACCAGAGTCCGCCGAAAATAGAGGTCGAGCCCGAACCGGTGCCGATTGAAGATTTTCAGCCGGCGGAGACGACTCCCCTTGAAGAGCCTGAGCTCGCCGAGGTCGAAAACGTGCCAGCGCCATCCGTCGAATCAGTTTCCCAGGCGTTCGAGGTTGTGGACACGCCTGAGCCGCCTGTAAGCACGCCACGAAGAAAGCCGGCCCCGGCAAAGGAGGAAAAAGTGTCTGCTGAAAAATCCATGCAGGCTAAACAGGAAGTTTTGCAATTCGAACCGGTCAACCGCGGTCGCTTTGAAAAAAGCGAGCCGACGATAGTCGAAGGCGAAGACCTCGACGTGCCTACTTATCTGCGGAAGAAAATCAAAATGAAGTGATTTAACTGTGGAGGCAGCCGTGTTTGACTGCAAATTCTTCGCCTGCCGGCGACACGCCGGCCACTACAGTTTTACTTCTTCATCAATTCGAGCACGGCGCTCGTCATTCCGATAATCCCAACGCGGACCGTTGGTTCGGGAACGGGTGCGAATTTACTCGAATGCAGGGTCGGCAATTCCTTCCCTTCCTGTTTGAACTCCGCGATCTTCGCTGGCTCGACTGCTCCGAAATGAAAATAAACCCCCGGAATGGAGTGGTCCGGTAGGCTATATTCGGAAAAATCGTCACCGCCCATCGTTGGATCAACGATCTTGACATTGTCGTTGCCTAACGAGTTTTTCCAAACAGCAACAAGCCGCTTCGTGAGCTCGGGATTGTTGTAAGTCGCCGGGCAAAATTGATCTTTCGATACGCTGACAATTGGCGCTCGCTCTGGCGGGATTCCACCGGCCGCTGCGATCCCTTTGGCGATTCTCTCAATCGCGGCCAACACACGCTCGCGCGTTTCAGCTTTGTAGGTGCGCACGGTCAACTGCATTTTCACTTCGTCCGGAATGATGTTGTGCTTTGTTCCGCCGTGGATGGAACCGACCGTGACAACGATTGGATCGAGCGGATTATTCTCGCGGCTTGCAATGGTTTGCCAGGCGTTGATGATTTCCGCTGCGAGGACGATCGGATCCTTCGTCTTGTGAGGATAGCCGCCGTGTCCGCCTACGCCTCGAACAGTGACATCGACTGAATCCACATTTGCGGACGTATATCCTTCGGTTACGCCAATATGGCCGATTTCAAGATCGGCTTTGTCATGAAAACCGAGCGCGAAGTTCGGTTTACCGAATTTTTCATAAAGACCGTCTTTGAGCAACGCACGCGCGCCGTTGCCCAGTTCCTCCGCAGGTTGCGCCACAAACAAGATCGTGCCGTGCCATTGATCCTTTAACTTCGCGAGAGCGCGGGCGGTCCCAATGAAGGCGGCCATGTGTGCGTCGTGTCCGCAGGCGTGCATCACATGCACATCCTTGCCTTCATCGTTTTTGGCGACGGCCTTGCTGGCGTACGGCAGGCCAGTTTCTTCTTCCACTGGCAGCGCATCCATATCCGTGCGTACAAGCACGGTAGGCCCGTCCCCATTCTTCATCACGCACACGACACCGTAGCCTTTGAGTTTGGGGTTCTCATATTTGCCGAGATGTTCGGTGACCTGGCAGCCCGCCGTGCGCAATTCTTTTGCGATGAGAGATGCAGTGCGCTCCTCGTGCCCGGATAATTCCGGGTGAGTGTGAATGTCCTTGTAAATCGCGAGCAATGAAGGCAACTCAGCATCGGCGAGCGATTGCGGCGTTTGCTGCGCGAATGCAAGCGCTGGCAGGAAGATCGAAAGGAATATGATCGACGGCGAAACGGTCTTCATTTTGTCATGCTGAGCGAAGTCGAAGCATCTCCGAATTCTTATTCCACGCAATCACCGCCAGAGATTTCTCGACTTCGCTCGAAATGACAGAAAGTTGGATGACCCGTGGAATTCGAGAAGAACACCTTGCTCTTCGGGGCGGATCCAACGCCACGCATCGTCGCCATTGAACTCGGCGACACTGGAACAGTTAAGGTTTATCGCCGGGAACCGGACGGATCGACGGTTGCCGACGTTGAGCCTTTTCACCCATTTGTCTGGTGCGACTCGGATGTTGTGGATCTTGGCATCGAATCCGAAAAACTTCAGAGCAATCTCAAGTACGGCTGGCTGGTCACCGTCGATAGCTGGAAAGAACTCATCGCCTTGCGCAACGGACTCAAAAACGCCGGGCGCGATTTCTTCGCCTTTACCGATCCGGTGCAGCATTACCTCACAGCGACGGGTCGCACGTTGTTCAAAGATCTGCCGTTTGAAGAACTGAAACGCATGCAGATCGAGGTGCTTTCATCCGACGCTGTAACCGGAGTCGGTGACTCCGGCACCGGGATCGCCGATCCCGGCTACAACGATCACATCATGGTAATTGCGCTCTCCGATAATACCGGTTGGGAAGAGTTATTGGTTGTCGATCCCAAAAATATCGAGGAATCCGAGCACACGGCATTGAAGCGTCTCACCGCGATTATTAAGGAGCGGGATCCGGACGTCATCGAAGGCCACGACTTGTTCCGTTTCGATCTCCCGTATCTGGTTTCACGGGCGAAGAAAACAAAGACGAAACTCGACTGGGGGCGCAGCGATGGATTTCTGCGCTCGCGACCATCGCGACTCCAAATTGCGGAAAAAACAATCGATTATCCAAAGTTCACGGTCGGTGGCCGCCACTTCGTCGATACTTTTTTACTCGCGCAATTTTATGATGTCGGCATGCGTTCCCTTGCCGGTTTCGAGCGGACCGATGTCGCCCGGCATTTTGATCTTTGCGACAGTGCCGAAATTTCCGCGCTTACGGGCATGGAATTGCGGCGTGCGTATCTGGACAATTCGGAGGCATTTCGACGTCGTGCAATGTGCGGTGTTCGCGAGACGCGGGCATTATCGGAACTGTTAAGCGCGAGTTACTTCATCCAGGCCCAGATTTTTCCCTACAACTATCAGGATGTGATCGTCCGCGGTAACGCCACGCGGATCAATGCGCTGTTTCTACGCGAATATTTCCGGCAGCGTCATTCCATTCCGGAGTTGCCGATGGTGCGCGCGTTCGAAGGCGGTTACACCGACGTCTTCTTTACCGGAGTTGCGCACAACGTCTGGCACTGCGACGTCGCGTCGCTCTATCCGTCGATCATGTTGAAGTTCGATTGTTTTCCAGTGACCGATCAGTTGCAAATCTTCCGGCATTTATTGACTGATCTGCGCACGTTTCGATTAGAAGCCAAGGCAGAGATGCGGGCGGAAAAGGATCCCGCGAAGCAGCATCACCTGCAGGCGCTGCACAACACATTCAAGATTCTGCTCAACAGCTTTTACGGCTATCTCGGCTTTGCGCAGGGGCATTTCGCCGATTTCGACGCCGCGTCGCGCGTGACCCAGATCGGACGCGATTTGCTCAAGAAGATGATCGACTGGTTAGGCGTGCACGGCGCGAAGGTCATCGAAGTCGATACTGACGGAATCTATTTCGTTCCGCCTTCTTCTGTGGAGGCAGGCGTGTCGCCTGCAAAGCATAAATCCCATGCAGCCGGGACGGCTGCCACTACAGAAGAGATTGCAGAATTGCAGAAAGGTTTGGCGAAGGAATTGCCCGAGGGAATTGAAATCGATTTCGACGAACAATTCGACGCCATGTTCAGCTATAAAGCGAAGAATTACGCACTCCTTACCAGAGATGGTGAGGTGGTCATCAAGGGCGGCGCCCTTAAATCGCGGGGGTTGGAGAAATTCCAGCGCGTGTTCCTGGAGGAAATGATCAAACTCATCATGGAAGGAAAACCAGAGGCGATCACTGATCTGCGGAATGAATTTGAGAAAAGAATCCGGAACCGCGAATGGAAAATCGACATGCTGATGAAGACCGACACGCTGCAGGATTCGCTCGATAAATATCGCGCCAAGATCGCCGGCGCCGCCCGCAATCGCGCCGCAGCCTACGAACTCGCCCTGGCCAGCGGCCGCAATTACAAGCCGGGCGACCAACTCAGTTACTACGTCAAAGCCACGCCTAAAAAAGTTGCCGCGTACGAAGCTGCAAAACTTGCCTCTGATTTCGATCCCGAAAATCGCGACGAAAACGTCGACTACTATGTCGCGAAACTCGATGAACTCGTGAAGAAGTTCCGCGGCCTCACTGATGCGGTTTCAGCTCCAAAGCAGGAGAGCCTGGCACTTTAGTCGGCAGATAATAGGGGCGGCGTTGACGAGCCGTTCAGTTCGCAGTCAAGCTTGGTCGACACAGACATGAGCTTGTTATTTTCACATCGGCTTTGGCCCATACTTTGTTGAACCGGGCGCGTGTTTCCTCAAGCTCTGGGCCGTCTTTTTGCTGCGCAGCGAGCGCTTGGGACAACCCGAACAGAGACCACCCGTTTTCGGGTAGACGCTTCAGGTCGTCACGATAAACCTGCGCAGCTTCTGCGAAACGGCCAGTAGCCATCAGGTTCGCACCGATGGTGTGTCGTAACGGAATCATCCACGATGGAGGCTCGTCGTACTTCAGGGAGTCCTCTAATACGAGCCCGGCGCGCAGTTCTTCGAGGCCTGGGTCGCGTTTCCCTTCGGCTATTAGTAGTTCGCCTTCAATCATGTGATTGGCGACTGCGATGATTGACTCGGCAGTGTTGTTGCTGACCGCCGTTTCTTTTGGGACGCGCTGGACAAGTTCGCGGAAGATCGCCTGCTCCTTCCGTGCGTTTTCGGTGTCGTTTTTGGCGGCGAAGGCGATGGCGCGTGCCCCATGATGAAACGCCCGCGTGAACGGCATGTAGTCAGGATAATTTTCCGGCTCGGCGACAATGTCGTCCCACTTTCCGAAGCGCATCATCACTTCCATCGGTACCGCGCCAAATGCCTCCACTAAAGTCGCGTTTTCTTTCACGAACTCTGCTGGCAGATCCTTTATCATTTCGCGGACGTAACGCATCGCAAGCTTGCTTTGGCCGGTCATCAGCGCGGCGTACGCGAGCATGTGCTGGTTGTGCGCGGCGTACATGGGGAACAGACCCAGTGGTCGATTGCCCGTCGCCTTACGGTAACGTTTATCGGCCTGGACCGCCTTTGCGTTCGTAGCGATTGCCTCGTGCCAGCGGCCGCGACGGATATCGATGTGCGATGGCATGTGTACGTTATGGGCGAGGCCTGGCTGGAGCTCGCGCAGGCGATCCGCCGCAGCATCAGCGCGCTCTGGGTGTGGCGAAGCTTCGACGGCATGAATATAGAGATGATTCGCAAACGGATGACGCGGGTTAAGCTTCAATACCGCATCGAGTGTGGCGATGATCTCCTCGGTGCCCGGATTCGGTCGACCTTCAGGTGTCCATTGGTTCCATGGCCGAAGATCCATCATCGCTTCCGCGAACAGCGCGCCCACATCCACGTCATTGGGGAATTTCTTCCACACTTCCCGCATTGCGTCGGCATAAGCCTGGTCGAGCGGAGTGCGGTCGTCTGGCTGCGGATGTGCGTAACGCTTGCTGAGGGCATCGATCAACGCTCGCTCGACTTCTGAGGCGCTCGACGCGTTCTGATTTGCAAGCGCGATTTCCTTCCATGCGAGCTCAGCCATTTGCGGTGGCACGAGTGGATAATTGATGTGCGGACCGGCAGCGAGCGCGGCGCCCCAATGAGCCATGGCGCATTGCGGATCGAGCCGCGCAGCTTCCTGGAACGAGCGGATTGCGCCGCGGTGATTGAAACCATGAAGCAGTGCCAGGCCCTGGTCGAAGTAACGCTGCGCCCTTGAATTTTTTGTTGTGATCTTGCGCGAGTACGTGCCGAGCCCGTCGTAAAGTGGCTCGCTCGCATTGGTGCTTGCACAAACGACAACTGCGAGAACGGCGCCCATGATTGTGCGAGCGGTTGTTTTCATCAGCAAACTGACTTTAATCACGCCGGGTACCGCGGCAAGATTGAGCCTCCAAATGCGAACATACTGAGAGCCGGGGGTGCACGGGAAAAATCAGCCGTTCGAGTTGCACGCACTGCTGCGTCGCACGATCAGATTCTTTATGAAACCGTTTATCAGACACGTAGCCGCGCTCGCCGCATTTGCCGTTTGCACCGTTGCTTCGAGTTCGTACTCAGCTGACAACGAACTCGGCGACATCAAATCCCAAATCACAAAGCAGCATGATGAGGCAGTGAAACGATTGCAGGATTGGATCGGGCAGGTGTCGATTGCGGCGGAGAATCGCGGCTATCCGGAAGGTGCGGAGTACATGGCGAAACTGGCACGCGATGCGGGGTTTCAGCAGGCGACCGTGATTAAAACGGACGGAAAACCGGGCGTGTTCGCAACGCTCGATGCGGGCGCGCCGAAAACGGTCGGGCTTTATTTCATGTACGACGTGAAACAGTTCGATCCGGCGGAGTGGTCGTCGCCGCCGACGGAAGCGCGAATCGTTGACAAACCGCCTGTGGGAAAGGTGATTGTCGGCCGTGGCGCCGTGAATCAAAAAGGACCGGAAGCAGCGTTCCTCGCGGCGCTGCATGCGATCCGCGGCGCAGGTAAGAAGATGCCGGTAAATCTGGTGTTGGTGGCCGAAGGCGAAGAAGAGATCGGCTCGCCGCACATTCCACAACTTGTTAGGCGACCCGAAGTGCTTGCTGCGTTGAAGAAATGCGACGGGGTGTTCATGCCGTCGGCGGTCCAGGATTTGGATGGAATCGTGACAGTGAACCTCGGATCGAAAGGCGTGATCGAGCTCGAGTTGGTATCGAGCGGCGAAAAATGGGGACGCGGTCCGGCCAAGGACATTCACTCCTCGCTAAAGGCGATGGTGGACAGTCCGGCGTGGCATCTGGTCAAAGCGCTCAACAGGCTTGTCTCGGAAGATGGCAATGAGATTGCGATCTTCAAATATCCGAAACCGCGTCCGCTCAGTCCCGAAGAGAAAGCGATGATTGAAAAAGTGTCCAAGGTACGGAGCGAAGCACAGGCGAAGAAGTTATATAGCGTCCAGCATTGGATCGACGATCTGCCATGGGAACAGGCCAACGAACGTCTGGAATCGGAGCCGACAGTAAACATTGAAGGACTCGTGGGCGGGTACACCGGGCCTGGTGGCAAAACAATCTTGCCGCATCGTGCTGTTGCGAAGATCGACATGCGTTTGGTGCCTGATATGAAAGCCGCCGACGCCCTCGCGGCGTTGAAGGCGTACCTGGCAATGCATGGTTTTGGCGACATCGAAGTGAACATGACCGGTGGATATGATCCGACGAGTACATCTGCTGATTCCTCTCTCATCAAGGCGCAGGTTGCGGCGTACAAAAACTTCGGAATCGATGCGCTACTCTGGCCGCGCAACGCTGGTTCGTATCCAGGGTATGTTTTCACCGGCGAACCGCTCAAGCTTGCTGCCGGGCATTTCGGGCTTGGTCACGGCAGCGGCGCGCACGCGCCGGACGAATATTATATCGTCGAATCAACGAACCCGAAGGTCCAGGGGTTAGACGGCGCGGTGATGTCTTTTGTCGAGTATCTCTACGAACTCGCAAAGTGACTATGAGCCACAAATCAGCGGTGATAGTTAGGCAAAGTGAGGCTCGAGTTCGTTAGGCGTACAGCTTGAATTGGTCGCTGCCCGCGCGGCGGATAGACAAGGACCTTTTTCACCGAACCGTCGTTCTCGAATTGAAATGCGACATGCATCGGCAACTCAGCCGCGAAAAATTCCTGTCGACTTTCCGGGTGCAACCTGAATTTTGGCAGGCCCCATTCGGCGGGAGAACGGATGGTGAGAGAATCGCCTTCGCGACCGATCTCAAAAATTCCTTCGCCAGCCGCTTCGTAATTTCCAACGTAAAGGTCGAGCTTTGCAGGATCGATTGTTACCTCGGTTCGCTTCATCGCAGTCGGTTTCTCGAGCGGAAAGCTGGGCCGAAGCAAATGACGCGCGATATCACCGACATTTGCGACCTGATTCGATAACACGACAACACCTATGCGCTTAACCGGATCCCACGCAATCGAGCTCGCGTAACCGAATGTGCCACCGTCGTGCACGATGAGTTCGTCGTTCTGCTCATGAATAATCGTCCATCCAAGCGCCTGCTCGGATCCGCTGCTCGAGAGGGGGCGGCGTGTAGTCCAGGTGAGATGTGTCGCAGCGCTTAACGACGACCGTTCATAATCCATCGCGACGGCTAGCACTTTCAGCAGATCGTTCGCCGTCGAATAAAGACCGCCAGCCGCGGGCATGAGCGAATAGATCGGCAATGTCGAGATCGGCGGCGATGGCTGGAGAACGGCGTTGTGGCCGCCCGCGAAGTTCGTTTTCATTTTGGACGAAACCTCGAAGTCTGTGTTCGTTAGGCCTAAAGGTGCGACGACGCGTCTCCGCAGCAGCGTTTCGTAGTCAACGCCGGCGCGATCGGCGAGCGCCTCGCCCAAGAGCCAATAACCGATGTTCGAGTATTCCCATTTTTTGCCGATTTCGCTGCGTAATTCATAGCCCGCCATAAAACGGCGAAGATCGGTGACCGAGTATTTGGTGGCTGCGGATTCGCTCGGAAGCGCAGACTCGTTAGGCATAAAGGGCAACCCTGAGGTGTGGGTCGCCAGGTCCAACAGTGAAATTGTTTTTCCCTTTTGCTCTGGAATCCTGAATCCAGTCGGCAAATATTTTTCCGCCGGATCGTTCAACGCCACTTCGTGTTGCTCTGCCATTTCGGCAAGCAGCAGCGCGGTGAATGTCTTCGTCACCGAGCCAATTTCAAAGACAGTATCGCCATCGGGAGGATTCGAGTCGCCGGAGCTACGTCGGCCTGCTGAAACGATCTGTCGACCGCGTGGTGATATCACACCGATGACGATGCCGACGCCGGCCTGCTCGCCGCCTATGGCCTTGATTCGCGCCGCCAGCAGATTGCGAATCTCAAATTCGTCAGGCAGACGGTTCGTGCTCGGATTTTCGGCAGCGGAAATGGCTGCCCCGCTAGCGAACAATAAAGTGCAAATCCAGTAACCGGCTTTCGGCGGCATCAATGTTGAGATGCGCCGTGCGAGACTTTGGATTCAACGAAAATCGCGAATCGGCGCGTCCGCTTGATGGCCCGGTGAGCCGCACTCAGCGCCCATCTGGGCGGGCTACAGCAATTTCGCTTCGAGATTGATCTGAGTGCCAGCGAGTGCGACCGAGACGGGACAAGTCTTCTTCGTGAGTTCGGCTTGTTCCTTGAATTTTGCTTCATCGATCCCTGGGACTTCGGCTTCAGTCTTTAAGTCGATGGTGGTGATTTTTGGTCCGCCACCAACCATCTCCAATCTCACCGTTGCAGTGGTGCTAACCCGTTTCGCAGGATGACCGGCTTTTTCCAGGTTCGCCGAAAGAGCCATCGTGTAACATCCGGCCTCAGCTGCGCCGATTAATTCCTCGGGATTTGTGCCCTTTCCCTCCTCGAAGCGCGATGAAAAAGAGTAGGGACCTTCGAATGCGCCGCTCCCGAGCTTCATGGTTCCCTTGCCTTGTTTCAGAGTGCCTTCCCAAACAGCCGATCCAGTTCGTGTTGCCATAGTTTTTGACTCCTTAATTTGTTGCTGACTACGATTCTGCCGGATTCAGGCAAGCGCAATTTCTTTTCAGCTTAACGAACTCACGCCGGTTTCGCAGCTGCGACGTCAACAGCCGGACCAGCTTCTGAACGGTGCTGAGCATCCGCCAGGGCGCGTTCTTTGCGAGCCAGCCAAACGCTCAGCGCGCACCATGCAGCAATGATTGGCACAGCAATGAAACTTATCGCGTTCAAGCTCAGGCCCACGACGTGGAGCGCTTTATACGACCACGCGCCGACTATATCGCCGAGACGATAACCGAATGTGTCGATCACGCTTTTCGCTTTGTATTTGTCTTCACGACGCAAAACGGTGAACAAAATCTCGCGCGCTGGACGAAGCAACGCGAAGCCGGTTGAACGCCGCACCACCTGAAAAATCGCGAGTACAAGCAGAATTGGCGCATAACCGATCGCGAGAAAACCGATCCCGCTTAGCGCCGGCATAAGCACGAGGGTAAAGCCCACGCCGAACCATTTTAGCAGACGACTCGTTAAGCAAAGTTGAATCAATACAGTGAGCGTGTTGACCGAGAAATCCATTTTGCCGAAGAATGCAGTGCGGGCCGACTTATCCGCCAAGTCATGCCCCGTGAGGTCCGCCTGTTGAAAATAGGCCCACGTATTGGTCAGCGTGTAAATGAAGATGAAAAGGACGAGCGCGAACAAGTACGGCGAACGGACGATATGTGTGACGCTGTCCCAAATATTTCCGCCGATTGGTTTTTCGGCTGTCGCAGCTTCAGCGTGCTCTCGAAATTCTGTCGGAAAAAAACGGACGCATTGTGCCGCGATTTCGAACATCGCCGCTGACATGAGGCAGAAAATGCCAGTGCTGAATCGATTCACCAGAAACGTCGGGACCAGCGGACCGAGGATCGCGCCTAACGAACCGCCCACCGCGATGAAACCAAAGAGGCGCTTGCCTTGTTCGGCGGTAAATAGGTCGGTCATGAAGGCCCAAAAAAGCGTGGTCGCGAAAAGATTGAAGACGCTAACCCAGACGAAAAACGAGCGTCCCAGTAGCCATTGCCAGTTCGCCGGCACGAAGCGCATGAGAATGAAAAAGATGAAAAGATTAGCGATCGCAAAACGATAGGCGATCGGCAGAAATTTGCGGCGCGACATGCGAGATACAATGGCGGCGAAGAGCGCGTTCGCGATGAGCATGCCTATGAGCGTGGCCGTGTACATCCAGGGCAAATTCTCCACGCCGCTGGTCGCACCGATTTCTTCGCGAATTGGACGCAGGATGTAGTAACCGGCAAGCACGACGAAATTGAAAACGAAGCCCAGCCAGAGCGCGCGAATCTCGTCCGGCTTTACGTCAACGATTTTCGTGAAGAGTTTTTTCATTGGCGCGATGGTAGGGAGCGACCGCTGGGCGCGCCGAACGGCCCGGCGAGCCGTCCCTACCTATATTGTTTCTTCCACGCAGCTAGCACTTCTGCTTCGCGTTCCGGTGTGACACCTGCGTGCAACTTCGATTGTCGATCTGGCGGTAAAGATTTGAACCAGGCAAGCGTGTCGCGCGCCGTTTCAGCGAGCGGGCGAAACGTCAATCCCTTTGCCAGGGCGCGAACGATCTTCGTTCGCGCGAGTCCGAGCTCATCGCCTGCCCAGACCGGCATGTCCGACCACGCTTCAACTTTTTGCTGTTGAAGAAACTCAGCGGGTAACCAGGTGAATGTGGCGTTCGAATGGAGCGCATCTTTGATTTGGTCTAGCATCTGAGCGATTTCGAGAGGCTTGGCAGGACCGGTCGCGTTGTAAATTCCAGTTTCGCGGTTTTCCGCCATACGGATTGTCCATTCCGCCAGATCACGCGCGTCAATGAACTGCACCGGATCGCTTGGTTTGCCCGGTGCCAACACTTCGCCTCCGCGGTCGATTCGCACAGGCCAATAGGTGAAGCGATCGCTCGGGTCTCCCGGTCCGACAATTAAGCCCGGACGGATGATTAACGTTTTCCCGGGAAACCATTTCTCGGCTTCGTGTTCCGACAATGCTTTGAGGGGCCCGTAAGTCTTGTAGCCTGATGCCTTCACCGCTTCGATCGTCTCTTTGTACGGATCGGGGCCGTCGTATTTTGCAAGCGGCGCCGTTTCGTCCACGCCCTGACCCGTGTCGGCGTAAACCGAGATTGTGGAGATAAACACGTAACGCTCGACATTGCCTTTCAGAATTTGTGCCGCATCACGGACCCAGGCCGGAAGCGTGGTGGGGTTATCGATCGCCACATCCCATTGCCGATTTTTCAGGGCGTCGAGCTGACCGTTGCGGTCACCGATCAATTGCTCGACCTCCTTTGGCAACTCTCCGGGATGCGTTTTTCCGCGATTGAAAGTCGTGACTTTGTGCCCGCGGCTTAAAGCGTATCGAACCTCATATGGCCCGATGAATCCGGTACCGCCAAGGATGAGAATGCGCAGAGGCTTCACGGATTTCTCTGCGAGCAAAGCTGCCGATCCTGCGCTTAACGCAAAAGCGGTTCCAGTAGCGGTTTTGATAAAACGGCGACGTTTCATAGGTTTGTCATGTCGAGCGGAGTCGAGACATCTCTAGTTTTTTATAAGGCAACAGCAAGAGATTCCTCCACTTCGGTCGGAATGACAAAACGATATGACGAGACGCGAAGCTGCACGGGTGATTGGCGGAACGGCAGCGGGCTTTCTTTTGCCAATTGAGCCCGCACCCGCGCAGGCGAAGGCCGAATCACCGGCGATGCTGACCCGCGCGATTCCTTCAACCGGGGAAAAGCTGCCGGCGATTGGTCTGGGAACGTGGCAGGCGTTCGATGTCGATCTGACCGCGGACAACCGAAGACAGCTCCTGGATGTCCTTTCGCTTTTTGTAAAGCTTGGCGGCCGCGTAATCGATACATCGCCGATGTATGGTCGCGCTGAAAATGTGATTGGCGAGCTGACAGCTGCACTGGGCATCCGCGACAAGGTTTTTCTCGCTACGAAAGTTTGGACACGCGGCAAGGAGAACGGAATTAAATCAATGGACCGTTCGATGGCGCTTTTGCGAGCAAAACGAATCGATCTGATGCAAGTCCACAATCTCGTCGACGTTCAGACGCAGCTGGCGACATTGCGTGAGTGGAAAGCGCAGGGGCGCATCCGTTACCTGGGAATCACCCACTACGAAGCTGGCGCGTTCGGTGTCGTGGAGAAAATCATGCGAAGCGAAAAGCTCGACTTTGTGCAGATCAACTATTCGCTCTTGGAGCGCGAAGCCGAAGAGCGCCTTTTGCCGCTCGCGCAGGAGCGCGGCGTTGCGGTTATCGTCAATCGGCCGTTTGGGGGCGGCGATCTCTTCAGTCGAACGCACTCCAAACCATTACCTGATTGGGCCGCTGAATTTGGTTGTCATTCCTGGGCGCAATTTTTCCTCAAATGGATCGTAGCTAATTCTGCCGTCACTTGCGCCATTCCCGCGACCGATAAGCCGCGCCATCTCGAGGATAATATGGTGGGAGGAATCGGAGCGCTTCCGGACGCAAAAATGCGGCAGCGAATGGTTGAAGTGGTCTCGTCTCTCTAAGCGTTTTCGCTCAGGAATCCGCTCTCAAACTGCGTTTTTTGCACACCTGTTCACATTGAGCAATTGTCAACCGAAAAAAATTTACGTTTTCTTAAAAAAATCAGTTGCAGGAGCAGTCGATTGCATCGATAGGACGCGCGCTTTATGGGAAAAATAACCCCCTTTCTTATTCTCGGCCTCTGTTGCATGGCATTCTATCCGCGTCCGGCGGCTGCGCTGAATTTTTCGGCGCCGAAACCGAAATTTGGTTACACCGACTCTTCGGGTAAAAAGCAGTCGATCGAGGTCGTCGACAAATATTATCCAAAGAAAATTACGCATCCGTTTGGCAATGATTCGAAGATAGATCCGAAGCTGCGCCGGGCTGCGACGATTGCGGAAGAACGCGCTCGCGCACATTCCCTTTCGAAATGCTGGCACTACGTTAAGGAAGCTCTTGTTGCTGCTGGCGTGGTAAAGTCCCGGCCGCAGACACTCCTCGCTAAACAAGCTGGGCAGGAGCTGGTGAGGAATTACGGGTTCACGAAACTCTCCGTGACCGATCCGTACCAGGCCCCGGTTGGTGCGGTGTTAGTCTATGGCGCGAAGCGTGCAGCCGGCCATGTCGAGATCCGCACCGAGGACGGTTTCGTCAGCGATTTTCGCTCCAAGACGCCGTCCCGCCGGCCGCTGTTAGGCATTTTCGCAAAGAGTTAGGCCGCTCATTCGAGCGGTCCTGAGCACCTCGAAGGAATCAATTCCAGCTGGCAATCTGTCCAGTTGCGCGAGATTCTTTGTCGATGGTTCAGCCGGTCCGAATCGCCATGTGGTCGGGCCCGCGAAATATCTCGACCGCCATGATGCGCGCGTGGGGTAATCGGGCTGACACTTTTGTCGTCGATGAGCCGTTTTACGCCTATTACCTGAGTGCAACTGGCAAAAAGCATCCCGTCGCGGATGAGGTGATCGCTTCTGGCGAGACCGATTGGCGAAAAATTATCGCGCGATTGACCGGACCCATCCCGAACGGGAAGCGGATTTTTTTCCAGAAACAAATGGCGCATCACCTTTTACCTGATGTGGATCGTGAATGGCTCAGTGGAGTTACGAATTGTTTTCTTATTCGCGATCCGCGCGAAGTAATTGCTTCGTACGTCAAGAAACGCGATGACCCCATGCTGCAAGACCTGGGATTTATGCAGCAAATCGAGATTTTTGATTTCGTCCGGACTCGCGTGAAGGCTACTCCGCCGGTTCTCGATGCAAAAGACGTGCTGGAAAATCCTGGACGAATATTGCATCGGCTTTGCGATGCAGTCGGCGTCGAGTTCAGCGAATCGATGCTCTCGTGGCCGCCGGGATTACGCGAGACCGACGGGAGCTGGGCTGGGCATTGGTACGGTGAAGTGGCAAAAACGACATCGTTTCGACCATATCGTCCAAGTCGGGCTAAAGTGCCCGCGCATCTAGAGGAGATTTGCGAGCACTGTCGCGAGCCTTACGAAAGACTTTACGAATATCGATTGCACTGAGCAACGCTGTGCCCGATTTCCAGGCGATTAGCTAGATGATTCGCTGGGCGTTTGACACTAACGCCGATACAACAAGAGAATCTGCATCATCCGCGTAATTCGCAGTTCAACCAATGCTTCAGAAATCCAATGAACGAAATCGTAACCTGATCGTTAATATCAACGGTCAGCTTGTGCATCGCGATAAGGCGGGGATCAGCCCGTTTGATTCCGCCGTGCAAGGCGGCGATGCCGTGTGGGAAGGATTGCGGTTGTACGATGGCCGGATTTTCAAACTCCACGAGCATCTCGATCGGCTGGAGCGTTCCGCGCAGGCTTTGTCTTTTGCCGAAATTCCGTCGCGCGAAAAAATCGTTGAGGAGATCAAACGCACACTCGCGGCAAACAACATGGGTGACGGCGTGCATATTCGCCTGACGCTCACCCGGGGTGTGAAAATCACTTCCGGAATGGATCCGCGTCTGAATCGGAGCGGGCCGACATTAATCGTCCTGGCGGAGCACAAGGCGCCGGTTTACGCGAAAACGGGGCTGACTTTGATCACGAGCAAGATCCGCCGCCCGCCACGCGAGGTTCTGGATGCGCGAATTCATCACGCGAACCTGCTGAATTCGATTCTCGCCAAGATCGAAGCAAACAACGCGGGCGCGGACGATGCTTTGATGCTCGATATCCGAGGGTTCGTCGCTGAAACAAACGCGACCCACGTTTTCATCGTTCGCAACTCCGATAAATCGCGAGCGAGCGGCGACCTTGCAACCAGTCGCGTGCTGGCCTGTCCGGAGGGTATTACTCGCGCGACGGTGATGGAGATCTGTGCAGCAAAAAAAATTCGCTGTGTCGAGGCCGATCTGTCAGTCGTCGATATTTACGGTGCTGACGAGATGTTTTGCACCGGCACAATGGGTGAGCTAGCCGCCGTCACCAAGGTGGACAATCGCCAAATTGGCGATGGCGAAGTCGGTCCAATGACAAAACGCCTGAGCGATCTTTACGCCAAACGAACTGCGTCCGAAGGCGTGCAGGTTGTCTAGCTGGGTGGCTCGTCGACACCCAATCATTACTGACGCTGTCATGTCCGCCACGGCGGATTCGTCCTGTGGCGAATTGAGCGAAGCGAAACATCTCAGTGTGTTCCCGCAGCGAATCGCCCAGGAATGATCAGAGATTCTTCGCTTCGCTCAGAATGACAGGCGCGATGAAATTGGGCGTTGGATGTTGAGAATCTTTATTCTCTCCACGTTTTCTTTTTGAACGAGGTTCGCCCTGATCCTTCCTCGAATGCTTCAAAATGCTCCGGGTTCTGCTGGTAGTATTTCTGGTGGTACGCCTCGGCCGGATAAAATTTCATCGCCGGTAAAATTTCGGTCACGATTGGCTTATTGAATTTTCCAGAGTGTGCGAGTCTTTCTTTTGAAGTCTGCGCGATTTTTTTCTCGTCGTCGTTCCCGTAAAAAATGGCGGCGCGATAACTCGGCCCGATATCAGTGAACTGTCCGTCCGCTTGTGTCGGATCGATTTGCCGCCAGTAAATGTCGAGCAACTGATCGTAGGAAATTTTCGCCGCATCGTAGGTGATTTGGAGCGATTCGCGGTA
>Ga0070698_100003977_pt1 | contig 16259 bp, 16 predicted proteins | sample KBSK1502metaG_FD_65477 | JGI IMG/M metagenome (GOLD analysis project Ga0070698, IMG submission 65477) | Corn, switchgrass and miscanthus rhizosphere microbial communities from Kellogg Biological Station, Michigan, USA - KBS K1-50-2 metaG | ecosystem: Host-associated > Plants > Roots >...
CCCGAACTGGTCGGAGCGAACCATCCCGACCGCGGACGCGACCACCGCGTCGACGCCGAGGAATCCGCCGCGGTACTCCGCCGCCCAGACGGCGTACGGACCCGCGAGCACGACCACGCACGCGGCGGCGAGCGCCGCGTCGATCGCGATCGCGCGCCGCTCGCGCGGGTCGATCCAGATCAGCGCGACCGCCGCCGCGGCGAGCGCGGGCAGCGTCGAGGTCTTCGTGAGCGCTCCGAGCGCGATCAGCACGCCGCCGGCGAGGTAGTGGCTGCGCGCGGGGCCGCTCGGCTCTTCGAGCGCGCGCGCCACGATCCAGAGCGCGGCGGCGCCGATCGCGGCGGCCGCGGGATCGTTCGAGAAGTAGCCCGAGCTGAACAGGAACTGGGGGTTGAACGCGACGAGCGAGCCGGCGAGCAGCGCGAAGCGCGCGTCGTGACCGAGCCGCCACACCGCCGCGAAGGTGAGGATCACCGCGAGCAGGCCGAACACGAGGCTCGTGCTGCGCAGCACGCGCAGCGGCTCGAGGCTGCCGTCGGTCGCGAACATGCGGATGCCGTGAACGCGGAACGCGATCGCCGCGCCGCCCCCTTTCGTCCGAGGATTGGAGTAGAGCGGGACCATCGCGCGGTCGAGCTCGTGCACCGCCGACGCGACGTCGATGCCGATGTTGTCGAGCAGCGGCGCCGACACGACGTACACGAGCGGCGGCTGCATCCCTTCGCCGGGCACGTCGAGCGGGTGCTGGCCCGGCAGCCGGCCGGCGTCGTAGACGAACGCGGCGTAGTGGATGTGCGAGGGCTCGTCGGGCGCTTCGAAGAGCGGGATCGCGTCGCGATAGGCGAGCGCGAGCCCGACGTAGACGGTGAGCAGGAATGCCGCGGCCGCGGCCACCGCGTGCGGGCTGCCGGGATCGATGATCCGCGCGATGCGCTGGGCGAGGTCCCGTTCCATGACTAAGGCGCTGCGGCTTCCCAGTAGGCGGGCACGAGCACACCGCGCAGGCAGTACACGTCGAGTGCGAGCAGCGCGATCACGGTCGACACCGCGAGCAGGAGCATGCGCCGCTCACTGCCGATCAGGCGGTAGAGGCCGAGCGCGAGCAGGAAGGCGAACTGCGGCGCGCTCGAGAACAGCTGCCGGCCCTGTGGGTTCACGATCACGAGGTTCCACGCGATGTGCGCCGCCACGGTCGCGCCGAAAGCTGCGAACAGATAGCGGTGGAGTGCGCGCGAGCGGAGCGTTTCCGAGGGCAGCTGCGAGTGGCCCGCGAGCCAGCCGAGCGCGCCCGTCCAGGTGAGCGCGAAGAACGCGAGGTAGGTAGCCTTCGGCACCACCACGTTGAACCAGCCGAAGCGCGCCCAGTAGGACTCGAACGTCGCGTCCCAGTAGATTCCGGCGAAGAACGACAGCCGCCCGCCGAATTGCTCCGCGTGCATCAGCGAGACGGTCGATGCGAGCGTCGCGTTCCAGCCGAGCAGACCGCCGCGGTGCTCGGCCGCCCAGGCCACGTACGGCCCCGCGAGCACGAGCACGAGCGCCGCCGCGATGCCGGTGTCGATCATCACCTCGCGGCGCGCGCGCTGATCGATCGCGATCAGCGTCAAGGCCGCGGCGGCGAGCCCGGGCAGCGCCGAGGTCTTGGTCAACATGCCGAACGAGATCAGGAGCCCGCCGACCAGGTAATGGCGGCGCATCGGCGCGCGATTCGCATCCTCGAGTGCGCGCACCACCACCCAGAGCGCGGCCGCGCCGATCGCCGCCGCGGCGGGGTCGTTCGAGAAGTAGGCGCTCGTGAACAGGAACTCCGGGTTGAACGCGAGCAGGGCGCCCGCGAGCAGCGCGATCCGCGCGTCGCGCGAGACCCGCCACACCGCCGCGAAGGTGAGGATCACCGCGAGCAGTCCGAAGACGAGGCTCGTGCTGCGCAGCACGCGCAGCGGCTCGAGGCTCCCGTCGGTGGCGAACACACGCGAGCCCCGCGGCTGGGCGTAGAGCGCGGGAGTCCCGCCCGGCACTGGCGGCGCGGAGTAGAACGCAGACATCGCCTGGTCGAGCGCTCGCTCGGCAGCCTTCGTGTCGATACCGGTATTGCCGAGCAAGGGCGCGGCCACCACGTATCCGAGCGGCGGCTGCATTCCCTCGCCGGGTACCTCGAGGGGAACCTGGCGTGGGAGCCGGCCCTCGTTGTAAACGAACGCCGCGTACTGGATGTGCGAAGGCTCGTCGGGTGCCTCGAAGAGCGGGATCGCGTCGCGATAGGCGAGCGCGAGCCCGACGTAGACGGTGAGCAGGAATGCCACGGCCGCGGCGACCGCCTGCGGGCTGCTCGGATCGACGATCCGCGCCAGGCGCTCGGCGAGGTCGCTTTCGACCCGTTGCTGGGCTTCGTCCATGGGGGCCGCAGAGTACGCGAGCCCGGGCCGCGTCGCGGAAAAAATTCGCGGATCCGAGCGCTTGCCGGGCTGGACCCGATCTCCGATACTGGGCCTTGCCTCCCCCTCCGCCGACTTTTTCCGGAGCGCGCATGACCACCGCGGGGCCGCCCCCCACGGACGGATCTCCCGACGCCCTCGCGTCCGCCACCGACGCCAACGCGCCCGAGTGGTCGGGCAGCGGCTCGCCCGGCTATGCCGTCAAGCTGCCGATCTTCGAGGGTCCGCTCGACCTGCTGCTGCACCTGATCCGGCAGGACGAAGTCGACATCACCGACATCCCGATCGCGCGCGTGGCCGAGCAGTACCTCGAATACCTCGAGCTGATGCACGAGCTCCAGCTCGACGTCGCCGGCGAATACCTCGTGATGGCCGCGACGCTGGCGTGGATCAAGTCGCGCATGCTCCTGCCGCCCGATCCGAGCGCGATCTCCGACGAGGGCCTCGATCCGCGCGCCGAGCTGGTCGCGCGTCTGCTCGAGTACCAGCGCTTCAAGGAGGTGGCGGGCGAGATCGGCGAGCGCTCGCTGCTCGGCCGTGACGTGTTCTCCGCGGTCGCCCACGGGCTCGACGCGCAGCCCGAGGCCGAGCGCGAGATCGAGGCGGGGATCTTCGAGCTGGTCGACGCGATGCGCCGCGCGCTCGCGCGCGGCGGGCACACGGGCGCCGCGCACGAGGTCGAGGTCGAGACGATCACCGTGCGCGAGCGCATGCTCGCCGTGATGGAATCGCTGTGCGCGCGCGAGGCGTGCGAGTTCGAGGATCTGCTCACGGGCGACGGCGGGGTCACGCGCGGGCTGATCGTGGCGACGTTCCTCGCCATCCTCGAGCTGACGCGGCTCGAGGCGATCGGCCTCTACCAGGGCCTCGACGACGGGGGCGTCCCGCGCGGCCCGATCCACGTGCGCCGGCGCGGCGAGGCGGGCGACAGCGACTGGGAGCAACGCGTCTCCGATCTGATGTAACGGCAAGTCGCGCGCAGCGAGCCGAAGGCGAGCGAAGACCATCGAACCGGGGGGGAAGCGGTGGAACGAGAACAAGAGCGGCGGATCGTCGAGGCGATCATCCTGGCGGCGTCGGAGCCGATCGCGCCGGCGCGGATCGCCGGGGTGCTGCCGTCGTGCAATCCCTCGCAGGTGCGCGCGATCGTCGACGAGCTGAACGCGGAGTACGCCGAGCAGCGCCGCGCGTTCGAGATCTGGGAGGTCGCCGGCGGCTACCAGATGCGCTCGCTGCCCGAGTTCGCGCCCTACCTGCGCCAGATCCAGACGACGCGCCCGCTGCGCCTCTCGCCCGCCTCGCTCGAGACGCTCGCGGTGATCGCCTATCGCCAGCCGGTGACGCGCGCGGAGATCGAGCACATCCGCGGCGTCGACGCGGGCGCGGTGCTGCGCAGTCTGCTCGACCGCCAGCTCGTGCGGATCGCGGGACACCGCGAGGTGCCGGGGCGGCCGATCGTCTACGCGACGTCGCGTCGCTTCCTCGAAGTATTCGGTCTCGCGAAGCTCGGCGACCTGCCCACGCTGCGCGCGATCGAGGCGCTGCCCGAGGCGGAGGTCGAGCCCGTGCCGGCTGTCGCCGAGGAGCCCGAGCTGGTCGCGGACGAGCCCGACGACGAGGAGTTCGATCTCGCGCCGCTCACCACGCACTGACGCGCGAGGGTTCACACGCGCGCAGATCCCGCGCCAAGGCGCGGCCGCGCCGAGCGAAAGCGCGGAGCTCGAAATCACTCGGCACTTCATCTCTATCTCATTGAAAACACTTCATTTTTCGATGTAGACTGGACGCCGACGAGGTGTCCGGCATGCCGATCCGTCCGCGCCTTTGCGCCGCGTTCGCCGCGCTCCTGCTGGCCGCGCCGGCGGCCGCGGCGATCAGCGGCGTGTGTCCCGACGGTAGCATCTTCATCGTGCAGAGCGCCGAGTCGATCCCGTGCCGCGAAGCGAAGCGCGTCGATCCTCAGGATCTTCCGCCGCTCCAGCCCGAGCTGCTCCCGCGCCCGTACGGCTGGGAGCGCTTCAACCGGCTCGCCGACCCGAACAACCCGTACAACCTGGTCGACACGCCGCCGTCGCCGGGCTTCGCCGCCGGCGCACCGCCGCGCCCCGCGGTCGCTCCGCCGATGCCCGCTCCCGAGGCGGCGCCGCAGCCTGCAATCTCCGCGGCACCGACCCAGGTGGCTGCGCTCGCGCCGCTCGCGCCCGCGCGCGCGCTCGATCTCGCGCTGACTCCGGGCGACGTCGCCGACCTCGACCAGATCGTCGCACTCTCGCAGTCGTTCGCGCCGGCCGCCGTCGCGCGCTACGGATCCGACGGCGAGCGCACCGCGCAGCTCGAGCTCGCGCGCTCGGCCGGCTTCGAGGATCGCGTGCACGCGTTGCTCGCGGCGCAGGGCGCGGCGGCGCCGGGCCCGGTCGTGCTGTTCCGCGCCGAGGCGCGCACGGCGGGCGCGATCCACGGCAACCTCACGTTCGTCCAGGGCCACGTCGCGTTCCATCCCGACCCCGCAAAGCCCGATCAGCTCGGCGTGCTCGACGGCGCGCTCGGCGATCTGGCTGCGGGCCAGCACGTGCTCGGCTACGCGGTGCTGCCCGCGCACCTCGATCCGACCGCGCCGCTCGACATCTACTGGGACGACCGCCGCACCACGGCGACGCTCACCCCGGCCGCCACGAACTAGCCTGCACGCTACGAGTTCTCGTAGGGCGGGAGAAGCGAGCGAAGCGAGCGGATCCCGCCTTTTTGGGTGCCGGATCGGTCACGCGGGCACGCGGTCACGCGGGCACGCGGAAGGCGGGATCCGCCCGCCCCGCCATCGATACAGCTCGGATCGCCGGGGAAGGCGGGCTTCTCCCGCCCTACAAGTCAGGCTGCTAGTCCGCCCTACGCGAATGAAGCCGCGCGAGGCGCTGCGCGAGCGGGGCGGCGCCGATCGATTCCGCGAGCGCGGGGAAGCCCGGTGCGGGGCCGCGCCAGCGCCAATCGTCGACGGCGCCCACCGCGGGGCCCTTGCGCGCGAGCGTGGCGAGGCGGCGGAACAAGAGCACCTCGTCGCGCTGCGCCGCGAGCGTGGCGGCGAGCTTCGCGGCCCCGCGCACCGGCACCTCCCAGTCGCCGGCGGAGGCGGGGATCTTCTCGAGGTGCGCATAGCGCCCGATCACGCTCGACGCGGATTTCGCTCCCCAGCCGGGCAGGCCCGGGAACCCGTCCGCGCTGTCGCCGACGAGCGCGAGGTAGTCGGGGATCGATTCCGGGTCGACGCCGAACTTCGCGCGCACGCCGGCCGCATCGAGCGTGATGCGCTGGCGGCGGTCGAGCTGCACGACGCGCGTCCCGATCACGCACTGCGCCAGATCCTTGTCGGGCGTGCAGATCCAGACCCGCTCGACGCGCCGGTCGGCGTCGGCGAGCGCGGCGGCGGCGGCGAGCCCGTCGTCGGCCTCGAACTCGACGAGCGGCCACACCGCGAAGCCCGCCGTGGCGAGCGTCTCTTCGAGCGGCTCGAACTGCGAGCGCAGCGCGGGGTCGATGCCGGCGCCGGTCTTGTAGCCGGCGTAGAGGTCGTTGCGGAACGACTCGATCACGTGGTCGGTCGCGACACCCACGTGCGTGGCGCCCTCCTCGAGCAGCCCGACCAGCGAGGCGAGCACGCCGCGCACCGCGCCCACCTCGCGCCCGTCGGCGCTCGTGTGCGGGGGCACCGCGAAGAAGTGCCGGAACAGCTCGTAGGTGCCGTCGATCAGGTGAACGTGCACGAGCGGCGACGTTACCTCGGGTACGTGACGAAGACCTGCGTGTAGACGAGCGATCCGTTCGGCGCGCGCGCGATCCCGATCCCGGTGGCGTTGAACGGCGGCGAGAAGAGGTTGGTCCGGTGCACCTCCGATGCGAGCCACGCGCGCAGGATCTCGTGGTTGGGATCGGGCCGGTCGGTGATGCCGATGTTCTCGGCCGCGAGCGCGAAGCCGGTGACGTGGGCGCTGTCGAGCCGGTTGAGCGCATTGGCACCCTCCGGGCTCTCGTGTGCGAGGTAGTGGCGAGCCACCATGTCCTGGCTGTGCGCGAGCGCGACCGCGTCGAGGTCGGCGCGGCGCTCGAGCGGGATCAGGTGCTGCTCGGCGCGCACCGCGTTCACGCCGCGGTGGAGCTCCGCCTCGAGCTCGGCGAACGGAGCGCCGGTGACTGCTGGTCTTCGCTCGCCTTCGGCTCGCTGCGCGAGACTTGCGCCGCGCGCACCGAACGGCGAGAGCCAGAGCGCGAACCACAGCCCGAGCAGGAACGCGATCGCCTGGACCGGCGTGCGCGGCACTACTCGTGCTCCGTCTCGGGGCGCGGGCCCGCGGAGAGCACGGAGGCGTCGAGTACCTCGCGCCGGGTGAGCCGGCCGTCCTCGTAGTAGGAGACGACGTCCATCTCGCCGTCGCCGTTCGTGTCCTCCTCGACGCGCGCGACGCGCTCGTTCGCATCGAAATAGCTGATCAGGTCGGTGCGGCCGTCGCCGTCGTCGTCGCGCTCCTCGCGCACGAGCTTGCCGTTCTGGTAGTAGGCCACGTGGTCGCGGAAGCCGTCGCCGTTCGCGTCGCGCTCGAGCCGCGTGATCACGCCCCCCTTGTAGCTGCTCCAGCCGTCGATCTGGCCGTCGCCGTTGTCGTCCGTGCGGCGCCCGACCACCTGGCCGCCGCGCAGCGCCGTCCACGCGTCGATCTTGCCGTCGAAGTTCGTGTCCTCCTCGATCTGCACCACCTCGTGCGTGGCCGGATCGTAGATGAGCGTGCGGTCGGGTCGGCCGTCGAAGTCCTCGTCGAACACCTCGCGCGTGATCGCGCCGTTCTCGCGCGTGATCCAGTGGTCGGTGCGGCCGTCGCCGTTGCGGTCGACCTGGCCGGTTGTCGCGTTGGGCGCGGCCGCGACGGGCGGCGCCGCCGCGGCGATGGTGACCGGTGCGGGAGCAGGCGGGGTCGCGAGCGCCGGTGCGCGCGGAGCGGCGGCGACGAGAGCCGGCGCCGGAGCGGGCGCGGGGGCGGGATTCGCGCGGCGGCGCAGCGCCGCCAGCTCGTCCGCGAAGCGCGAGCCGTTCGCGCCCGGCGCGGGAGCGGGATAGGCCGCCGGCGCGTCGCCCGCCGGGTTGCGCTGCGCGAGCTCGCGCTCCATGTCCTGGAGGCGCGCGGTCTCATAGTCGATCGGCGCGGACGGCGTGACGACGGGACGCGGCTGGCTGTCGTTGCGCGGAAGCGCCGGCGCGGGCACGGGGTCGCCCGCGACCTTGTCGGCGCCGTACTTGAACGGTGCGGCGATCACCGCGAACGGGAGCGCGAGGTACTTCAGGAACTTCGGCTCCTCGTTCACCTTCACGTGCTTCGTCTCTTCGATCTCGGTGCCGCCGAGCATCGCCATGCCCGATCCTCGCGGCGCGGCGGCGCCGCTGCTGTTCGCGCTGCCCGAGCTGTACTCGGGCGGCGGCACGGCGACACCCGAAGCGACCGCGTTGGGCGGCAGCGGGTAGCTCGTGGCCGGAGCAGGACCGCTCGCGGCATAGCGCGTGCCGTTCGGACCGCTCGAGGTCTGCGTCGTGCCCGGCGCCGGAGCCGGCGCCACGCCCTGGCCGTAGCCGGCCTCGCGCGGGTGGTAGTTGCCGGGGTGCATCGGCCCGTTCTGGCCGGGGTAGATGATCGTCGCGCCCGCGCCCGTGTTCACGACCGGCGCGCGGTCGGTATCGCCCTCCACGTTGTGGATCGCCCAACAGCCGAGCGACTGGGCGGCGGAGAGGGTCACGGTGGCGAGGGCGAGCGCACGGCGAGCCTTGGGCATGCGAATACCTCCGGGATCAGGCGCTGCGCTGGTGCAAGAAACGTGCGCACAGAGCGAAAACGCATCGCAGCGCGAAAACCGTGCGCAGCGGCTGGGCGCTGCGCGATCCGTTGCGGCTGAGCTGCGTAGATCGCGCACCGGCAAGCGCGCGGCAGCTCGGGGCGGCGCATTTCCCAGAATCGGTAGGCTCGGTGCGAGCCTATGTGCGGCCGATTCACGCTCACCTCCACGCCCGAGGCGCTCGCGGAGCGCTTCGGCCTCGAAGCGCCGCCGAGCGCCGCGCCTCGCTTCAACATCGCGCCGGGCCAGCCCGTGCTCGCGGTGCGCGCACACGCGGGCGGAGCGCGCCGCGCGGAGCCGCTGCGCTGGGGTCTCGTGCCGCCGTGGTCCGACCCGGGGCAGGGTCCGCCGCTGGTCAACGCGCGCTGCGAGACCGTCACCGTGCGGCCCGCGTTCCGCGACGCGTTCCGCGCGCGGCGCTGCATCGTGCCCGCGAGCGGCTTCTACGAGTGGGCCGACCTCGGCGGCTATCGCCAGCCGTACTGGATCGCGCCGCCCGACGGCGCGCTATTCGGCATCGCCGGGCTCTGGGAGCGCTGGACCGCATCCGATGGCTCGCGGCTCGAGAGCTGCGCGCTGCTCACCACGCCCGCGAACTCGCGGATCGCCGAGCTGCACGACCGCATGCCCGCGATCCTCGCGCCCGCGCACTACGCCCGCTGGCTCGATCCCGCGCAGGACGTCGAGGCGCTCTCCGCTCTGCTCGCGCCACTCGCCGACGACGCGCTCGCGCTGCGCCCGGTCAGCCCGCGCGTGAACCGGATCGAGAACGACGATCCCGCGCTGCTCGACGCGGTGCCCGAGCCGCCGCGCCAGGCGTCGCTGTTCTAGTCGGTCTTTGCCGCGCCCGACTCCTGCTCGCGGGCGGTCTCGACGTCAGTCGCGAGCAGGGGCGGCGGCTTCGGCGTCTGGATCTCGTCGAGGCCCGCTTTGAACGCGCGGATCGCCTGGCCGAAGCCGCGTCCGAGTTCCGGGAGCCGCGAGGGTCCGAACACGAGCAGTGCGATGCTGCCGATCACGAGCAGATGCATCGGCGCGAACAGCCCTTCGATCACGCTGAATCCTCCAGTCTGGATACGGGTCCGATCATAGCTTCGGCCAGGCGATCACGACCGGTCCCGCCGGCGCGCGGTTGCCGGCCTCCGGCTCGAGCGTCACCTGGAGCGCGTCGGGCGCTGCTGCGAGCTCGGGCCCCTGCGCGACGATGCGGGCGCGTCCGTCGGCGTCGGGAATCGCGGTGCCGAGCGAGATCCACATCCCTTCGTGGCGCAGCCAGGCCTGGTAGGTCCGACCGCTGGGCGCGGCGGGCAACTTCGAGAGGGAGAGCACGGCGAGCGGCGTGCCGGGGCGCGAGCGGTAGTTCGCATGCGTCTCGGCGGGAACGCCAGGCACGGCCTCGAGCCGGATCGGCTTCACGTCGCTCGACGTGACGAGATCGAGCGCGCGCTCGTCGAGTGCGATCGCGCTGCGATCCGCTTCGCGGTGGTGCAGCAGCGTGGCGAGCCCGGCCAACACCACCAGCAACAGCGAGGCGAGCAGCGGCGCGAGCTGTTCGCGAAGTCGCATCAGGCCCGAGCGGATGCGCGTCTTCGCGGTGCCGAGGCGCAGCTGCAGCACGTCGGCGACCTGTTCGTGTGTCAGCTCGTCGAAGAATGCCAGCCCGAGTGCCTGCCGCTGAGCGGGCGGGAGGAGCGCGAGCGCGTCGCGCACCGCCGACCGGCGGTATTCGCTCCATGCCGTGGCCGCGGGCCCGGCATCGGGGTCGGAGAGCGCGCCGAGCTGCTCGTCCCCGGGATCGGGAGCGAGCTGCGGGCGTCGGCTCCGCCGGCGCAGCTCGTTCAGGATGCGGAAGTGCGCGATCTGCAGCAGCCACGGCCGCAGCGGCCCGCGCTCCGCATCGTACTGGGCCGCGTTGCGCCACAGCGCGAGGAAGACGTCCTGCACGATCTCCTCGGCAGTCGCGCGGTCGAGCGTCTGCGACGCGATCCTGAACACGATCGGCGCATAGCGCGCGTAGAGCGGGCGCAACGCCTCCTCGCGGCCGGCGGCGAGTGCCCGGATCAGCTCCTGGTCGTCGGGGCTCGGAGCGGAGCCGCTGCCGTTCACGTTTGCTCCTTCCACGCGAACCCGACCCCCGCTCAGCCGAGCTTCGTCTCGATAGTGGCGAGCGGACCCGGCTTGCCGTTCCAGATCACCTCGCGCAGACCGAGATAGCTGCGCAGCTGCTCCGCCGGCACCTTGAGCGGTCCGGGCCCAGGCGCGGTGCCCGGGGCGGGCTGCGGATACGCCGTCGACATCGCGCTGTGGAAGGTCACGTTTCCTTCGACCTTCTGCATCACCTGGTGGATGTGGCCGTTCAGCACGGTCACCGATCCGAACCGCTTCAGATATCCGAGCGCTTGCGCGCCGTCGGTGGTGACCCAACCCCACTCTGGATAGACCGCCCAGAGCGGGATGTGCGTGAACACCACCACCGGCGTGCTGCTCGAGAGTCCGGCCACGTCCTTCTCGAGCCACTCGAGCTGCTCGGTGCCGAGCGTACCGACCTTGCCGCTCTTGAAGTCGAGCACGTTGATCAGACCGATGAAGTGCGCGCCACCGTGGTCGAAGCTCCGCCAGCCGCTGCCGAACGTGCCTCGGCCGAAGCGCTGGAGATACTCCTTGCCGCCGTCCAGAAAGACGTCGTGCTCGCCGGGCACCGTGAACAGACCGCCGGCGTTTGCCTCCTGGAGCAGTCCGGAGATCGTGTCGAAGGCGCCTGGCTTCTGTGCGTGGGTCAGGTCGCCGGTGTGCAGCAGGAACGCCGGCTTGTCGGCGAGCGCATTGATCCGGGCGATCGCTTCGCGCGTCGTCGCCACGGGATCCGGATTCGCGTCCTTGTCGAAGCCGATGTGCGTGTCGCTGATCTGCACGAAGTGCAGGCCACCCTTCCCGGAAGCTTGGGACCCGCCGCCCGTGATCCCGTTCCCGACGTCGGCCAGCGCGCGCGAGGAGAGGATCCCGCTGCTCAGCGTCCAGACCACGCCCGCGCCTGCCCACGCCATGCATCCCAGGAAGTTGCGCCGCGTCGTTCCGTGTTCGTCATGCGTCGTCATGTGATCCTCCGTGCGGTCGCCTCAGCGGACGACGATGGTGCCCTTCATCTGGGGGTGGAGTGCGCAGCGATACTCGTAGGTGCCAGGCTTCTCGAAGCGGTACGTGAATGGCTGGTCCCCCTCGAGAGCCGGGGATGTGAACAGGCTCTGGGTCGACGTCACCGTGTGGACCTCCTCGTCCTCGTTCACCCAGGTGACCGTTGCGCCGGCCGATACCTCGAGTGTCGGCGGGTCGAAGCGAAAGTTCTGGATGTGGATTTCCGGCGCCGCAGCGCCGCTTGCGGTGGCGGCGCGCAGCGCGAGGGCGAGGCAGCCGAAGATCGCGCCTTCGAGCAGGCCGATCCTCCGTCCGCGCCGCGGGTCGTGCTGTCGTTGGCGAATCATGAGAACCTCCCTTTGCCAGCTAGTACACCGGCAGGAAGGTTCTGGATTGGTCCGGAGGGCTCGGCCGCTCGCGGATCTAGCGTGTGGCCGGGTGCGGCCTCGGCTTCGCGAGCTTCTGCGCCACGGCCAGCGACTTCACGGCGTGATCGGATGGCGCGATCTTGTCCTCGGCGGACGAGAACACCGCCGCGATCTTGCCGCCCGGCGCGATCACGAAGGTGGTGCGCTCGGTGAAGGCGTGTCCGATCTCCTGGCCGCGCGTGTCCTTCGCGCCCGGCTTCGCGTCCATCACCGCGAGGCCGAACGAGCGCGCGATCGCGCCGTCGGGATCGGAAGCCACCGGGAACTTGCCCGCGCAGTACTTCGGATCGGCCGAGAAGTCGTTCAGCCGCGCGATGCTGTCGTGGGAGACGCCCACGACCATGACTCCCGCGGCCGCGAACGCGTCCATCTGCGTCGCGAACGCATGCGCCTCGAGATTGCAGCCGCCGGTGTAGGCCGACGGATAGAAGTAGACCACGACCGGCCCGTTGCGCAGCGCATCCGCGAGCGAGAAGCCGAGTTCCTTCCCGGCCAGCGACACGCGCGCCGAGAACGGCGGCGCGCTCTCGCCCACCTTCAGCGCGGCCTGCGCCGGAAACGCCAGGGCGCTCGACAGCGCGACCGCGAGCAGAAACCGTCTCATCGCAGCTCCCCCTTGTCGTGCGCGAGCCCGAGCCGCTCGCGGCGGTAGCGCCCCGACTGCACCTCCTCGCACCAGCCGCGGTGGTCGAGGTACCAGCGCACCGTGGCGGCGAGCCCGCTGCGAAGATCGTGCGCGGGCGACCAGCCGAGCTCCTTCTGCGCACGCGCGGAGTCGATCGCATAGCGCCGGTCGTGGCCTGGGCGGTCGGTGACGAAGCGCTTCAGCTCCGCGTAGCCGGCCACGCCCGCGCGCGCGAGCGCGGGGTTGCGCGCCGCCGGGTGGATCCGCTCGAGCTCGGCGCACAGCGCGTCGACGATCTCGATGTTCGCGCGCTCGCCGAAGCCGCCGAGGTTGTACTTCTGCCCGGGCTGGCCGCGCTCGAGCGCGAGCAGGATCCCCGCGCAGTGGTCCTCGACGTAGAGCCAATCGCGCACGTTGCGGCCGTCGCCGTAGATCGGCAGCGGCTTGCCCTCGAGCGCATTCAGGATCATCAGCGGGATCAGCTTCTCCGGGAACTGGTAGGGGCCGTAGTTGTTCGAGCAGTTGGTGATCAGCGCGGGCACGCCGTAGGTGGCGTGATAGGCGCGGACCAGGTGGTCGGCGCCGGCCTTCGAAGCGGAGTAGGGCGAGTTCGGCTCGTACGGCGTCGACTCGCTGAATGCGCCGGCCGGGCCGAGCGATCCGTACACCTCGTCGGTCGAGACGTGCAGGAAGCGGAAGCGCTCGCGCTCGGCGGCGTCGGCGCCGGCGAGCTGGCGGCGCGCCGCCTCGAGCAGCTCGAACGTTCCGACCACGTTCGTGCGCACGAAGTCGTCGGGCGCGTCGATCGAACGATCGACGTGCGATTCAGCGGCGAAGTTGAGCACCGCGCTGGGCCGGTGCTCGCGAAACACCGCGGCGACCGCGTCGCGGTCGGCGATGTCGCCGCGCACGAACACGAAGCGGCGGTCGGACGCCACCTCGGCGAGGCTGGCGAGGTTGCCCGCGTAGGTGAGTTTGTCGAACACCGCGATCCGGGCATCGGTTCGCGCCAGCGCCATCCGCACGAAGTTGCAGCCGATGAAGCCGGCGCCGCCGGTGACGAGCCAGGTGTCCATTGCTAGACGTAGGTCCCGGTGGGCGCGGTGAGCCGGCTGTTCGCCTTCTGGAAGCGGTCGACCTCCTCGCGGAAGTCGGCGGTCGTCACCGGCGTGACGCCGTCGCCCGCGGCCTCGCAGCGCGCCTTGCGGCGCAGCACCGAGTGCAGGATGTGCACCCAGTCGCCGGGCATCGGCTGGATCGGAACGCTCGCGACGACCTTCTCCCATTCGATCTCTGCGAAGAGCGCGCGGCCCGCGAGCTTCTCGGCGTCGGCGGCGTGGATGCGCAGCGCCGCGATGATGTCGGCCGGGTAGTCCGGCGAGACCTCGACCACGCGCTCGAGCCGCCCGGGCTGGGTGAACGCGCGGCGCAGCGTGTCGGGGTGGGAGGTCGAGCCGATCACGAGCACGTGCTCGACCGCGATCGCGCGATCGACCAGGTCGAGCAGGAAGTCCATCACCGGGCCGACCGGCAGATCGAGGCGCCGCGTGCCGATCTCCTCGGCCTGGAGGAACTCGAGCTCGTTGAATAGCACCGTGAGCGGCGGCATCTCGGCGAGCGCGCTCGACCAGCCCGTGACCAGCTCGCCCACCTTGCCGCTGCGGTGGATCACCTCGAGCACGAGCTTGGGGATCGCGAGCGAGAGGAACGAGGTGTGCGTGAGCGTGGCGAGCGAGCGCGCGAGCAGCTCCTTGCCGACTCCGCGCCGCCCGAACAGCAGCACGCCGCTCGGCGGATGCGTGCCCCAGCGCGCATACACGTCCGGATCGGTGGCGGCGCAGGCGTAGGTCTGGATCTCGTCCTTGGCGTAGGCGAGGCCGCCGATCCGCGCGAGCTCCTGCGCGGGCATCGGCTCGAGGCGCGTCGCCTGCGCGATCGGCTCGAACTTGCGCGCGAAGCTGCCCCAGATGTTCGCGGCGCGTTCGCGCAGGATCGCGCGGTCTTCCATGAATCGACGTTAGCGCGTTCAGCGCGTCGAGAAGAGATCGGCGATCTTGCCGTCTACCGACGCCTTGCGCGCGCGGTAGCGCGCCCAGTCGCGCAGCTCCTTGATCCGCTCCTCGTAGGTGTCGTAGAGCGGCACGGTCTGCTCGACCGCGTTGGCGAGATCGTTGTCCGAGAGATCGCGCGACTCCGCGAACGCGGTGTACAGCCCCGCCGCCACCACCTGCTCGAGCTCCGCGCCGGTGAGCCGCTCGGCCGCGACCGCGAGCTCGTCCACTGCGAAGTGCAGCGGATCGCGCCCGCGTTTGGCGAGGTGGATGCGCAGGATCTCCGCGCGCTCGGCCGCGGTCGGCAGATCGACGAAGAACAGCTCGTCGAAACGCCCGCGCCGCAACAGCTCCGGCGGCAGTCCCTGCACGTCGTTCGCGGTCGCGACCACGAACACCGGCTCGCGCTTCTCGGAGAGCCAGGTGAGGAACCAGCCGAACACGCGCGACGCGACCGGGTCGGTGAGCGCGGCCGCGAATCCCTTCTCGATCTCGTCGATCCACAGCACGGCCGGCGCGAGCGATCCCGCCACCTCGACTGCCTCGCGCAGCGCGAGCTCGGGACTGCGCTCGCCGCCGAACGCGGCCGCGAGGTCGAGGCGCAACAGCGGGAACTGCCATTCGCGCGCCACTGCGCGCGCCGAGAGCGACTTCCCGCAGCCCTGCACGCCGAGCAGCAAGAGGCCGCGCGGCGTCGGCAGGCCGAACTTGACCGCCTCGTCGGTGAACGCGCGCCGGCGCTCCGCGAGCCAGCTCTTGAGCTCGCCGAGCCCGCCGACGTCGGCGAGGCCGGTCTCGTCGTCGAGGAAGGTGAGCGCGGGCGTGCGGTGCAGCGCGCGGCGCTTCTCGCGCACGATCTCGGCCACCGCGCGCGCGTCGAACGCGCCGGTGTGGCGCAGCGCCTTGCGCAGCACGCGCACGGCCTCGCCCGACGAGAGTCCGAGCGCGCCGCGGATCGCCTGTCCGAGCACCTCGGGATCGGGCTTCGCGGCCTTCGCATCGCCCTCGAGCACGCGCGCGAAGAGGTGCGCGAGCTCGGGCGCGTTGGGCAGCGCGAGCGCGACGCGGCCCGCGTCGCGCTCGATCTCGACCGGGAGATGGAACACCGGGCCGATCAGCACGATGCACTGCTTGCGCGCACCGAGCGACGGGAGCAGGTCGCGCAGCCGGCGCAGCGCGATCGCGTCATCGAGCCAGCGGTGGGCGTCGAGCATCGCGAACAGCGCCGGCTCTTCGCAGCGCGCGATCGCCGACAGGCCGGCATCGAGCGAGCCCGTGCCTTCGCCGCCGCCCGCGAGCCCGGCCGCGACCGTCCACGTCACGAGCTTGCGCTCGCAGCCGCTCGCGACGCGCTCGAGCAGGTTGAGCGCGCGCTCCTCCTCGAACGTCTCGAACGCCGCGAGCCGCCAGCCCGCGCGCACGAGCAGGCGCAGCTCGTCGGCCGCGGCGCTCCCGCTCATTCCGTGTCCACCGTCACGCGCGCGACCTCTTCGTAGGTGGTGAAGCCGTCGGCGAGCTTGCGCAGCGCCGCCTCGCGCAGGTTCTCCATGCCCTCGATGCGTGCGGCGCGGTCGATCTCGTTGGCGTCCTTGCCCTCGTTGATCAGCGCACGCACGCGCTTGCCGACGTCGAGCATCTCGAACACGCCGGTGCGGCCGTAGAGTCCGGTCTGGCGGCAGTCGACGCAGCCCTCGCCCCAGCGCACCACGAGGCGCTCGCG
>Ga0070698_100003979_pt1 | contig 16258 bp, 13 predicted proteins | sample KBSK1502metaG_FD_65477 | JGI IMG/M metagenome (GOLD analysis project Ga0070698, IMG submission 65477) | Corn, switchgrass and miscanthus rhizosphere microbial communities from Kellogg Biological Station, Michigan, USA - KBS K1-50-2 metaG | ecosystem: Host-associated > Plants > Roots >...
CCGAACCGGGCGCGTGCAGTGACGGGAGCTCTTACTCCTCGATGCCGCAGAGGTGCGCGGTGCCGGTCCTCAGCACTGTCGTACCGGGCGGCACGATGAACGTGGCGGAGACGTTCGCGGCGACCGTCGCGCTCTCATTCTTGACGAGGAGGCTGGACTCGGGACCCGGCTCGAAGAACGAGCTGCCCGGTCCATAGGTGTGCTTCGCACAGCTCGTGTCCCAGACCGACAGGGTGCCTGTCTTGACCACGACAAAGACCGGACCTGGATGGTTGTGCCAGCCAGCACTGGCGAGCGCCGGAAACGTCACGTCGAGCACGAAGATCTCGACGGGTCCCTTGGACTGGACCTTGATGTCCCCGAGGTTGTACTTGAACGAGTCGGCGAGCGTGCCATGAGCGACGACCACGCTGATGTTGTGGTTCGCCGGCAGGTGAGTCGCCAGGACCGTGCCCACGAGAGCAAACGACGCGACGAAGGCGAGCAGCGCGAAGAGCCAGGACCTTCTCATTGGTTCCCTCCTTGTCGTCCGGGCATGGCCGGACTGAGCCTGCCCCCGTCCGGTCGGACGGTGCGCTCAAGGAGGCGCGGATGCATGTGAGAAACGTCATAACTCGGTGGAGTGCTCCGGGCTTTCGAGCCAGATCGTGAACGGGCCGTCGTTGACGAGCTCGACGAGCATCGCCGCCCCGAACTCGCCGGTCTGGACATCTGTCACGCCCGCTTCCTGGAGCGCCCTCGCGTAGCGCAGGTACAGCCGCTCGGCGATGTCCGGTGGGGCGGCCTGGGTGAATCCCGGCCGACGCCCGCGCGACGTATCGGCGTAGAGCGTGAACTGGCTGACGACCAGCGCCGAGCCACTGCTGTCGATGATCGAGCGATTCGTCTTGCCCGCCTCGTCCTGGAAGATCCGCAGCTCGGTCACGCGCGTGGCCTGGGCGATGGCGGTCGCCTCCGTGTCGGCGTGGCCGATGCCGATGAGGATGAGGAGCCCCGGCCCGATCGACGCAACCGCACGCCCCTCGACGCGGACGCGAGCCTCGGTCACGCGCTGCAGGAGCGCCCGCACGTCAGGCCGGTTGCCGAAGGGTGCGTGCCAGGGTGTCGCGGCGGCGCCCGAACCGCTCCTTCGCGACCGCCTCAGCGGAGGCCGGCAGGAGCAGGTCCCAGCGGCGGATCTCGTCGTCCATGTCCGCCGGGTCCTGTGGTGAGCGGAACAGCAGCACCGGGATCCCGGCCGCCTCGACTTCCTCGCGCAGGGTGCGCGCGAGCGGCCGCGGCAGCGAGGCGAACGTCACCATCTTGTCGCGTGGGATCGGTGGCACGCCGTCGTTGAGGCCGTACTGGTAACCCTCGTCGGCCAGAGCTCGGATGAGGCGGATCTCTCGTGCCATGTCGCGGCCCTTGAGCCAGAGCGCGGAGCCCACGACGAGGATGTCGACCCCCAGCGAGCCGACCAGCTCGGCACTCTCCCGGTTGACCCCACCGTCGACGTGAACCTCGCCGCCGTGGAGCTTGTGCGAGAGGTACTGACGCGCCTCGAGCACCTTCGCCCTTGCGACGTCGGCCATGAACGCCTGGCCACCGAACCCGGGCTCGACCGTCATCACCATCACGATGTCGAGCAGGCGCTGATATCGCGCCAGCTCGGTGAGCGGCGTCTTCGGCTTGACGCACAACCCAACGGCGCGGCCCGCCGCGTGGATCGCGCGGAGCGTCGGCTCGATGTCCTCCTCGATCTCGACATGGATCGTGACCGAGTCACAGCCGGCGTCGAGGTACTCGTCGATGAACTTCCCGGGGTTCGAGATCATGAGGTGGGCGTCGAACGGCAAGCGGGTCCGGCGCCGGAGCGCCTTGATCGTCTTCGCCCCGAAGGTGAGATTCGGGACGAAGTGCCCGTCCATCACGTCGAGGTGGATGCGGTCGGCGCCCTCCCGTTCCGCGCGGGTGACCGCGTGGGCGAGGTTGCCGAGATCAGCGTCGAGGATGCTCGCGGCCACGCGGGCACGCGATGTCGAGGGCGCCTCGGGGAACGTCTGCGCGCGGCGGGTCATGCCTCGACCCCCGCGGGCACGGGCTCCTCGCTGCGCTCGCCGCGGAGGGCACGGGCACTGGCCGCTTCGAGCCGTTCCCGCCGCCGGGCCACGGTGGGCGCCGGTGGTCCGCCGGCGCGCTCTGCCGCCAGCTGGCCGCACGCGGCACCGATCTCGACACCCCGATTTCGCCGGATGGTGACCGGGATCCCGGCGGCCCGGATGTGCGCCGCGAACCGCTCGATCACCGGCATCGGGCTGGCCCGCCACGGCGTGTGGGCGACGGGATTCATGGGGATCAGGTTGACGTGGGCGAGGTCGCCGCGGAGCAGGTCTGCCAAGGCCTCGGCGTCAGCCTCGGTGTCGTTCACGCCACCGATCATCGTGACCTCGTAGCTCACGCGCCGGCCCGTCGCACGAGCGTGGTCACGCGCTGCGTCGACGACCTCGGCCACCGGCCAGCGGCGATTGAGCGGGACGAGCACGTCGCGCAGCGCGTCGCGCGCAGCGTGGATCGAGATCGCGAGGGTGAACTGTGGTCCGAGCGCGGTGAGCCGGCGGATGCCCGGAACGACACCCGACGTCGAGACAGTGATGTGGCGCGCGCCGAGGCCCAGCCGGGCCGGGTCGTTCAGCGCGGCAACGGTTTCGAGGACGCGATCGAGGTTCAGCAACGGCTCACCCATGCCCATGAACACGACGTTCGTGATCCGCTCGCCGGCGCGCAGTCGGCGGTTTGCGCTCCGAACCTGGTCGAGGATCTCGGCGGTCTCGAGGTCGCGCGTGAAACCGAGCTCGCCCGTCGCACAAAAGGGGCAGCCGACGGCGCAGCCGGCCTGGCTCGAGATGCACAACGTGTGCCGCGCGCGTCGACCGGCCGTCGCCGGATAGTGCATCAGCACTGACTCGATCGTCGCGCCGTCCGACAGCCGGTGGAGCGCCTTCTCGGTCTGGCCGGCGTCGGATGCGACGATCGTCTCGTCGTCGACAGTCGACCAGCGGAAGGCTCTGTCCATCTCGGCGGCCAAGGCACGAGGGAGCGTCGTCAGCTCGGTCGCCCTCGTCGCACTGGTGGCCCACATCGCCGTGAGCACCTGGCGGGCGCGATATGCCGGTTCGCCGCGCGCGGCGAACCACGCGGTCAGCTCGTCGGTCGAGAGGCTGGAGATGCCGGGACGCGGGTCAGTCATCGCCATGGGCACCCCGATCGACGCGGAGCGCAGCCCAGACGCGCGTCCGCGACATCGGCAGGTCGCGCAGGCGCAATCCGGTCGCCGCGGCCACCGCGTTCGCGATCGCGGCCGGCCCGGCGATCACGGGCGCCTCCCCGATCCCCTTGGCTCCGAGCGGTCCTTCCGGCGCGGGCACCTCGACGGCCGTCGTCTGCAGCCGGCCCACGTCGCGGGCACGAGGCATGGCGTAGTCGAGGAACGTGCCGGTCTGGAGCTGGCCGTTCTCGTCGTGGACGAGCGCCTCGAGGGTCGCCCAGCCGATCGCCTGCGCTGCCCCACCCTGCTGCTGGCCCGCCACGAGCGCGGGATTCAGCACCCGTCCAACGTCCTGGACGACGTGATCCTCGAGGATCTCGACGGCTCCCGTTTCGCCATCGACCCTGACTCGAGCGATGTGGCCCGCGACCGATGGTGCGATTCCCGGGTTGTCGGTCAGTCCGTGGGCCTCGATCGGGGGGCGACCGGCCCGCGCGTTGGCGCGCACGAGCTTGGCGATCGGGATGGCACGCTCCGGCGTGCCCCGCGGCCGGACAGTCCCGTCGACAAGCTCGAGGTCGTCGACCGAGATCTCGAGCTCGACCGCGGCTGCTTCGAGCAGCAGGCGCGCCGTGGCCTCGGCGGCCTTCCGGATCGCACGCCCCGCGGCGTACGTGATCTGGGAGCCGCCGCTGCCTGGCGACGTGGGTGCCGAGGCAGAGTCAAGGAAGACGAGCTGGACGAGATCGGGCTCGATGCCCAGCGCCTCGGCGACGATTGCCTGGAACCCGCCGGTCACACCGGACATGTCGACGATCCCGGTCAGCACCTGCACGCTGCCATCCGGGGACATCCGGCAGGCAGCTGCCGCGGCATTCGTGGCCCCCGGCCAGTAACCCAGCGCCAGTCCGACGCCCTCGCCCTCGATCGTCCGCGAGCGGCCCTGCCACACCGGGCTCGCCGCCATCGCGTCGAGCACCTCCTTCCCACCCACGACAGGCCACGATTCGCCGTCGACCATCGGCCCGCCCTCGGCGGCGAGGTTGCGCCGCCGGATGTCGATCGGGTCGATGCCGAGCTCGACCGCCAGCTCGTCGATGAGCGTCTCGAGGGCCATCGCGGAAGGTGGGGCGCTGGGGCCGCGGTAGGCGCCGACGCCGAAGCGATTCGTGCGCACGCCGTATGCCCGCACGTCGAACGCAGGCCAGGCATAGGGCCCGGCGACCAGCACGCCGCCGAGCGACTCGGCCGTTCCCTCGTCGAACGCGCCCGTGTCGGCGACCATGCGGCACTCGAGGCCGGCGAAGCGACCCTCCCGGTCCGCCCCGATCCGCAGCTCCGTCACGAACGATTGGCTCGGGTTGGTCGCGGCGAAGTCCTCCACCCGCGTGACGGCCAGGCGGACCGGCCGTCGAAGTCGCAGCGCGGCTGCCGCGACGAGGCTGTCAAACAGCGGCCACTTCCCGCCGAACGCCCCGCCGAGCGTCGTGGCGATGACCCTGACCTGGCGCTGATCGAGGCCGAGGGCCTTGGCAACCTCGTTGCGAGCGCCGAAAAGGGCCTGGGTCGCAGTCTCGACGACGAGGGTGCCGTCGGGATCGACCCATGCCGTGCAGACCTGCGGTTCGAGGTAGCCCTGGTGGATCCATGACGTCGTGAACCGGCCCGCACGAACGACGGCCGCGCCGGCCAGGGCGGCCGCGACATCACCGTCCCAGTACCGGCTCCGCGCGGCGACATTGGCTGACAGCTGCTCTGATTCGATCGACTTGTCGCCACCACCCCCGACACCGGCATGGGTCTGGGCATCCATCGAGCCGCTGCGGTCGCCTTCCTCCGCGATCTCGCGCCAGGCAAGCGGCGAGTCCGGGTCCATCGCCGCCTCGGCATCGAGGACGACCGGGAGGGGCTCGAGGCGGACCTCGACCAGCTCGACTGCATCCGTGGCGGCGGCCTCGGACTCGGCGACGACGAGCGCGACCGGCTGGCCCGCGAACACGACCTCGGTCTTCGCCAGCGGCACGCTCAGGCGATCGCGCCCGGTTGCGGAGATCGGAAGCTCCGACCCGGTGAGCACGGCGACCACGCCAGGGACGCCGAGCGCGGCCGCAGCATCGATGCTGGTGATCCGGGCGTGGGCGTGGGTGGCCAGGACCAGGCGGGCGTGGAGCAGGCCGTGGACCGGGCGGTCTGCCGCGTAGCGGGTGGCGCCGCGGACCTTCGCCGGTGCATCCGGCCGGGGCCGCGCGACGCCGACGGGGCTGGTCATGCGCTCGTGCTCGTGGGCACGGCTGCCGCCGTCTGGGCGCCGACCCGCGTCCCGATGAGCTCGTGCTGGCCGCGCAGGAATTCGGCGCCCGGCAGCTTTCGCCGCCCCGGCAGCTGGACCTCGTCGAGCACCAGCCGGCCCTCAGTCGTTGCGAGCGCGATACCGTCGCCCTCCGCGACGAGAGTCCCTGGCTCGTCTCCTGGAGCGGACGGCGCGACCGACGCGCGATGGACCGTCAGGCGCCCGGCGGCCGTCTCGACCGACGACCCTGGCCACGGGAGCTGCGCCCGCACCTGGCGCTCGAGCTCGAGGGCGCCACGCCCGGGATCGAGCGTGGCGTCGGCGCGGCGGAGACGCCGGGTCAGCGTGGCTCCATCCGCGGCCTGGGGCTGCGGATGGATCTCGCCTCCGAGCCAGTCGCCGAGTGTCGCCCTGAGCAGCGCCGCGCCTTCCATCGCCGCCCGCCCTTCGAGCTCCGGGGCCGTCTCCAGCCCGGTTGTCGGCCAGTCCGTGACCGCCACGATCGGACCCGTGTCAAGGCCCTCGTCCATGCGCATGATCGTGACCCCGGCGCGCTCGTCGCCGGCGGCGATCGTCGCCTGGATCGGGCTCGCCCCGCGATGCCGCGGCAGGCGCGACGGATGCACGTTCAGGATGCCGTGCGCCGGCAGGTCGAGCAGCGCCGACGGCACGATCTGGCCATAGTCGGCCAGGACACCGAGCTCGGGCCGGAGCCCGGCGACCTCCTCGATCACCTCCGGCTCGCGCACGCGGGGCGGCTCGAGCAGCGGAACCCAGAGTGCCCGCGCCCGCAGCGCGACCGGCGTCGGGAGCATTGTCCGGCCTCGGCCCGCGGCTCGGTCGGGCGCGGTGACGATGCCGACGAGCTCCACCCGCGGGTCCTCGAGCAGCGCGTTCAGGATGGGCACGGCGAACGAGCCCGAGCCGAGGAAGATGGTGCGTGCCCGGTCGGCCGCCCGCCCGGGGGCCGGACCGGCGGTCATGCCAGCGCGGGTGTCTTCACGCTCGACGAATCGGCGGCCTCTTCGTCGTCGGCGCCCTCCGACTCGTCGTCGCCGCGGCCGACGGCGATGAGCTCGTCCATCGAGTCGAGATAGTCGATGTACAGCTTGCCGTCGAGGTGGTCGAGCTCGTGCTGGAATGCGCGCCCCAGCAGGCCGGATCCGGCGACCTTGATCCGCCGCCCGCGCCGGTCCTGCGCGACCACCCAGACCTTCTCGCGCCGAGTCACGTACGCGGCGTAGCCCGGGATGGACAGGCAGCCCTCGAGATCCCGGTCGTCGCCCTCGGCCCGGACGATCCGCGGGTTCACGAGCTCGTGGAGACGATTCTCAACCTCGACGACACACACCGCCAGCGCCTCCCCGATCTGCGGAGCGGCGAGGCCCACGCCCGGCGCGTCGCGCATGGTGTGGGCGAGGTCATCGAGCAAGCCATGCAGGAACCGCCCGAACGAATCGACGGGCTCACCTTTGATCCGCAGGCGCGGATCTCCGAGCAGGACGATGGGGCGGACGCTCACCGGCCGAGTCTAATCGGTCGAGTCAGCGATCCGCCCGTGCGACCGCGCTGATATACGGGACCTATGCGACGCCGGCGGTGGTCGGCGTGTCGCTGTCCGTGGCGTCGCTCGCGGCCTCGATGCCCTCGGTCGCGTCGGCCTTGGACGAAGCAACGTCGCGGCGCAGCTCGGCCGCCAGATCACGCGACTTCTCCGCGATCTTCTGGCCGGCCTGGCCGGTGAACTCGGCCGCCTTCTGGGCGACGGGCCCGGCCTTGTCGCCGGCCATGGCGGCGAGCTCCGCGGCCTTGGCGCCCACTTCCTTGACGACTGGCGCGGCCTGCGTCGCCAGGTTCTCGATCATCGCCTGGAGCTGAGCAACCCACTCGCGCGCCTTGGCGCCTGCGTCGCTGCTGCCCTGCTCGGGCTCGGTCCAGGCGAACTCGTCGGACGTGTCGCTGGTCTTGCCGCTGGTCTTCGGGGTCGTGTCATCGGTCATGAAGGTCTCCTCGGGAATGCATCCGCCGCCCGGGCGTGGTGCAGCCGGGCCGTGTCGATCCTACGACCGTTGGCGGGATTCGGCGAGCGCGACCCGGCTCAGAGCAGGGATTCGGGATCGACGTCGATCGACCAGGGCACCCCCGGCGGATCGCCCAGGAGCGCGACGGGGTCGTCGCCGCGGAGCACGACGTTGAACCGCCAGCGATCGCCGCGCTTCGCCACGAACGCGGGCGCCGGGCCGGCGACGTCGACCCGCGCGCCCGTGGCGACGGCGCGATCGCGTAACCGCGTCGCAAGCTCGCGCCCGGCCGCCTCGGCCTCGCCACGCTCCGCCAGCGCGACCGTCAGCTTGACGAGGCGCCCGAACGGCGGCGAACCGAACGTGCGCCGAAGCTCGAGCTCCGCGTCGTAGAAGGCCGCGGCGCGACCCTCGGCGACGGCGACGATCGCCGGGTGCTCCGGCTGGTATGTCTGGATGATCGCCGCGCCCGGCTGATCGCCGCGGCCCGCCCGCCCGACTGCCTGGGCGAGCAGCTGGTACGTCCGCTCGGCGGCTCGCTCGTCCGGCAGGTTCAGCGCGACGTCGGCGGAGACGACGCCCACAAGCGTCACCGTCGGGATGTCGAGACCCTTGGTCACGAGGCTCGTCCCGACGAGCACGTCGATGCGGCGGTCGGTGAACGCGTCGACGACCCGCTCCGCGGCGCCCTTGCGCTCCACGACGTCCCGATCGAGCCGCCCGACCCGGAGCCCAGGAAAGCGGTCGCGGACCTCACGCTCGATGCGCTCCGTCCCGCCGCCGAGATAACGGATCCGGGCCGAGCCGCAGCTGGGGCAGCGCGACGGCATCGGCCACGCCCGGCCGCAGTGGTGGCAGCGCAGGGTGCCCCCGGCCTGGTGATAGACCAGCGGCCGCGTGCAGTCCGGGCACGTCGCGACCTGGCCGCAATCCCGGCACAGGACGACCGACGCGGTCCCGCGCCGGTTGATCACGAGGATTGCCTGCTCTCCGGAAGCGAGATTCGCGAGAGCAGAAGCCAGCGAGCGCGACAGCATCGCCAGGTTGCCCGCCGCGAGCTCGGCGCGCAGGTCGGCGATCTCGACCGATGGCGGGGCGCCGCTGAGGCGAACCGGCAGCCGGTAGCGCTCGATCTCGCCGGTTCGTGCCCGGCCCTCGGTTTCGACCGACGGCGTCGCCGAGCCGAGCACGACCGGGGCACCAGCCAGCCGCCCGAGCTCGATCGCGGCGTCACGGGCCTGCAGCCGCGGCGTTCGGTCGCTCTTGTAGGCCGCGTCGTGCTCCTCGTCGACGACGATCAGGCCGACCTCCCGCAGGGGTGCGAGCACGGCCAGGCGGGTACCCACGACCACGTCGACGTCGCCCCGCCGGATGCGCCGCCACTCGTCGGCTCGCTCGCCGTCGCTCAGCCCGCTGTGGAGCACTGCGACGCGAGCGTCGAGGTCCGCCCGCAACCGGTCGACGAGCGGCAGGGCGAGCGCGATCTCGGGAACGAGCACGAGCGCCGGCTTGTCGCGGCCGAGCGTCCGCTCCAGCAGCTCGGCGTAGATGGCGGTCTTGCCACCGCCGGTCACACCATCGAGCAGGATCACCGCCGTCGTGCCCCGCTCGGCAGCTCGGTCGACTGCATCGACCGCGGCCGCCTGCTCCGGGCTGAGCGCCGCGCCATGGGGGCGGGCACCGCGACGTCCCGCGGGCCGGGTCGCCAGCGGCTCGCGCGGCGCCTCGCGCACCTCGATCTCGATGAGCCCTCGTCTGGCCAACGTGGCAACCGCAGACGCCCCGTGGCGTGCCGCGAGCTCGGGCGCTGGAATGCCCGATGCCGCGACATCGGCGAGCTCGGCGAGCAGCGCCTGCTGGCGCGGTCCGAGCCGTGGCGTTCCGTTGCCGTTTGCCGGCGTGGCGCGCCGGACATAGCGCACCCAGCGCGGCCCGGCCCCGGCGGCGAGCAGCGTCCAGTCGAGGGTCAGCAGTCCTGCGCCTTCGAGCGCGCGCAACCGCCGGAGGAGGGCCGGCCGACCCTCGGCCGCATCAAGCAGCCGCACCTGTCGAGGGCCCGAGGCGAGGGATTCGACGATGATCCGATCCTCCGGCGCGAGGCCGGTCGCGGGCTCGACGTCGGCGGACCGGCTGCGCTCGGCCTCCCCGTCGGGCGCCGGTCGCAGCTCGGCGACGAGCTCCAGCCGCTCGAGCAGCCCCGGCGGCAGCATCGCGCGGATCGTGATCGCGGGTGGGGCCAGGTAGTGCTCCGAGATCCATGCCGCCAGGCGCATCGCCAGCTCGGGCAGGAGCGGACCGTCGGCACGGACACGGTCCGCGATCGGCTTCAACTCCAAGCCGGAGGTCGCCTCGCCGGGACCGAGCACGATCCCCAGCGCCTGTCGTCGGCCGAACTCGACGAGCACCGCCTCGCCGGGAGCGAGATCCGCGAGCGGTTCGGGAACTCGATACGAGAATGGTCGCTGGCCCGCGGCGCCGGCCGCGTCCACCGCGACCGCGACCACGCGCGTCCCGCCCGGGTCCGCGCCTGCCCGGTCGCCGGTCACGCTGGGCAAGCCTCAGACCCGGGTGCGGCGATCCGGATGCGCGGCCTTCTCGGCGCGGATGATCTCGTCGACCCTGGCCGCGGTGCGCGCGATCTCGCCCGTCTCGTTGAGGACGACATGGTCGTAGTCCTCCTGCCGTGCCAGCTCGAGGGCGGCGTTCCGCTGCCGGATGTCGAGCTCGTCGGCTGTCTCGGTGGCGCGCGCCTGGAGCCGGGAGAACAGGTCTTCGAGCGAGGGCGGGACCAGGAACACGAGCAGCGCCTCGGGCACCTTCTGCTTGACCACGGCGGCGCCCTGCACGTCGATCTTGAGGATCGCGTCGCGACCGGCGCTCAGGGCGGCGCGCACCTGGTCGCGCGGGGTCCCATACCAGTGGCCGTGCACGAGGTTCGCCTCGAGGAAGCCGCCGGCGTCGCGCTTCTCCGTGAACGCCTGGTCGGTCATGAAGTGGTAGTGCACGCCGTCGACCTCGTAGTCACGGCGCGGGCGCGTCGTGCAGGTGACCACGAAGTACCGCTCTGGCTGGGTCGGGATCGTGCACAGCGACGCGATGACGGTGTCCTTGCCCACGCCTGACGGGCCGGACACGATCACGAGCATTGCTCCGGCTGCGCCCACGATGGGCTGCTCCTCGTTCACGCCCGGATTCTGAGGCCGGCGAGGACGCGCTCGAGCGACTCCGGCAGGGGCGCCTCGGCGCGGATGAGACGACCGGTCGTAGGCGACGTCAGCTCCAGTCGCCAGGAATGCAGGAAGAGCCGGGTGAGTCCATCGGGGCCGCGCCGGGAGGTGCCGGTGCCGTAGATGGGGTCACCCGCGACCGGATGGCCGATCGCCTCGAGGTGCACGCGGATCTGGTGGGTGCGCCCGGTGACGAGGTCGAGCTCCAGCAGCGTCCAGCCCGCAAACCGTTCACGGACCCGGTAGCCGGTGATCGAGTCTCGCCCGTTGGGCGTCACCGCCATGCGGGTGCGTCGCCCGGGGTCGCGCCCGATCGGGGCCTCGATTCGACCCGCGGCCGCCGCGACCGATCCGTGGACGAGGGCGAGGTACGTCTTCTTGACCCGGCGCGCCTTGAGCTGTGCCTGCAGCGAGGCCTGGGCCGCGTCCGTGCGCGCCACCATCAGCAAACCGCTCGTGTCCCGGTCGAGGCGATGCACGATTCCGGGGCGCTGGAAGCCGGCGATCCCGCCGGGCGCAAGCTGGGCGCCCCGACCGAGCAGCGCATTGACGAGCGTGCCCGTGTCGTGCCCGGGCGCCGGGTGCACGACCTGCCCGGCGGGCTTGTCGATGATCAGCAGGTCGTCGTCCTCGTAGATGACGGCGAGGGGCAGCTCCGGCTCGGCCTGCGGGCCCGCCGGCCTCGGAGGCGGGATTCGCAGCTCCAGCTCGGTGCCCGGGCCGATGATCGTATTCGACTTGACGGGCAGTCCCCCGGCGGTCAGCCGGCCTTCCGTGATCAGGCGTTGGACGTGGCTCCGGGACAGGCCGCTGAGGTCCGTCGCCCACCGGTCGGCACGCGCAGGCCGGGCGTCCGGCGGGATCAGCATCCGGCGGGCCTCATCCATGGCCTTCGCCGCTGGCCCGGCGCGCGAGCGACGGCCAGAGGCTGGCCGCGAGCAGCAGCAAGATTGCGCAGCTGATCGCTGCGTCGGCGACATTGAACGTGTACCAGCGCATGGCGCCGATGCCCGCGTCCACGAAATCGACGACATAGCCGAGCCGAAGTCGGTCGAGAAGGTTGCCAAGCGCACCACCGAGCAGCAGGCCGAGCGTGATCGAGAGGTACAGGTTCCGACCGGATCGTGCGTGGTAAGCCACGATCAGCCCGACCACCACCACCGAGACGAGCGCGAATGGCAGCGCCTGCCCCTGGAACAGACCGAACAGGCCACCCGCGTTTTGACCGTGGACGAGACGAACGAGATCGTCGACAACGCGAACCGATTCGCCAGGCGCGAGCAGCGACGTCAGCCACGCCTTCGTCAGCTGGTCGGCCGCGAGGATCGTCGCCGCGAGCGCCAGGAACACCCGCCATATCGGCCGGCCGCTCACGGCGCCAGGCGTCGCCGTGGCTCCGGACGACGCCGGGCCTGCTCCCGCCGACGGTGCGCTCGTCGCTCGGACCTCCGTCACTCGACGCTGGGTCCGCCGTGCGCGGCCCGCAGCCAGAGCGTGACCGTACCGCCTGACAGCTCGACTGTCACCGATGGGCCCGCCTCGTCGTCCGGTCGGCCGCGTTGCACCGAATCGGCGAGTGTCTCCCGGGCGACTGCAGCGAGATGCGGCTCCACCTCTGCCGGCGCGCCGTCGAGCCAGAGCTCGATTCGTGCGTCGAGGTCCAGGCCGGTGTCCTTGCGCAGGTCCTGGATCGCGCGCTGGAGCTCCCGCGCGTCGCCCTCGGCACGCAGCTCCGGCGTCAGCTCCGTGTCGATGACGACGACCAGCCCCGCATCGTGGGCCACAGCGGTGCCGGGCCGTGGTGTCGCCAGGATCTCGACCTCGTCCGCGGCAAGGGTGACCCCGGCCAGCAGCACCGAGCCGTCAGGCTGGACCTCGAAGGCACCCTCGCGGGCCGCCGCCATGACGGCCGGGATTGCCGGGCCGAGCCGCTTTCCGATCCTCGGCAGCAGCGGCCGCACCCGTCGCTCCACCAGCTCGCTCTCGTCGCCGATGACCTGCACCGACTTCACGTTGAGCTCGTCCGCGATCAGCTCGATCAGCTCCGGCCCGACCTCCACACCTCGACCCGGGATCGCCAGCCACGCCCGGGCGAGCGGCTGCCGCACGCGCAGGCCGGCCTGCGAGCGCAGCGTGCGCGCGAGCTCGACGGCCCGACGCGCGACCGACATCGACGCCTCGAGGCCGGCGTCCCTGAGGCCGGCGAGCTCCGGCGCCGGCCAGCGCGTGAGGTGGACGCTGTCGGGCGCCCCCGGATCGCTGGTCCCGATCAGGTTCTGGTACAGGTCCTCGGACAGGAACGGCAGGATCGGGGCCATCGTTCGGGTGAGCGACACGAGCGTCGCGTGCAGCGTCGCGAACGCCGCGTGCCGATCCGCCGGCTCCGCACTCGCCCGCATCCGTTCGCGGGATCGGCGCAGGTACCACGTGGACAGGTCATCGATGAAGGCGCGGAGATGCCGCACGGCGCCCAAGGCGTCGTAGTCGGCCATGCGCTCGCCGGCGTCGGCGGCGACTGCCGCCGCGCGGGACAGGATCCAGCGATCGAGCGCCGGCCAGCTCGCGGCAGAGGTGATCTCCTCGACGATGCCTCGCGTCGGGCTCCACGCGGCGAGGCGCGCGTAGGTCACGAAGAACGCGTACACGTTCCACAGGACGAGCAGCTCGCGGCGAGCCTCGTCGGCGGCATGCCAGCCGAACAGGATGTTGTCCTCGGGCCGGGCCGACGTGTACATCCAGCGCATGACGTCGACGCCCATGCGCTCGGCCGCCTCGTCGAACTCGATGGCATTGCCCCAGCTCTTGTGCATCGGCCGGCCGTCCTCGCCGAAGAGCGTGGCATAGCCGAAGATCGTCTCGAACGGAGCCTCCCGGATGAGCACCGTCGACATCGCGAGCATCGCGTAGAACCAGTTGCGGAACTGGCCGGGGAAGCTCTCCGTGATGAAGTCGGCCGGGAACCACTTCTCCCAGTAGGCGCGGTCCTCCCGGTAGTGCAGCGTCGAGAAGGGCACGATGCCCGCGTCCAGCCAGGGATTGCCGACGTCCGGGATCCGCGAGACCGGCTCGCCGCAGCTCGGGCAGGCGATGACGACCTCGTCGACGTACGGCCGGTGCGGGGTATGCCCTTCGAACCGCTCCCAGCCGGAGACTGCCCGTTCCTTCAGCTCGTCGCGGCCGCCGATGACGTCGAACGTCCCGCAGCTCTGGCAGTCGTAGATCGGCAGCGCCAGGCCCCAGTAGCGCTTCTTGCTGATCATCCAGTCGTGCATGTTCAGGAGCCAGTCGAGCTCCCGCTCATAGCCGAATGACGGGATCCACCGGATCCGGTCCACGACCTCCATGATCTGGTAGCGCAGGCTCGCGTCGACCTGCTCCTTCGTCAGCTGGTCGCGAGGCTTGTCGTAGACCTCGCCCATCGAGATGAACCACTCGTCGACGAGGCGGAAGAGCAGCGGCGTGCCACAGCGCCAGCAGTGCGGGTAGCGGTGGGTGTACGGCTCGAGGTGGTAGAAGAAGCCGCGCCGCTCGAGGTCGTCGACGATGTCGTCCGCGACCTCCGGGGCAGCCTTGCCACTGAGCCAGCCGAAGCCCGGGTAGTAGCGGCCGTCCTCGTCGATCGGGCCGATCACCGGCAGCCCGAGCGACTTGCCGAGCTGGAAATCCTCGGCGCCCGCACCGGGCGCGATGTGGACAATGCCCGTGCCCTCGTCCTCGCCGACCTCGTCCCACGGGATGACCCGATGTTCATAGGGCGCATCGGGCTCGTCGCGCGTGCCCTTGTCAAATGCCTCGCGCACCGCCGGCAACGCATCGAACGGGCCCGTGTAGCGCCAGCCCACGAGATCGCTCCCCCGCTTTGACTCGAGCACTTCGAACGGCCCGCGCGCCGCAGCCTTGAGCGTGCCCCGCCCGATCCAGAAGGTGCCGTCGCCCTGGCGGATGCGCACGTACTCGAGGTCCTCGCCCACCGCCGCGGCGACGTTCGCGGCGAGCGTCCAGGGCGTCGTGGTCCAGACGAGGAGCGACTCGCCCGGTCGATCGGCCAGCGGGAAGCGGACGGTCAAGCCCGGGTCCTCCCTGTCCTGGTAGCCCTCGGTCATCTCGTGCTGGCTGATGCCGGTGCCGCAGCGCGGGCACCAGGGCATCGAGTCGTGGCCCTTGTAGATCCAGCCGCGCCTGTGGCACTCCTTCAGGAAGCCCCAGATCAGATCGTTGTTCTCGTTCGAGAAGGTGAAGTACGAGCCACCCACGTCGGGCATCCCCAGCCGCCCGACGAGCATCTCGACGGTGTCGGTGACGGGCCCGTTTGGGCCCTCGATCGTCGTCTCCTGCCAGGGCGATTCCGCGAGCAGCTCGCTCAGCCGTCGGAGCTCGTCGGGGTCGTTCCAGTCCATCCAGAAGCCGAGCCGGCTCGACTGCTCGGTCTGGCGTGCCGCGTACGTCAGCACGCGCTGCTTGCACAGCGACACGAACTCGGCGATGCCGTAGGCCTCGATATCGCGCTTGCTCTTGAAGCCGAGGTCGCGTTCGACGTTGACCTCGACCCACAGGCCCTGGCAATCGAACCCGTTCTGCCAGCGCTGGTCCTCGCCGAGCATGGCGTGGTAGCGCTGGAACAGGTCCTTGTAGGTGCGGCCCCATGCGTGGTGGACGCCCATCGGGTTGTTGGCCGTGATCGGGCCGTCCAGGAAGCTCCAGTGGGGACCGCCCGCGTTCTGGGCGCGGAGCCGGGCGAACGTGCCACGCTCCCGCCACTGCGCCAGGAGGTCGTGTTCGAGCGCGACGAGATCCGGGCGTGTGGGCACAGGTCGGAACATAGGGGTCCGGCTATCCTACCCGCGATGCAGCCGGCCCACGAGATACTCCCGCGGGGCCGCTCTCCCTTCGTAGCAGCGTTCCTGTCCCTCCTCTTCCCCGGCCTGGGACATGCCTATCTGGGCGCGTACCGACGCGGCCTCGGATTCGCCGCGCCGCCGCTCCTGGCCGTCGCGCTCCTGGCCGGATTCGCGGTGCGGATGACGGTCTTCGACCTGGGTGGCTTGGCCGTCCAGCCGTGGTTCCAGGTGGCCGTCTTCGTCGGCAACCTCGTCGCGCTCGTCTATCGCGCGTACGCGATCGTCGATGCCTGGTCGATCGCGCGGGCGCTCTCCGGCCGGCCGGCCGCCTCGACGACCGCTGCGCTCCGGCAGGCGGGCATGCTCTCGATGGCGGCTCTCGCGGCCGTGCTCCTGGTCATGAGCGGCGTGCATGTCGCAGTGGCCCGCTACGACCTCCTGCTGCAGGGCACGTCCCACTGCATCTTCGACCCGAACGCCACTGACTGCGGCCCGACGGAATCCGCCGGCCCCGAGGAGACCGTCGGACCATCCGCGACGCCCGAGCCCAGCCTCGGGCCGTCGGTCACCGACCAGCCGATCCCCGAATGGGACGGGAAGGAGCGGCTGAACATCCTCCTGATCGGCGTCGACGAGCA
>Ga0070698_100003980_pt1 | contig 16258 bp, 11 predicted proteins | sample KBSK1502metaG_FD_65477 | JGI IMG/M metagenome (GOLD analysis project Ga0070698, IMG submission 65477) | Corn, switchgrass and miscanthus rhizosphere microbial communities from Kellogg Biological Station, Michigan, USA - KBS K1-50-2 metaG | ecosystem: Host-associated > Plants > Roots >...
CGCTATCGCTCGAATCCGACGAGGCGACGGGCATCGTCGCGCGCATGCCGGCGATCGTCGCGTCGTACTCGAGCCTGCGGAAGGGCCGCGAGCCGATTCCGCCGCGGGCGGATCTCGGTCATGCCGCGAACTTCCTGTACATGCTGAACGGAGAGGTGCCGGATGCCGAGCGGGTGAGGGCGCTGGAGACGTACCTCAACACCGTGATCGATCACGGGCTGAATGCCTCGACGTTCACCGCACGCGTGATCACGTCGACCGGCTCGGATCTCGTCTCCGCGATCGTCGGCGCGCTCGGCGCGCTCAAGGGCCCGCTTCATGGAGGGGCGCCCGGGCCGGCGCTCGACATGGTGTTCGAGATTGGGGAAGCCGCTCGCGCCGAGGCCGTCCTGCGCGCGAAGATCGAACGAGGCGACAAGCTGATGGGCTTCGGGCATCGCGTGTACAAGGTGCGCGACCCGAGGGCCGACGTGCTGGCGGTCGCCGCCGAACGCCTGTTCACGCGCGGCGGCGACATGGCGGTGTACACGCTGGCGCGCGCCGTGGAGTCGGTGGCGCTGCGGCTCCTCGAGGAGTACAAGCCGGGACGGCGGCTGCAGACCAACGTGGAGTTCTACACGGCGCTGCTCCTGCACGGCCTCGGCCTGGACGTGGAGTTGTTTACGCCGACCTTTGCCATCAGCCGCGTCAGCGGCTGGATTGCGCACGCCTTCGAGCAGCGCGAGGGCAACCGCATCATCCGGCCGCAGTCCGAGTACGTCGGGCCGCGCGACAGGCGATGGGTCGCCCTGGCGCAGCGTGTCACGGCGCCGGAACAGCGGTCCGGTTGGCCGGCACCAGCTGTGGCTGGTAGCTGAACACCTCCCGGCTGCGCGCGTTGACGCGAACCTTCAGCCAGTTCACGTCGTTGTTGCCGTTGGCCTGGTTGTCGCCGAAGGTTTCGACGCGGGTGAAGGTCTCCAGCCGCCGCCCCCTCGCGTCCAGGAACGGCTTGTCGATCCGGAAGTAATGCGAGTCTCCATGAACGTACGCCACGGGGCGGCGGAAGGCGACGACCTCGTCGCGCAGCGCGCTGAGAAATTCCTGGAAGCCGTCGGGCTGGCCGTCGGTTTCGACGAGCGTCTTCGGATCGCGCAGCGGCGCCCGCGTCGGGTCCGTCAGGTCCCAGCCCGGGTTGGCCTGGGAAACCAGCATGACGGCAGCGGAGTGGCGGGCGGCCGCCTCGTCGAACGTCTCCTGCAGCCAGGCGATGTTCGCACGATTGCGCGCGAAGAATTCCGCCGCGTCGGGCGCGGTGTCGCAGAGGTTGTTGCACGACCCGCTGACGTTGAGCGTCGCGTATGTCACGCCGCCGACATGCCACCGGCGGTTTTCGACGCAGGGCACCAGCCCGCTGACGCCGCGGCACAGGGCGGCCGTCTGGACCTCCTGGCGGATGCGATGCCTGCCGAATGAGAACGGGGTGCTGAAGAAGAGCGCCCGCTCGTGGTCGAGCCGCTCCAGCGAGTTGAAGCCGCCGTTGGCGGGACGGTCGCAGTCGGTCCAGTCGTTGTCGCCGGGCGTGAACATCGCCGGCGCGTTCAGCGCGTTGAGATAGCCGAGCGACTGGAGGTACATCGCATCGCTGCACGTCGTCGGGGTCGTCGACCCCGGGACGCCGCTGCCAACCTTGAGATCGCCGTCGTGGACCGTGAACGCGAGCCGCTGCGCGTTCATGTCCGCGATGAGATTGGGCACGCCAACCTGTGCCTGCAGGTCCGAATAGGGAAGATCGCCCCATAGCCCGATGGCGTACGGCTCGCGGCCGTCGCGATCGTCCTGACGGTCGTCGCCGTCGTTTGCCGTTGCCACCGTGGTTGCCGCCATGGCGACAATCGCCGCGGCGATCGCCCAACCGAACCGTGCGCAGCGGCCGTTTCGCATCGTCATCCACCTCTCCTTTCGCCGACCCGGAATGGGCCGTCAGGCGGCCGACGGTAGCAAGCGCGCGGCAGCAACGTCGTGACGATGGTGTAACGGCTGTGGAACGTCACGGGCGCGCGGCGCCATGGAGACCTGCATCTCCATGGCGTCCACGGGGGTCGTGCTCATCTCGCGAAGAACGGATGACGAACCTCCGGATAGGGCGCGCTCCCCATCAGGCCCGTCCACAGCACGCGGTTGAATTGCGCGGCGGGCACCTGGTCGGCGATCGAGAAGTCGAAGCCGGCGGTGACGCGGTCCCAGTATGCGGAGTCGTGCTTCGGTGTGATCGCCGGCCCCGCAGCAAATTTCACCCCGCTGTTCCCGTCGGCCAGCGCCAGCGTCGTCGTCGACAGGACGGTCGAGGCCTGCGCGGTGAACGTCCATGCGCCCGACGAGCGGATGTCGAACACCTCGTCCATCGGCGGTTGGAACGCGGTGTTCAGATTCAGGTGCTGCGTGCCGAGGATGTCCTCGATGGTCCGCAGCACGTTGACCTGGCTGTACTGCGTGCTGACAAGCGCGCCCTTCTTCACATACGGGCCGGCGACGTACGCGGTGCCGCGATGCGAGTCCACGTGATCGGGGCCGTCCTGGACGTCGTCTTCGGTGACGAAGATCAGCGTGTCGGCCGCATAGGGGCTGTGTGCGACGGCCTCGATGATGCGGCCGAGGGCGAGGTCGCAATCCGCCTGCTGCGTTTCAGGCGTGTTCACGCCCCCCAGCGCGCTGCCGAAGCTGCCCATGTGGTCGTGGCTGATGCGCAGCAGCGACAGGCTCGGAAGGTTGTGGTTCGCCACGTACTGATCGAACTCCCGCTTCCATTCGTTGTAGCGCCACAGGTCCGGGTAGTTCTGGTCGTAGCCGCGGAAGTAGACGTCGGTCAGCGGCGCGAGCGCCGGGTCGAGCGGCGCGACCTGCACGACACCCGACAGGAACGGATCGGAGACGGGCGCCGCCTTCGTCCCGATGCTGCCGATGTTGTTCACCAGGAAGCCGTAGTTGCGCACGGTTCCGCCCGCCCTCAGCACCGCGTCGAAGATGTAGCCGTTCTGGATGCCGAATGGCGCGTCTGCGGATGCGTGGTTGCCGGTGCCCGCGAGCAGGTTCGCCGTGCCGCCGGGCAGCGTCGCGGACGCCGCGGAGTAGTTGGTCGTGCCGGCGGGGCCCGCCGCCGCGTCGCGCTGTGCAACGGTCCCGAAATTGACCGGCACGTTGCGGTTCGTCCCTTCCGATTCGTATGACAGCCCGCGGTTGACGGCGGCGTAATTGATTTGCTGCGTGAGCGCCTCGGTGTTGGTCACGCGTCCCTGCATGGCCCACGACCAGCCGTCCATGCTGCCGTCGCCCGGGTTCATGAAACGGTCGAGCGTGACGAAATCGGTCGCCAGCGTGTGATTGTTCGGCGTCAGCGACCGGCCGAACTGCGTCAGTGCCGGGTCCACCGCAGCGCCGTTGGTGAGGTCGCCGAGCACCTGATCGAACGTCCGGTTCTCCTTCACGACGTAGATCACGTGCTTGATGCGCCGGTTCAGGAACCGCATCGCCCTCGTGTCGTGATCGTCCTCGTGTTTCTCCGCGTAGAAGTTGTTCTCCGCGACCGCTTCGGTCAGGTCCTCGAGGTCCTCGCCGTCCGGCACGCGCGCGCTGACGAGCGAGGCCCGTTCGAGCTGGAACTGATACTGGTTCGACGCTCTCGCATTGGCGGCCGCGAGCGCGTTGCCGCCCGGGTAGATGATGCTCGTGATGCTCGCCGTCGAGCTCGCGAGATGGCCGGGATTCGGCCCGGTGATGCTCTTGCCGTTGATGATGTACATCCACAGGCCGTCCGCGCTGAACGTGATGTCGTGCGGCTCGTACGCGGTCGGAATCAGGCCGCGGACGCTGTTGGCTCTCCGGCCGGTCAGCGGGATCACGGCAATCGAGTTCGCCCCGCTGTTGACGGCGTACAGCGTGCCGCCATCGGGCGACAGCGTGACCGCCGACGTCGCGGCGCCGGTGGACTTCGTGGGCAGCATCCCAGCAGGCGCGCGGGCGTCGATCCTGGCAATAACGCGGTTGGTGGACGTGTCGATGACCGCGACCTCGTCTGCGTTGTCCTGCGCGACGTAGAGCCTCGATTGCGACGCGTCGAGCGTCATGCCGAGCGCGTTTCCGGCCAGCTTGACGCGCGTCATCAGGCGACCTGCGGTGGGCGACGCCACATCGACGACCACGACCTCGCGGTCGCGATCCGAGGACACGTACGCGGTCCCGTTGCCCTTGACGGCGACTGCGTAGGGAAACGTGCCGCCTGCCATGCCGCTGCTGCCTTCGTTGCCGGCGAAGAACGGACGCAGGTCGTGCTCGTACCGCACGCGCCGCGTCGCCGTGTCGATGACGCTGATCGAGTCGTTGTAGTTGTTGGCAACCACCAGCGTGGTCCCGTCGGCGGAGATGCCGAGGCCGCTCGCGTTCGGCTGCACGCCGAGGCCGACGCCCTTGTTGCGCGCGCTGCCGGTCGCGCCCGGCGCAAAGTGGCCGAGCGCAATCGACCCGGCCGCCGTGAAGCCGGCGGGACCCTTCGTGTACACGTAGACCGCATCGTCGTTGCCGCCTGCGGCGTAGAGCGTGTTGCCGGCCGGCGAGAAGACGAGGCCTACATGGGCGTTCACCTGCTTGATCACCTGCGTGAGCAGCGGCCTGGCCGCGTTGGCGCCGACGACGTTGTAGAGGAAGAGATATTGCGTCGAGTTCGCGGCATCGACGGTGCCGTCCGGCTTGTACAACGAGTTCTGGCCCGCCGTCAGAATCGCCAGCGTCGTCCCGTCCGGGCTCAGCTGGGATCGCACGGCTTCGCCGGCGATGAAGTCCGGGTACGCAGGAAGGCCCGGGTTGAGGACCTGCTGGACCGCACCGGCGACGATCGTCGGCGTGACGAATTGTCCGGTCGCGAGGCGCACCGCCTGACCGTGCGGCCGGCGATCCTCGTCGCGTCCGCGGCGATCATCGTCGCGTTCCTTCACATACGCACTGGCTGACAATGCCAGCAGTGCCGCCATGGTCAGCGAGCTGACCGAAAGCACACGTTGCAGCGATCGTTTCGTCATGGTGAATCCTTTGAGAGTGAGGCCGTCGGGGGAGCTTCGGCCATCAGCGGAACCTGCAGCGTGCGCTCCAGCCGTGACGCCCTCACGATCCGCACGAAAAGCGGATGTAAAGCTTCAGTAACCCGCGCTCGTCACATCGTGTCGAAGCAGCCTTCGAAGCTGTACAGGAGGTTCTTGACGTCGCTGCCATCCGAGGCCTTGAGGATCGGCCCGCCGAGGCTCTCGCCCGCGACGGTCGCGGTGAAGCAGCCATCGGTGGCGACGAAGAGGTCGTAGGTGTCGCGCAGCATCTGACGATTGGGGCCCTGCCAGACGAGCGAGCAGGTCCAGTCGCCTGCACCCGTGGTGCTTCCCGCCAATTGCCTCCGGCAGATCGCGGTCACGGCGAAGTCGGCCGCGCCGATCGGCGGCAGCTGCAACCGCGCGACCTGCAGCTCGACGAGGTTGGCGAACGTCGTCTCGAGTGCGGCCTGGATTCGCCCTGGCGTGATTGGGCTGTGACCGCAGCCGCACAACAGGAGAAGCGGTGCACACGATGCGAACGCGCACGACGCGACCCGCCGCGCGAATGCGTGACGCACGTCTCTACCCTCCAATGTCGCGATGCTGCAGCATGCGGTACGCGATCGTCAGGCACACCACGAGGTACAGGCCGCTGACGATCGCGGCGTGCGCGATCGGTGCGTAGTACGACGGCTCGGCCAGCAGGCCGTGCCACGCGCCGAACCCTGACGTGATGAGCGATCGACGAATCAGTTCGGGCCCGTCAACCATCGCGTACAGCTGCATCGTCAGCGCGGCGACGACCGGCAGCCCGATGCCGGCGGCGCTGCTGCGTGTCGCCACCGATGCGAGTACCGCAAGCGCCGTGAATCCAGCCGCGGACGGGAGCACCGACGCCCACGCGAGCGCGACGCGTACCAGTACAGGCCCCGGTGGTCGCAGAACGCCGGACAGATCGATGAGCGGCTGACGGCCGATGACGAGCACGCCGGCGGCGACGCTGCTCGCGGCGAGGAGGACGATCGCGAGCACCGAGAAGGCGAGGGCGGCCAACACCTTTCCGGCAAAGATGTCCGCCCTCGTACGCGAGCGCATGAGCAGCGTCGGCCAGGTGCCGTACCGATCCTCGGCGGCGAACACGTCGCCGCCGACGATGCTGGCGACGATCGGGAACACCCACAGCGCGGCGAATCCGAGGACGACCAGCGGCACCGCGACGCCGGACTCGGTCACGGCGCGACCGAAGAGGGTATCAGTCGGTACGTTGCTCTGGACGCGCATCGCCACCGCGAAGACGAAGGGGCTCGCGACGCACGCGGCGAGCACGGTTCGCGTCTTGATCTGGGCGGCGAGCTTCGACCACTCGACGCTCATCACGGCGGATACGCCACGGAGCGTCACGACATCACCGCCGGAACAGGCTCGCGGTCCGCGAGCTCGGCTTTCAGCGTGTCGATCTCACCGGCGCCGTTGTTGCCCGCAATCTGCAGGAAGAGCGATTCGAGCGATCGGGTGCGGCTCTCGAGGGTGCGGACGGCGATGCCGGTGCACCCGAGCGAGATGACGTACTCGTCGAGCGCGTCAACGCCCGCGAAGATTTCAAGGCCGCCGCCCGCTGCGAGGACCGCCGTGATGTCAGGCCGATGGCGGGCGAGATCGAGAGCCGCCCGGTCGTCGCTCGTGTGGAGCGCGTGTACCCGCGACGGCGCGAGCATCCGCACACCGTCGAGCGTGCCAGAGACGATCACGTGCCCATGATGGATGAACGTCAGCGTGGAGCAGAGTTCCTCGACCTCCGCCATGTCATGGCTGCTCAGCACGACCGCCGTGCCCGAGTCTGCAAGCCGGCGGGCGAGCGCGCGCACATCACGCGCGCCCGCGGGGTCGAGCGAGCTCGTCGGCTCGTCGAGGAACAGCAGCCGCGGCGATCGCAGCAGCGCGGCCGCGAGCCCGAGGCGTTGACGCATGCCCGCCGAGTACGCGCCGGCCAGCGCGTCTGCCTGCGCAGACAGGCCGACCTGGTCGAGGACCTCGTCGACGCGTGCGGGACACCGATCGCCATCGAGGCGCGCCAGCAGTGCGAGGTTCTTTCGTCCGGACAGGTATGGATAGAAGCCGGGCGTCTCGACGAAGCCGGCGACGCCGTCGGGCATGTGTCGATCCGTCGGTTCAACGCGATGGCCGAGGAGATGCACGGTTCCCGCGTCGCGTCCGACCAGACCAAGCAGCACGCGCATCAGCGTCGTCTTCCCGGCGCCGTTCGGTCCGAGAAGGCCATGCAGCTCGCCGGGTCTCACGACCAGGTCCACGCCGCGGAGGACGTCGCGGTCGCCGTACCGCTTCGACACACCGACGGCTTCGAGCGCGAGCAAGGTCAACGCGCCTACTTGTAGTGCCAGGTCAGCACCGCGTTCACACGTCGTGCGGTCATCGGGTAGAACTGGCCTTCGCCGAGCTCGCTGAGCTGAACGGCGTCGCGCCGGTTGCCCAGGTTGTCGCTCGAGACCGACAGCGTGAAGTGATCGAAGCGATATCCCAGCGATGCATCGACGATGGCGTACGCCGGCGCATCGAACGTGTTCAGGCTGTTCAGCCAGTGCGTGCCGACCCAGTTGGACGTGAGCGAGGCCCGCCAGCCGCGCTCGCGCGCGTAGAAGAATCCGCCGCCTGCGCGGACCGATGGCGTCAACACCTGGCGTCTGCCGGACAGCTGGACGGGCGTGCCATCGACCTCGGTCAGGAAATCGCGGTACCGGGCATCGCTCCACGTGACATTGCCTTTGACCGACCAACCCGTGGCGGGGCGGAGCGTCCCCTGCACGTCGACGCCCTTGTAGCGCTGCTGGCCGATCGAGCGCAGCACCCCGATGCCGCCGGACGAGGCTTGGACCGGCTGGTGGTAGAAGTCGACCAAGAAGCCGTCGACGTCGAAGCTCGCCATGCCGCCGCGCGTGTCGGCCTTGAAACCCGTCACGACGCTGCGCTGGGTTTCGGGCGTGAGGAGGCCGCCGCCTTCGGGCTTCGCCTCGGGGTTGGGACCGAAGTCGATTTGTGCGGGCTGGAACGTGTAGCCCGCGCTCGCGTGCAGGGTGACGACGCTGATGGGTCCTTGCGCAGGCTGCCAGACCTTCCAGCCGGCGCCGAGCGAGCCGGTGAGACGGTTGATGTCCTGGATGGCCGACGCCGGTGTGGCCACGCCCGCCCGATTCACGCGCACCTCGTCGCGTGTTTCGTGCGTGGTGTTCCAGCGAAGTCCAGCCAGCAGGCTCGCATCCCGCGTCAGCTGATACCGGCTCTGCGCGTACGCGCCCACGAATCGGCGGCGGTCGTCGAAATCGAGGGTGCCTTTCGGATTGACCGAGTCGATGTTCGGCGCCCCGCTGACGCCATCGAGCAGCAGGCGAAGGCCATGGCGCACGCTATCCGCTTTGGCGCGGCCGAGCAGCAGGTTGACACCTGTCGTCAGATCGAGCCGCGTCCCCACCCTGGTGGTGAGGTTGCTGTCGACAAACAGCTCCCGCAGGTGCAGCGACTGCCGGAACGACTCGAGGTCCGCGGTGGTCTTCGCGGTCCAGGGCTGCGGCGTGTCGTCGACGTCGATGAAGCCGCGCACGCTGTCCGTCTGCGTGCCGGTGTAGGCGGCCGTGCTGCCCCAGCGGCCGAACGCCAGCGGCACACGGTAGTCGAGGACGATTTTGTAACGATCGGTGTCGAGCCGGGCGTCCGCCGGGTTCTGGTTGAAGTCCGTCGGCAGCAGGGTCGTAAACCGGCCGGTCGCTTCGTCGATGGGCAGCGGACTGTTGGGCTTCTGTCGCAGGCCGAGCACGTCGAGATCCGCCTGGAAGCTGCTCGCGCCGATTTGCGTGGCGAGCCGGTATGTCCCCTGGGCCCGGCGAGAGCCGGCCCGCTCATCGGAAAGCCCCTCGTCGCTCACCTCGGCGCTGATCGATTGCCGTACGGTGCCGGTGGCGAGCACCGCGGCGCCGCCGGCTCCACCCGAGCCGTAGCTGCCGTAACGGAACTCGGCCGCCTGGTCGGCGCGGCCGGCGGGATAGTGAATCACGTTGATCGTGCCGGCAAATGCGGTGGTGCCGAAATACACAGGTGCCGCCCCGCGCAGCAGTTCGATCCGCTCGACGTTGTTCAGGCTGATCGCCTCGACCTGCGGGATGAAGGCGCCCCCGGCGGGGATGCCGTCGACGAGCAGCAGGAGGTCGTCCACCTCTCGAACGCCGAGCAGGCCCGGAACGGCGCCGGCGGGACCGGCATCGCCGCCCGGTGCGACGCTGACGCCGCCGAGCAGCGCCAGGGCAGTCCGCAGGTCGGTGGCTCCTCGCGCGCGCAGTTCGTCCCCGGTGACGACGCTGATCGCACCAGGCACCTCTGCTACCGGTTCTCCAAAGCGCGTCGCGGTGACCTGGACATCCACCTGAAGGGTCACTGCCGCTGGCGGCGGCGCCGCGCGCCCCTGAGCTGTGGCGGCGGCGGGGACCAACATGATGGTTGATGCGAGGATGGCGGCGGTGTCGTTGAATCTCATGCTCAAATCACTGAACTCGTGAGACTCGAGACGGTAAGCGGGCCCGGTGAAGGTCCCTTGACGCGCGCGTCAACAACGCGGAACATCGGCGCGACACGCCGTCAACGTCCGTTACGTCCTGTTGGGGCGCTTACCGGTTTCGTATCGTGATGCGACGGATTTCAGGCCGATTCCGCGCCTCGTCCCACGTTCCGCGAGGGCACTCCGCTTGCACACCCGACCGGCGCCCTGAAGGTTTGATGGCAAGGATTCTTTTGTCCCCGTGACTCGCGAGGAGGACACATGTCTGATTGGCGAACTGATGAACCCGACGCGATCGGTCGCCGGGAGTTCACCCTGCAGTCCGTGCTGGCACTTCTGGCCGGTGTCGTCATTACCGTGGACGGATGCGGAGGATCGAGCACCTCTCCCAGCCCTTCCCCTACCCCCTCACCGTCCCCGGCCCCGGCCCCAGCGGCGGACGTCAACGGGAGCGTCGCGACCAATCACGCCCAACCCCACGTAGCCGTCATCACCGCCGCGCAGATCACCGCGGCGAGCGCGGTGTCGCTGAACATCCAGGGGATGGCGACGCATCCGCACACCGTCGAGCTCGCGGCGGCCGATCTCGTCTCGCTGCGGAACCGCACGGCCGTCAGCAAGGAATCGAGCAACAACAACAACCATACCCACACGGTGACGTTTACTCCGGCCTGACGCCCGCCGCGGGCCTCGTTGCCCGATAGTTAGCCCGCATACCCCCCTCGGGCCGACCCGCGCTCGAGGGGATACCGCGATAGCGGCACTCCTGACGTCCTCAATTGGAGTCATGCCGCGGAACCGCGGCTCCTCCTTCTTCCGATGTTCACTTCGTCTCCACGCGTCGTTATCACGTATTGGTAAGCGCCACATACGAGCGCCACGGGAGAAGCACGACGAGTCGAGGCCGACATCGATCAGCGCCGCCCTGCATCGACGAAAAAATTTTCTAGGGTAGTAGCGCGCGGGGAATGCGAGGCGTATAGTGTGCGCCTCCCCGCATCGGTCCAGTTAGGTTTCGGCGTCGAATATCTCCTTCTCCCCCCCGGGAGCAGTCTGTTGATGTTCGAGCCAGGGTCACAGGTAGGGCGGTACGAAATCCAGCGGAGGCTCGGTCGCGGTGGCATGGGCACTGTCTATGCCGCGCACGACTCGATCCTCGGGCGGCTCGTCGCCATAAAGGTATTCGCGGGCGATCTCGACATCTCCGATGCTCGAGAGCGGTTCGTGCGCGAAGCGCGTTCGGCGGCAGCCCTCACCCATCCACACATCGTCGCGGTGCACGACTTCGGCGATCACGAGTCGCAGCCGTACATCGTCATGGAATACGTCAAGGGCGAAACGCTGGCGGAGCTCATTCGCCGCAAGGCGCCCGTGTCGCAGACCGACAAGCTGCGCTGGATCGAGGAGCTCGCCTCCGCCGCTGGCTACGCGCACCGGATGTCGGTCATCCATCGCGACATCAAGCCGGCCAACCTGATGATCGACAAGTCGGGCCGCCTGAAGGTGCTCGACTTCGGCATCGCGCGGATGCTCGGGACCGTCTCCAACACGCGCGACACCATCGGGACGCCGGGCTACATGGCGCCCGAGCAGATTCTCGGTGAGGACGTCGACGGCCGCGCGGACCTGTTCTCGATCGGCGTGGTTTTCTACGAGCTTCTGGCGTATGCCGAAGCGTTCCCCGGCGACACCGGTCCGGCGATTACGCACCGCATCCTCCACAAGGAGCCCGTTCCGCTTCCGCGCCTGGTCCCGGACCTCAACCCGGAGATTCAGCCCATCATCGAGCGGGCGCTGAAGAAGAACGTCGATGAGCGGTTCCCGGATGCCGAGGCGCTTCGCGTCGCGGTGAGCCGCGTCAGGAAGAGGTTCGAGGACGACACCGACGTCGTCGCCCCGACGATGCTCATCCGCGACACGCCTGGACCGTCGCGCAGACCGTCGGGCAATGCCCCAACCCGGCGTCCAGCTACCGACGCGGTCAGCGTCGCCACGCCGCCGCCGACCGATCGGGACGCGCTCGCGCGGCGCCGGCTCGCGCAACTCGAAGCCGCGCTCGCACAGGGACGGACGCTCCTGGCGGCGGGCGATCTCGACATGGCGCTCGACTTCCGTCAGCAGGCGCTGACCTTCGACGAGCACCACACGGGCGCGCTGGAGCTCGAACAGGATATCGCCGCGGCGCTCGCCGCGCGCCAGGCAGAGGAGGAGGCGGCGGCCCCGCCCGACAGCGCAGCTCTCGAAGAGGACGACGAGGACGCCGCCGCCGAGCCGGTATATGCGCCGACGGTGCTCGCGCCGGCGCGCGAGGCCCGCGTGGCGCAGCCCACGCCGCAGCCTGCGCCGCCCAAACCCGTAGAGGCGCCGCGTGCTCGGAAAACGCAGGCACCGAAGGCGCCTCCGAAACCCCAACGGCCCCCCGGGCCGTCGCTGCTGACGCGGATGCGCACGACAACCGCGGCCGGCCTGCAGCGTTCGTCGGTTGCCGCGGCAGCGATCGGTGCGGGCCTGCGCGCTTCGGCGACGGCAGTCCGGGGCCGCGTGAGCGTGCCGACGTGGCGTCCGGCGCTGCCAGCGACGCGCAAGCAGCCGATGCTGTGGGCGGGAGCGGTGCTTGCCGTTGTTCTCGTGGCAGCGGCCGGGATCGTCGCAACCCGGATGATGGCGACTCCGCCTCCCGGCACGCTCGTGATCGACGCCGTCCCGTGGGGGACGGTCTCGGCGATTGCAAGCGAGAGGGGCGACAGTGTGGCGTTGCCGGCCTCAGCCTCGACGCCGCTGTCGATCAACCTGCCGTCGGGCACCTACCAGGTGACGGTCGCCGGCCCGCCGCCGGAATCGCAGACGCAGCGCATCACGGTCCGCGTCGAGCCAAACGGATCGATCGTCGCGCCGCTGGTGCGCTTCCAGGCGATCACGCCGGAGGATTACTTCGAGCCGTACCTCAACGCACCGGCGCCGGCCGAGCCGGCGCCGGCGTCCGACACCGCCGCCGAGCCAGCGCCGCAACCACCCGCACAGCCTGCAGCCGCGCAAACGCCTGTACCGCAAGCAGGAGCCAATCCATGATCCCGTCCCGGCGGAACGTCAGCCGCTACGGCGCCGTCGCGCTGCTTCTAGCAGTCCTCTGGCCGTCGGGCGCATTCGCGCAGGACAAGGACGAGGCGTTCAGGCGTGGTCTCGAGGCGAGAGACAAGAAGAACTGGAAGCAGGCTGAGCTCGAAATGCGGTCGGCCCTCGTGAGCGACGCCAAGGAATCGGCGCGCAAGGTTGGCGGCGGCATCTTCCGCGGAGGGATGGAATACCTGCCGCACTACTTCCTCGGCGAGGCGCTCTACAACCAGAACGATTGCGCAGGGGCGGTTACGGAATGGGCGACCTCGCAGCAGCAGCCGGCGATAGCCGCGCGTCGCGAATTCGTGACGTTCATGAACAGCGGCATCAGGACGTGCGCGATGCGCGGCGTGCTGCCGCCCACCGAATACGACGCGCAGTTCACGGTCGCGAAGCAGGTCGTGGACGACGCCGTCGCCCAGGCCGAACGCATCACGAAGCTGGGCATCGCCGATGCGTGGCGTCAGGACTTGCGCGACCAGTACGCGCGCATCGGCAACGATCTGACAACGGCGCAGTCCAAGCTTTCGGCGGGCCAGCGTACACGATCCTCCACGGACTTCAGCGAGGCGCGCGCCGCCGCCGCTCGGTTTACCAACGGACTGCGTAACCTCGAGCGAGCACTCACCGCGAGCATCGCGAACCTCGGCGAGGTCCAGCGGCAGGCGCGCGGGGTGGATGAGATCATCAACAACGCCGAAGCCAACGATCACGCCATCGACGAGCTCAAGGTGACGCTCCCGCAAGCACTCACCGCCAAGCGCCAGGGCGGACAGGGACTGCTGTCGCGCGCGCGTGAACAGGTCAGGACAGGCGAGCGGGCGCAGAGCACGACCGCGGTCAACGAGGCGGCGCAGTCCGCGCAACAGGCAGCGGCGATCCTCGAGCAGGTCTTGAACGAAGCGATGAAGATCGCGCAGGGAGCGCTCGAACAAGAACTGGCTGGTGGGGTGGCCGCGGCGTCGGAAGCGCTCTCATTCCTCGATTCCCAGCTCGCGACGCTCGTCGCGCTGTTCCGCGACAAGCCCGCGATGGTCACGCCCGATGTGCAGTCGAAGCGCGACGCGCTCGACAAGCGCGTGACGGCCATCCGCCGCCGCGTCGAGGCGGCGCAGCAGAGCCAGAACGCCCGCGCCCTCAAGGAGGCCGTCCGGCTCGCTGCCGACGCGCGCACCGACCTCGAGAAGCTGGTCACGTCGTTCGGCCCGTTGTCGCTGAGGACGCGTGGTGTCCAGGCGGCGCTCGAAGACGGCGCGCGGCAGTTCTTCTCGGGCGAGTATCAGCAGGCGCTCACGACGCTCGAGTCGGACTCATTGACCGACGCGCCGCTGCAGCTCCACGTCCACCTGTTCCGCGCGGCGGCGTTGTATCACCTGTTCGTCCGCTCGGGCGAGAAGGACCAGGCGCTCAGGACGCGGGCGCTCGCCGAGATCGACGCCTGCAAGAAGCTGAATTCGCAGTTCACGCCCGATTCACGAGCCTTTGCCCCACGTTTCCTCGCGTTCTATCAGGACGCGGCCCCGGCTGCACCATGACCCTGACCCTGGAAGTCATCGGGCCGCAGGCGGCCAAGCTCGGGCCCGCCCACCGGAAAGTGTTCACGGTCGATGGAGGCACCATCGGGAGGCTTCCCGACAACGACTGGGTGCTGCCCGATCCGTACATCTCAAGCCATCACGCCCGCATCCGGTGCAGAGGGAACACGTTTTACATCGAGGACACGAGCACCAACGGCGTGTTCATCAACCAGAACCGCCTGACGAAGAACCAGCCGGAGGCGCTGGCGCAGGGCGACTGCATCTCGATCGAGCCGTACGAGATCCGCGCCACCATCGCGGACGACGTCGTCGCCGGACACGGCCTCGACGACCCGTTTCGGATCGACGATCCGTTCGGCGCGCCGCCGGCGCCGGCGCGCGATCCAATCGCCGCATCCCCGTCGCACATCCTCGACGAGCCGATGGCGACCGGCGCGGTCGATCCGATGAGTCTCCTCGGCTTCGAGCCGGGCGCTCCGATGTCCGCCCACGCGCACGTGCCGCGGGCCGAAAACCTGGCGGCGAGCTCGGTTCTTGCCGAGCCCTACGCCGCGCCGGCCGTGCAGATGCCGCCGTCCGCTCCGCCGGGGCAGGCGGGCGCCATCCCCGACGATTACGACCCGCTGCAGTCCGACAGTCAGTTGCTGCGGCGCGCGCCGGCCGCACCGGCCGCCCCGATGCCCGCCTCGCCACGGGCGGCGACGCCACCGCCGCCGTCGCGTGCGAAGCCGCCATCGCGGCGCACGACCGCGCCGCCGGACATCGATCAGGACGTGCTGTTGAGCGCCGTACTGCGCCACGCCGGCATCCGCGACGTGACGACGACGCCCGAGCTCGCGCGCAGCTTCGGCCAGATCCTCCGCATCGTCGTCTCGGGCGTGATGGACGTGCTCCAGGCGCGGCAGCGCATCAAGGAAGAGTTCCGGATGCGCACGACCACGTTCAAGCCGAAGGAGAACAACCCGCTCAAGTTCTCGGCCAACGTGGACGATGCGCTCCACAACCTGCTGGTCAAACGCAACCCGGCGTACTTCGAGCCGGTCAGGGCGTTCGAAGACGCCTTCGACGACGTTCGTAACCACCAGATGGCCATGCTCGCCGGCGTGCGCGCCGCGTTCGAGGCGATGCTCACCGAGTTCGATCCCGATCGCCTCCAGGAGGAGTTCGATCGGCAGCCGCGCAAGGGCGCGTTGATCTCCATGCCGGCGAAGATGCGGTACTGGGAAATGTACCGGGAGAGGGTCCATGGCATCGTCAAGGACGCGGACACGAGCTTCCGTGAATTGTTCGGCGACGAGTTTGCCCGCGCGTACGAAGAGCAGCTCGAGCGCCTCAAGGGCCGCGACCGTGGTCAGCCGCGCTAGCCTCCTGCTGCTCGCGGCGCTGAGCGCGGCCGGCTGCGGCAAGTCGCCCATCGTCCTGGCCCGCCCCACGCCGGCGACGTCGCCGCTGACGATCTCGGCGAGCGCGGATACCAACCCGGACGCCAACGGGCGTCCGTCGCCCGTCGTCATCCGCGTCTACCAGTTGAAAGCCGACGACGCGTTCGTGAACGCGGAGTTCTTCCCGCTGTTCGACGACGACATGAAAGTCCTCGGACCGTCGTTGATCTCCCGCGACGAGTACGTGCTGGCGCCGGCCGAGCGCAAGACGGTCGAAGTCGCCGTGTCCGGCGAGGCGAAGTTCCTCGGCGCGGTCGCGGCGTTTCGCGACATCAGGAATTCGGAGTGGCGTGTGCTCGTACCGGTGACGCGCAAGGGTCTCAACGTGGCGGTCGAACGATCACGCGTCGTGCTGGCGGTGGCGCAGTAGTCATGTCGAACGTCAACAAGGTCGTCTGGACGGAAGGGCTGTTCCTGCGGCCCCATCATTTCCAGCAGCAGGACCGCTACTTCGAGCGTTACGTCGAGATGCGGTGCCACGCGCTCGCGCCGCACAGCTGGGGCTTCACCGAGCTCGAGCTCGAACGCGACTTTCTCTCGATTGGCAAG
>Ga0070698_100003981_pt1 | contig 16258 bp, 13 predicted proteins | sample KBSK1502metaG_FD_65477 | JGI IMG/M metagenome (GOLD analysis project Ga0070698, IMG submission 65477) | Corn, switchgrass and miscanthus rhizosphere microbial communities from Kellogg Biological Station, Michigan, USA - KBS K1-50-2 metaG | ecosystem: Host-associated > Plants > Roots >...
AGCCTCCGGGTAGCCGAGATGGCGGACCATCATCGCGCCCGACCAGATCTGGCCGATCGGGTTGGCGATCCCCTTGCCGGCGATGTCGGGTGCCGAGCCGTGCACCGGCTCGAACATCGAGGGAAACTTGCGTTCGGGATTGATGTTGCCCGACGGCGCCACGCCGATCGAGCCGGTGAGCGCCGGCCCGAGGTCCGACAGGATGTCGCCGAACAGGTTGGAGCCGACGACGACGTCGAACCAGTCGGGATTGCGCACGAAGTGCGCAGTGAGGATGTCGATGTGGTACTGGTCCGCCCGGATCTCCGGATAGTTCTTCTTCATCTCGGCGAAGCGCTCGTCCCAGAACGGCATGGTGTGGATGATGCCGTTGGACTTGGTGGCCGAGGTCACGTGCTTCTTCTTGGTCGTGCGTGCGAACTCGAAGGCGAACTTCAGCACGCGGTCGACGCCCCTGCGGGTGAAGACGGCTTCCTGCACGGCGAACTCGTTCTCGGTGCCCTGGAACATGCGGCCGCCAAGCTGGCTGTACTCGCCCTCGGTATTCTCGCGCACCACCCAGAAATCGATGTCACCCGGCTTGCGGTTGGCGAGCGGCGAGGGCACGCCCTCGAACAGGCGCACGGGACGGAGGTTCACGTACTCGTCGAAGTCGCGGCGGATTGGGATCAGCAGGCCCCACAGCGAGACGTGATCGGGAACGCCCGGCCAGCCGACCGCTCCCAGGAAGATGCTCTCGAACGCCTTGAGCTGCGCCATGCCGTCTTCCGGCATCATCTTGCCGGTCTTCAGCAGGCGATCGCACGACCAGTCGAAATCGGTGAACTCGAGCTGGAAGTTGAAGCGTCGGGCGGCGGCTTCGAGCACCCGCACGCCCTCCGGTACGGTTTCCTTGCCGATTCCGTCACCCGGAATGAGCGCGATCCTGTGCTTGGCCATGTGTTTCCTCTCCCTGCTGCAAACGACGTATAATGAACACGCGTTCAGGAGCAAGCCATGACCTACGACCTCAAGATCACCGGCGGCACGATCGTCGACGGCAAGCTGATCCGCCGCGACGGCAAGGACACCGTCGCCGCCAACGACACGCTGCCCGGCCGCCTGCTGCGCCATGGCCGCGCCGCTTAACCCCCTCCGCCCTTCGGGCGCCTCCCCCGTCTGAGGGGGAATGCCACGCAAAGACTGTTAACGGGAGAAGATCATGATCCACGTCATCGCCATCATCACCGCCAAGCCCGGCAAGCGCGACGAGATACTCAAGAATTTCAAGGCCAACGTGCCGGCGGTGCACGCCGAGAAAGGCTGCATCGAGTACGGCGCCACGGTCGACACCGACGGCGGCCCGTTCGCCAAGTTCGGCGCCGATACCTTCGTCGTCATCGAGAAGTGGGAGAGCATGGACCACCTCAAGGCCCATGGTGCTTCGGAGCACATGAAGGCCTACGGCGCCAAGAACAAGGATCTCGTGGCCGACCGCGCCGTGCACGTCCTGTCGCCGGTTTGATTAGCCTACTGGCTGCGCACCATGCCCTTGAGGTGGATGTCCAGCATCGCCGAGATCAGCAGGTCGCGGTCCGACCATGGGAACTCGGGCTTCATGATCATCGCGGCCACGAGGCCGTGCATCGCCATCCAGCAGAGTTCGGCGCAGGTGTCCGGCGGGTAGTTGAGCTTCACGCCCGACGCCTCGACCTGCGCCAGGATGGCGACCAGCCGGCCGAACACCAGGGCGCCGCCGACGCCGGGTTTGGTGGGATCGTCGGTCGCCGCGCGATGGCCGACCTTGCGCATCGATTCGGGGATGTTCGCGCCCAGGAACACCAGCCGGTACTCGTCGGGATGGCTGAGACCGAAACGAGCGTACGCCTCGCCGAAGCGGCGGATGCGCTCCAGCGGGTCTTCGACGGTCCTCTCGATCTCGCTGATCGCCTCGAGCAGGTGCCCGAAGGTCTGATCGCAAAGCGCCAGCATCAGCGCTTCCTTGTCCTTGAAATAGAGGTAGAGCGCGGGCGCGGAGATGCCGACCCGGTCGGCGATTCGGCGAATCGTGGTCGAGTCGTAGCCGTGCTCGAGAAACAGCTCCTTCGCGGCCTGCAGGATTTCTTCGCGGCGGGTATGGCCCTCGCCACGTCGCTTGCGGCCGGATGAGATGGCTGTCGAAAACACGCTCAAAAATTTCCTCCGTCCCCTTGACTCTTACCTTATCAACGGTAAGTTATCAATGTTCAGTTAACATTGTTCATATGCATTATGAACATTGTAAACCCTGGAAGGACGGTTTGCCATGCGTGTTCCCTTCTTTCAGCCCCCACGCAAGCTCCCTCTCAAGGCCCTGGCTATCGTCGTTGGCGCCGGCGCCACGGCGGCTGCGGGCTTCGCGGCGTTCTCGTGGACGGCCAATGCCTCGCGGGTCTCCGCCAGCGAGCCGGTGGTGCGGCCCGCGCGGGTCATGGAGGTCACCTACCAGCAGCACAGCCGCTCGCTGGTGCTGGCCGGGACCGTGGTTCCCCGCATCGAAAGCACCCTGGGATTCCGGGTCGCCGGCAAGATCACCGCACGCACCGTCGATGTCGGCACGACCGTCAAGCCGGGCGACCTGATCGCCCAGCTCGATCCGGCCGACTACCGGCTTGCCGTCGACAACGCGCGCGCCGCGCTCGCCTCGGCCGACGCCGACTATGCCCGCGCCAAGGCTGACCATGAGCGCTACCTCAATCTGCGCGGCAGCGCCGCGTTCACGCCGCAGACGATGGAACAACGCCAGTCGCTGGCAGCGACCGCGCTCGCCCGCGTCGACCAGGCCAGGAGCCAGCTCGCCTCGGCCGAGAACAACCTCGCCTATACCGAGCTCCGCGCCGACTCGCCCGGCGTCGTCACATTGGTGCAGGCCGAGGTCGGCCAGGTCATGGCGCAGGGCCAGGGCGTGGTCAAAGTCGCCCGCACCGACGAACTCGAAATCCTGGTCGGCGTGCCGGAGAATCGGCTGAAGGTGGTGCGCGAGGCCAGTGCCGCGAGCTTCGAGCTGTGGTCCGACCCCGGCCGCCGCCATGCCGCGCGTCTGCGCGAGCTGTCGCCCAGCGCCGATCCGATGACCCGCACCTATCCGGCACGCTTCAGCGTCGTCGAGCCGCCGGAGTTCATCGGGCTCGGCATGACCGCGACGCTCGCTTTCGAACGGCCGGATGCCGCGCCGGTGGCCGAAGTGCCGTTGTCGGCGATCTTTCAACGCGGCACCCAGCCCGCCGTCTGGGTGGTCGACCGGCAAACCGGCACCGTCACGCTGCGGCCGGTCACGGTCGCGCGCTGGCGCGACGAGCAAGCCGCCATCGCCTCGGGCGTCAAGGACGGCGAACTGATCGCCACCGCGGGCGTCCACAAGCTCGAGCCCGGGCAGAAGGTGAAGCCGCTGCAGCCACAGCAGGCGGCGCGCTAGCGCCGTCCCTTGCAGGGGGAGACAGTCGATGACCACGCGCACCAATCTCTCGGCGCTGGCGCTGAAATACAGCACGCTCACCGTGTTCTTTATGATCGCGCTGGTCGCGGCCGGCACCTTCGCCTTCTTCAATCTCGGCCGCGGCGAGGATCCGCCGTTCACCATCAAGCAGATGGTGGTGTCGGCGGCGTGGCCGGGTGCCACCTCGCGCGAGGTAGAGCAGCAGGTCACCGAGAAGATCGAGACCAAGCTGCAGGAGCTGCCCTACTTCTACAACGTCACCAGCTACACCAAGCCCGGCGAGACGGTGATCTACGTGTCGTTGCGCGACGACATCCCGCCCGCCAAGGTGGCCGACCTGTGGTACCAGGTGCGCAAGAAGGTCGGCGATATCAGGAGTTCGCTGCCGCAGGGCGTCGCCGGTCCGTTCTTCAACGACGAGTATGGCGACACCTACAGCCTGATCTGGGGCTTCGAGGCGGACGGCTTCTCGCCCGCCGAATTGAAGGACATCGTCAAGGCCGCCCGCCAGCGCCTGCTCAGGGTGCCCGACGTCACCAAGGTCGACCTGATCGGCCTGCAGGACGAGAAGATCTACATCGAGTTCAGCCATGCGCGGCTGGCCATGCTGGGCGTGCCGGTCGACCAGATCCTCGAGGTGGTGCGGCGGCAGAACGCCATCGTCGCCACCGGCACGGTCGAGACCAAGGGCGAGCGCGTCACCGTGCGGGTCGACGGCGCGCCCATGTCGGCCGAGGAGCTTGCCAACCTGCCCTTCAGCGCCAACGGCCGCACGCTCACCCTGGCCGACGTCGCCGAGATCAAGCGCGGCTACCAGGACCCGCAGCAGATCGCCATGCGCTTCAAGGGCAAACCGGTGCTCGGCCTGGGCGTCGTCATGGCGCCGGGCGGCAACGTGCAGACCCTGGGCAAGGCGCTCGACCTGGCAATGGAAGAGGTCGAAGCCGGCCTGCCGGTCGGCATCACCGTGCATCGCGTCGCCAACCAGCCCGAGGTGGTCGACAAGTCGTTCGAGGAGTTCATCTCCTCGCTCTTGGAAGCGCTCGCCATCGTGCTGGTCGTGTCGTTCATCAGCCTGGGCGTGCGTACCGGCGTCATCGTGGCGATGTCGGTGCCGCTGGTGCTGGCCATCACCTTCGTCGGCATGATGCTGCTTGGCATCGACTTCCAGCGGATCTCGCTCGGCGCGCTGATCATCGCGTTGGGCCTGCTGGTCGACGACGCCATCATCGCCGTCGAGATGATGATGGTGAAGCTGGAACAAGGTGCCAGCCGCCTCGAGGCCGCCACCTTCGCCTACACCTCGACCGCCTTTCCGATGCTGACGGGCACCTTGGTAACCGCGATCGGCTTCGTGCCGGTGGGTTTCGCGAGGTCGAGCGCCGGCGAATACACCAACTCGATCTTCTGGGTGGTGGGACTGTCGCTCATCATCTCGTGGTTCGTGGCCGTGCTGTTCACGCCGTGGATGGGCTACCACCTGCTGCCGCAGCCCAAGGTCGTCCACCACGATCCCTATGACGGCCGGCTCTACACGACCTTTCGCAAGCTGGTCGTGTGGTGCGTGAGCTGGCGCAAGACCACGATCGCCATCACGGCGCTGGCCTTCGTCGCGTCGCTCGGTGCCTTCACCCTGGTGCAGAAGCAGTTCTTCCCGACCGCCAACCGTCCCGAGCTGATCGTCGACCTGAAGCTGGCGCAGGGCACCTCGTGGGCAGCCACCGACAAGGAAGTCCGCAAGCTCGAAAAGTGGCTGGGCAAGAACCCCGACGTCGCCTTCTATACCTCCTATGTCGGCGCCGGCAGCCCGCGCTTCTACCTGCCGACGGTGCCGGAACTGGCCAATGCCAATTTCGGCCAGGTCATCGTCATGACCAAGGACTTGGCCGCGCGCGAGCGCGTCGTCGCCGACCTCGACCGCCTGTTTGCCACCGACTTCGAGGCCGTGCGCGCGCGCGTGCAGCGCCTGCAGAACGGCCCGCCGGTTGCCTATCCGGTGATGTTCCGCGTGCTGGGCGACGATCCCCAGCAGGTGCGCGCCGTGGCCGAGCAGGTGCGCCAGGTCTTCAAATCCGATCCCGCCACCCGCGACGTCAACTTCGACTGGAACGAGCTCGCCAAGACGGTGCGGCTCGAAATCGACCAGAACAAGGCGCGCGCGCTCGGCATCGACTCGCAGATCCTCGGCAGCACGCTGCAGACCCTGCTGTCGGGCGTGACCGTGACGCAATACCGCGAGCGCACCGAATCGATCGACGTGGTGGCGCGCGCCGTGTCGGCCGAGCGGCTGAGCGTCGAGGGCCTGGAGGCGATCAACCTCAGGACCGGCAATGGCGGCGTGGTGTCGTTGGCCCAGCTTGCCACCCTGCATTTCGAGCTCGAGGAGCCGATCCTGTGGCGGCGCAACAAGGAGCTGCTGATGACCGTGCGCGCCGGCGTGGTCGACGGCGTGCAGGGCCCGGACGTGGCCGCGCGCATCGACAAGGCGCTGGCGCCGGTGCGCGCCGAGCTGCCGGCCGGCTATCGCATCGAGGTCGGCGGCGACAAGGAGGAGAGCGCCAAGAGCCAGGGCTCGATCTTCAAGATGATGCCGGTGATGGCGTTCCTGATGCTGATGTTCCTGATGCTGCAGCTGCAGAGCTTCTCCAAGCTCGCCCTGGTCGTGCTGACCGCGCCGCTCGGCCTGATCGGCGTCTCGCTGTTCCTGCTGGTGTTCAACCAGCCGTTCGGCTTCGTCTCGCTCTTGGGCGTGATCGCGCTTGCCGGCATGATCATGCGCAACTCGGTGATCCTGGTCGACCAGATCGACCAGGACATCGCCGCCGGCCACACCGCCTGGGACGCCGTGATCGACGCCACGGTGCGCCGCGCGCGGCCGATCCTGCTCACCGCGGGCACCGCCATCTTCGCCATGATCCCGCTGTCTCGCAGCGTGTTCTGGGGGCCGATGGCGGTCGCCCTGATGGGCGGTCTGCTGGTGGCGACGGCACTGACGCTGCTCTTCCTGCCAGCGCTCTACGCCGCCTGGTTCCGCGTGAAGCAGCCGGCCGCCAAGCCGTCGCTTGTCGAAGCGCCGGCGCCGCTGGCAATCGCCGCGGAGTAGCCGCACTGTCATCCTGAGCGAAGCGAAGGATCTCATGCCGGTGGCAAGCGGCGATGAGGTCCTTCGCTTCGCTCAGGACGACAGAACTAAGAAAGGCGGCCTTCGACCGTGTGGAGGTCGCTCTCGCGATTGGCGCTGACGTCGAGGACGATCTCGATACCGCGCACGATGTCCTCGAGCGCCATCGACGGCGCGCCGCCGAGCCGGGCCGCCTGTTCCGGCACGTAGGGAATGTGCAGGAAGCCGCCGCGCATCGGGATGGGATGGCTCTGGGCGATATCCATCAGCGCATAGAAGATGTGGTTGCAGACGAAGGTGCCGGCGGTGTTCGACACGGCGGCGGGCAGCCCCGCCTTGCGCATCGCCGCCACGCAGGCCTTGATCGGCAGGGTCGCGAAATGCGCCGCCGGACCGCCCTTCACGACTGGCTTGTCGATCGGCTGGCGGCCGTCATTGTCGCGGATGCGCGCGTCCTGGACGTTGATCGCCACCCGTTCGAGGCAAAGCTCGGTGCGGCCGCCCGCCTGGCCCACGCACAGCACGAGCTCGGGCCTGGCCTCCTCGATCGCGGCCCGCAGCACGTCGGCGGAATGCGCGTAGGACGTCGGCAGCTCGGCGGTATGGACGATCACGCCGCCGATCCGTTTCTTCAATTGGGCGACCGCCAGCGACGACGGGTTAACCTTGTCGCCGCCGAAAGGCTCGAAGCCCGTGACCAGTGCCTTCAGGGCAGCGTCTACTTGTTGGCCGCGTCGACGGCGCGCCGCGCCATCACGCCGACGAGATGGGCGCGATATTCGGCGCTGCCGTGGATGTCGCTGTTGAGCCCGTCGGCCGGGATCTTGATGTCCTTGATCGCCGCCGAGGAGAAGTTCTTGGCGAGCGCATCCTCCATCGCCTTGACGCGAAAGACGCTGGAACCCGCGCCGGTCACTGCCACGCGCACGCCGCCCGCGGTCTTGGCCACGAACACGCCGACCATGGCGTAGCGTGACGCCGGGTTGGGAAACTTCATGTAGGCGGCCTTCTCGGCCTTGGGGAAGCTCACCGAGGTGATCAGCTCGCCGTCGCCGAGGGCCGTCTCGAACAGGCCCTTGAAGAAGCCGTCGGCGGTGTGCTTGCCGGTGTTGGTGGTGACGGTGGCGTTGAGCGCCACGACCGCCGCCGGGTAGTCCGCCGCCGGATCGTTGTTGGCGATCGAGCCGCCGATAGTGCCGCGGTTGCGGACCTGCGGATCGCCGATATGGCCGGCGAGATGGGCGAGCGCCGCGATCACGCGTTTGACCTCGGCCGAGGTCGCGACCTCGGCATGCCGCGTCATGGCGCCGATCACCACGTTGTTGCCCTCGACCTTGATCCCGGCAAGCTCCTTGATGCCGCCGAGATCGACGACGTCGCTCGGCTTGGCCAGGCGCTGCTTCAGCGTCGGGATCAGGGTCATGCCGCCCGACATGACGCGGGCTTCGGGCTTGCCCTTCAGGAGGCCGACGGCATCGGCCAGCGACTTCGGGCGGTGGTAAGCGAAATCGTACATCTTCATTTCCTCCGGTTACTCGGCCACCGCGTGTCGGGCGCCTTGGATCGATTGCCAGACGTTGAGCGGCGTCGCCGGCATTTCGACGTGCTTGACGCCCAGCGGCGCCAGCGCGTTGTGGACGGCATTCATGACGGCGGCCGGCGCGGCGATCGCGCCGGCCTCACCACAGCCCTTCACGCCCAGCGGATTGTGCGGGCAGGGCGTGACCTTGTTGCCGAGCTTGAACGACGGCACGTTGTCGGCGCGCGGCATGGTGTAATCCATGTACGAGCCGCTCACGAGCTGGCCCGTGGCTTTGTCGTAGACGGCGTTTTCCATCAGCGCCTGGCCGACGCCCTGGACGATGCCGCCATGGACCTGGCCGTCGACGATCATCGGATTAATGATGTTGCCGAAATCGTCGACCGCGGTGTGGGCGACCACCTCGACTTCGCCGGTGTCGGGGTCGATCTCGACCTCGCAGATCTGCGTGCCGGCCGGATAGACAAAGTTCGACGGATCGTAGAAGGCGTTCTCGTCCATGCCGGGTTCGAGCTCTTCCAGCGGGTAGTTGTGCGGCACGTAGGCCGCGAACACCGCGGCCCCGAGCGGCACGGCCTTGTCGGTGCCGGCGACCTTGAAGGTGCCTTGCTCGAAGACGACGTCGGCGACCGACGCCTCCATGAGATGGGCGGCGATCTTCTTGCCCTTGGCGATGATCTTGTCGGACGCCTTCATGATGGCCGAGCCGCCGACCGCCAGCGACCGGCTGCCGTAGCTGCCCATGCCGAACGGCGTCGTCGCCGTGTCGCCGTGGACCACCTCGATCTGCTCCATCGGCACGCCGAGCTTGTCCGACACGATCTGCGCGAAGGTCGTCTCGTGGCTCTGGCCGTGGCTGTGCGCGCCGGTCAGGACCTGGACGTTGCCGGTCGGGTTGAACTTGATCTGCGCCGACTCCCATTGGCCGACGCCGCCACCCAGCTGGCCGATGACCCGCGACGGTCCCAGGCCGCAGGCCTCGATGTAGGACGAGAAGCCGATGCCGCGCAGCTTGCCGCGCGACTTGGCCTCGGCGCGGCGCGCCTCGAAGCCCTTGTAGTCGGCGATCTTCATCGCCTCGTCGATGATCGGCGGGTAGTTGCCCGAATCGTACTGCAGCGCCACCGGCGTCTGGTACGGGAAGGCATTGGACGGAATGAAGTTCTTCCGGCGCAGCTCGGCCGCATCCATCTTCATCTCCGCGGCGGCCTTGCTCACGAGGCTTTCGATAACGAAGGTCGCCTCCGGCCGTCCGGCGCCGCGATAGGCGTCGACCGGCGCGGTGTGGGTGAGCGCGGCCCTCACGTTGGCGTAGATCAGCGGCGTGGTGTACTGGCCGGCCAGCAGCGTGGCGTAGAGATAGGTCGGCACCGCCGTCGAGAAGGTCGACAGGTAGGCGCCCATGTTGGCGATCGTCGCGACCTTGACGGCCAGGAACTTGCCGTCCTTGTCGAGCGCCAGCTCGGCATGGGTGACGTGATCGCGGCCATGGCAGTCGGTCATGAACGACTCGGACCGCTCGGCGGTCCACTTGATGGGCCGGCCGACCCGCGACGCCGCCCAGCACACCATCGTCTCGTCGGCGTAGCAGAAGATCTTGCTGCCGAAGCCGCCGCCGACATCCGGGGCGATGACGCGCAGCTTGTGCTCGGGGATGCCGAGCACAAAAGCCGACAGGATCAGGCGCAGCACGTGCGGGTTCTGCGACGTCGACCACAGCGTATAGTTGCCGGTGCCCTTGTCGTAGTCCGCCGCCGCCGCACGCGGCTCCATAGCGTTGGGGATCAGCCGGTTGTTTATGAGGTCGAGCTTGGTGACGTGCGCGGCCTTGGCGAACGCCGCGTCGACATCGGCCTTCACACCGATCTCCCAATCGTAGACCAGGTTGCCCGGCGCTTCGGCGTGGACCTCGACGGCGCCCTTGTCGAGCGCCTTGGCGAGATCGATGTTGGCCGGCTTCACGTCGTAATCGACCTTGATCGACTCGGCGGCGTCCTTGGCCTCGTCGTGGCTGTTGGCCACCACCATCGCCACCGTGTCGCCGACATAGCGCACCGTGTCGACCGCCATGATCGGATGCGGCGGCGCCTTGTGCGGCTGGCCGTGCTTGTCCTTGACCACCCAGCCGCAGATCAGGCCGCCGACCTTGGCGTCGACCAGGTCCTTGCCGGTGAAGATGCTGACAATACCCGGCATCTTCTTGGCGGCCGAGGTGTCGATGCTCTTGATCTTGGCGTGGGCGTGCGGCGAACGCAGGAAGTAGGCGTAGGTCGCGCGCGCGAGAGGCAGATCGTCGACATAGCGGCCGGTCCCGGTCAGGAAGCGTTTGTCTTCCGTCCGAAGAACGCGGGCGCCGATTCCGGTGGCGGCGGTCATGGCTACACCCCTGCTGACTTCATGGCGGGCGCTGCCGCCAGGATTGCCTTCACGATGTTGTGGTAGCCGGTGCAGCGGCAGAGATTGCCCTCGAGCTCGCGCCGCACCGTCGCTTCGTCGAGCTTGTAATCATGGCGCTTCACCATGTCGATGGCGCTCATCACCATGCCAGGCGTGCAGAAGCCGCACTGCAGGGCGTGGTTTTCGCGGAACGCCTCCTGCATCGGGTGCAGCTTGTCGGCGCTTTCCGCCAGGCCCTCGATCGTGAGCACCTTCGCGCCCTCGGCCTGGACCGCCAGCAGGGTGCAGGACTTCACCGACTTGCCGTCGACATGGACGACGCAGGCGCCGCACTGGCTGGTGTCGCAACCGACATGGGTGCCGGTCATGCCGAGGTGCTCGCGCAGGAACTGAACCAACAGCGTGCGCGCCTCGACCTTGCCCGAGACGGACTTGCCGTTGACGGTCATGCCGACGGAAATTGTCATGTCGTCTTCTCCCTCGAGATTGTTGGTTCGACGCGGGCGCGTCGATGCACACCCGCCGGGCGTTGGAGCGACTCTCGCAAGCCGCTCAGGCGCCGGTCAAGCGAATTGCGGATGACAGCCGGCTGGCGGAGGCTAGCGGCTCGCCAGGAAGATCAGGATCAGCACGACGGCGCCGACGCCGATGACAAGCCAGTGCCTGTAACCCCGCTGCGCCGCAGCGGACGGCGGCGGCGCTTCGGTTGCCGAGGGAACTCCCGCCACCGTAGCCGGCGCCGGCGCGCCCACCATGGTGGCGAACTTGCCGAAGAACTCGTCGGCCAGCTTCTTGGCCGTGCCGTCGATCAAGCGGGCCCCCACCTGGGCGATCTTGCCGCCGACCTGGGCGTCGACGGTGTAGGCCAGGATGGTGGCACTCCCGTCGTCGCGCAAGGTGACGACCGCGCCGCCCTTGGCGAAGCCGGCCGCGCCGCCCTGCCCTTCGCCGCTGATCTTGTAGCCGTTCGGCGGGTCGATGTCGGAGAGCGTCACCTTGCCGGTGAAGCTGGCGCTGACCGGCCCGACGCGCAGGCGCACCTTGGCTTTCAGCTCGGTGTCCGACACCTTTTCGAGCGATTCGCAGCCCGGAATGCAGGCCTGCAGCACGACGGGGTCGTTCAGCGCCGCAAAGACCTTTTCGCGCGGTGCGGCGATCTTGTATTCGCCCTTGATTTCCATGTCGTAACTCCCGGCTGACGCCTACCACTTGCTGGTATAGGAGTCCGGCGGCGGTTCTGCCAGAGGCTCGCGGATCGATACGTAGATCGTCGCCAGATAGGGAATGGCCATCAGCACGGCCAGTGCCGCGAACCAGTCGGCCTGCGTATTCCAGAAAAGTGTCCTGATGACCCAGCGGCCACCGTCGGCGGCGACGAACCCGCCGGCGCCGCCGTCGTAGAGTTTTATCGCGCCTTCGGTCACCAGCATCACGGCCGCCCAAAAGATCAGCAGGAACGCCAGCACGATTTCCGGCAGCACCGGCACGACGCGGCTGAACGAACGATCCATGCGCACGAAGCCGCGGCTGCCGTCGTAGCCGAGCAGGCGGCCGAACGACAGCGCCTTGGCCCAGCGGTCGGCCCGCGATACCGGGTCGGAGCGCACGATGGTCAGCGTCTTCCAGGCCATCAGCACGAGGCTCGGGATGACGAAACTCCAGATCGGGAAGTCGCGATAGCGGCCGTCGATGGCGATCTGGCGATACCAAGTGTCGCTGAGGCGGATCACGCCGTCGTACCAGTCGATGGTGAGGACCACGAGATAGAAGATGCAGAGCACCGTCAGCGCCAGATAGAGAAGCTGGCCCATCAGGTCGGCGCGCTGCACGACGCGATAACGCGGCAGCTCGCGCCAGGCGTGCCATGCCGCGCGCACGCGAGCGCCATAGAGCGAGGGGTCGGCCATCCGGCCGGTCAGGCTGTCGGCGATGCCGCGCAACAGCGCATAGCTGAACAGGCCGAGCAGCAGCGCCCAGAACACGACGCCCAGCATGCGCTCGAAATAAAAGGTGCGCGACAGGTCGATCCAGGTCGCCTGCACGTAGCAGGTCGCCACGAGCTGGGCGAAGACGGCGAAGATCGCGACGGCCTTGCCCTTGATCTGGCGGCGCAGGCTGACGAAGCCCATCAGCATCAGCCCGCTCGCCAGCGTCGACAGGATGTAGAGCATCCGCCAATTCGGCTCGGCCACCACCGGCTTGCCGAGCTCGAACTTGTCGTGACGCTGCGCGTCGAGGAGGCCCCAGGCCGCGCCGACCGTGCCCTCCTGGCGCGCCTTCCAGTATTGGTCGAAGGCCTCGACGACGTTGTAGTCGAACTTCTCGCGCTCGGCGATGGTGCGGAAGGTCGAGAAGTAACGGACCTGCTCGACCCGCCCCGGCCGCGCGTCGGAGCGCATGCGGCCATCGCTTGGCCAGCCGGTCTCGCCGATCACGATCGTCTTGCCGGGAAAGCGCGCCTGCACCTTTTTGTAGATGTCGACGATGTGCTTTTCGATGCTCGGCGTGCCGTCGGCCTCGCGGCGACCGAGCCCGATCGGCTCGTCCTCCCAGTAGGGCAGGATATGGATGGTGATGAAATCGACCTCGTCGGCCAGCGACGGGTTGCGCAGCCAGAACTCCCAGACGTCGGCATAGGTCACCGGCTGCGACACGCGCTGCTTGACCTGGCGGATGTAGCGCCTGAGCTCGTTCGCCGTGAGGTCCTTGCGCAGCAGCACCTCGTTGCCGACGATCACCCGCTCGACGGTGTCCTTGTACTTGTTGGCGTGATCGATCAGCAGGTTGATCTGCTCGAGGTTCTCCTTCTCGTTGTTGTTCAGCCAGGCGCTGTGCCAGACCTTTAGCCCGTATTTGCCGGCGCGCTGCGGCACGGCCTCGAGGTTCTCACCCGCCGAATAGGTCCGCACGGCGCGCACCTTGCCCTGCAGGCGGTGCAAATCGTCGTCGATCTGGTCGGGCGTCGGGAAGGTGCGGCTGAGCGGGCTTTGGCCCGGCCGGTAGGGCGCGAACGACACGCTCTGCAACGGCGCCGTCGTCCAGCCGGCGATCTCCACCGGCCTGTTGGGCCACCACCACCATAAGAGATTGAGCGCCGCCACGCCCGCGAACGCGAGCAGCGCCACCAGAGCACGCAGCATAGGCAGGCTTCTTAGCAGGATCGGTTGCGTTGCGTGCGGCTTTTCATGGGCGCTTGTCCCCAGAGAGGTGGCAGGGCTTCAGGGGGCGCCGCGCTGGATGCCGGCGATCGCCTGGCGCACGACCTGATGGCCACGAAACAGCACGGCCTCCTTCCAGTCGTCGGTCTCGGGATAGAATTGCCGACGCATCGCGGTCCGCACGGGCCCCGCCTCCTTGCCCAGCGGGTCGCCGTATTTGTGCAGCCAATGGTCGGCGCGGAAAGCCTTCTGGCCGCTCTCGCGATCGAACGTGCCGAATTCCAGGGTGCACATGGTGAGCCGCGTCTCGGGCTCCAGCAGCACGCGGTTGAGGCCGTAGTGGCCGAGCCCGTCGCGCGCCTGCGAGGCGGTCTGGCCGCGCTTGGACTCGGTCACCGACTCGCCCCAGAAGGCGCGCACCCTTCGCGCGGCCGGCGTGTCGATGTCGTAGTGGGTGATCGGCTCGCCGTAGCCGTACGGCCCGAGGCCGGTATGGAAATCGATGACGGCGACGTCGGCGCGGCCTTTGAGGAATTTGTCGGTGATGGCGTGCAAGGTGCGGTTCGACCAGCACGGGCCGCCGCCGCCGAAGAACATGCCGTCGGGATGGCTGTACTGGCCGCCCGAGACGGCGCGGAAATAGGCGACGTCCCCCACCTTCTTGCGATAGGCGGCGAGCTTGGCGTCGGCCGCCTCGATGCCGGGCTTGCTGAAGTCGGCCGGCACCAGGAGATCGGCGATCTCGAGATAGCCCTCGTTCACCGGATAGGGCTTGCCGTGATCGACGTAGTTGCGGTTGAGGTCGTTGCCCTCCTCCGTCACTCGCCGCGTCCAGGCAAAGCCGTAGGGATTGATGGCGTGGACGAACAGCGCGGCGGTATCTGGTGGCAGGCCATAGGCCCCGACGCTCGCCAGCCAGTCGACCTGAAAGCCCGAACCGCAGTACCCCTCGACGCCGTGCGTGCTGGAAATCGTGACCACCAGCTTGGCGGCGTCGTGCTGACCCAGCCAGGCGACATCGGTCGAGAGCGCTTCACCTTTGGGGCCCTTGGTCGGATTGTCGTAGCGATGGGTGGTGGCGCCTGCCAACCGCGCGGCGGACAGGAACTTGTCGCGCGCTTCGCTATAGTCGGCGGCAAATGACTGGATATTGGGCATCAAACAACAACCTAGGTTCTGAGCGTCAGCCCGCCGTCGACCACCAGCTCGTGGCCGGTGATGAAGTCGGCGTCGTCCGACGCCAGCAGGAGCGCGCCGCGGGCAATATCGATCGGTTGGCCGAGCCGGCGCAAGGCCGCCTTCTTCTCCCACACCGCCCGGATTTCGGGATTGTCGAAGTTGGTGCGGGTCATGCCGGTATAGATCGCACCGGGGCAGACATAGTTGGCCGTGATGTTGAATTTGCCGAGCTCGAGCGCCAGCGTGCGCGTCAACCCGCCGACGCCCGCCTTGGAGGCGCAGTAGGCGGCAAGCCCGTAGTCGGTGTCGAAGGCCATCACCGAGGCGGTGTTGACGATGCGCGCCCGGCCCTTCTCCTTGGCCCGTGCCTTGAGCGCCGGAATGGCCTCGCGGCAGAGCCGGAACATCGCCCGCACGTTGACGCCGTTGACGCGATCCCAATGCTCGTCGGTCATCTCCTCGACCAAGGCGCGGCCGCTCACCCCGGCATTGTTGAACAGGATGTCGAGGGCGCCGAACTTCGAGAGGGCGGCGGCCACGATCCTCTTGGGAGCATCATCGCCGGTGATGTCGCAGGCGAGGGCAACCACGGCATTGTTGCCCGCGTGGGTCTGCTCGATCGCCGATTCGGGCCGATCCACGGCCAGCACCTGCGCGCCCTCGTCGGCGAACAGCTTGGCCGACGCCGCGCCGATGCCCGACGCGGCGCCGGTAACGATCGCGATCTTGCCCGCCAATCTAGCCACAGCAGCCTCCCGTATGCGAATTGCGCGACACTCTGTCGGGCGTTTTCGCAATTTCCGCAAGCGCTACGCCAATCAGCGTGTGGGATGCACCCCCTGAGGTGAGACAGCAGACTGCCGTGCGGCGACGACGAGCGAATTCACGGAGACGGCCTTTGGCATGACGATGCTCCTGCATCCGATGATCGGAGTATAAAGTTTCACTCCTTAAGTGTCAAGTGCGATTTCAGATCGACCTGAACGAATTTCTGCGCACCATCCTGCGCAGAAATTCGTCCCGCCGACCCGGTGGGAGGGTCATTCGACCTTGACGCCCGAGGCGAGCGCCACGCGCTGCCACAGCGCCAGGTCTCTTTGCAGCACCTCGGCAAAAGCCTTGGCGCCATGCCCGACCGGGTCGGCGCCGAGGCCGACCAGCCGCTCGCGCACCTCGGGCGCGAGTACCGCATCGACGAAGGCGCGCTCGAGCTGGCGCATGATCGTGCGCGGCACGCCGGCAGGCGCCATGACGCCCGCCCACACCACGACCTCGGCCGCCGGCCAGCCGGCTTCGGCCATGGTCGGCACCTCGGGCAGCAACGGCGATCGCGTGCTCGTGGTCACGGCGAGCGGCCGGAGCTTGCCGGCAGCCACCATCGGCGCGGCCGACGCGGTGCTGGTGAACAT
>Ga0070698_100003982_pt1 | contig 16257 bp, 9 predicted proteins | sample KBSK1502metaG_FD_65477 | JGI IMG/M metagenome (GOLD analysis project Ga0070698, IMG submission 65477) | Corn, switchgrass and miscanthus rhizosphere microbial communities from Kellogg Biological Station, Michigan, USA - KBS K1-50-2 metaG | ecosystem: Host-associated > Plants > Roots >...
GGCTGCTCAAACTCCATAATGAAATCGTTCGAACCATAGCCAACAACGATCCGCCTAATTATCAGTTCATTTCAGAAGCAACTGGAGAAATCAAGAAGCGTGCGACTCGCCTGCAATCCACTCTTGGATTGGGTAAGCCCGAAACCGCGGAGAGGAAGCATGAGGGTCAGAACCTGGAAGATCAGCTTGCTAAGGATGATCTGGTCGTACTCTGCAAGAAGATTGAAAGCTTTATCACTAACCCAATTATCGAGGTTCCCGGTACGGTCGATGCCAAGCAATTGGAAAGAGCTCGCAAGGATCTTGAGAGTGTAGTGGAATTGAGCGGCGACATAAAAAAACGCGCCGAGAAACAGAAACATTGAGATAGCACTTCCCGCCGATAGCGGACGCCACTCACATCAGGCGGCGGCAGTTCCGGCAAATTTGCTTGTCAAAACCAGGCTCAAGGCCCCCATTAAGGTTGGGTCACCATTCAGTGTGGAGCGGAGTATTCGCGCCGAAGGAACGCCTCGGCGAACGCTGCGCTCTATTTTTTCCGTGAGAGTTTTTTCGATCAAGAACCAGGCCTGAGTTATCGCACCGCCGACGATCACGGCTTCCGGACTGAAGCCCACGACGAGGTTGGAGATACCGATGGCGAGATAGCGAGCTGTCTCGGTAAGTGCGGTCTTTGCTGCAGTCTCTCCGGCCAGAGCGCGATCAATTAGAGTGGCAAAATTCGGCGCGCTAGTCGCTCCAGTTAATCTCTGGTAGCGCGCGCTGGCGGCTCGTTCTGAGGCAAAGGCCTCCCAGCAATCGTCGTTTCCGCATGAGCAGAGAACCGGCGCGTTGCTGCCAACAATCATGTGACCAAATTCGCCCGCCGCTCCGCGAACCCCTCGATAAACCTGACCGTCAAAAATAATTCCAGTTCCTACTCCATCGGCAACCAGTACGAAAATAAAATCGCGCTCATCCCTGACTTCGGGTCGTCCGAACCACAACTCGGCGAGGGCCACCGCGTTCGCGTCATTGTCTATGGTGACCGGGAGTCCGGTCGATTGAGAAATTGTCTGGGCGATCGGCAAATCGCGCCACTTAAAATACGGGACGAAGATCACATTACCGGTTGCCGGACAAACAAGTCCGGGAACGCTGATGCCGACGCCCTCAATCGAACAGTGCCGAGAGAAATTGTGAACGACTTCTATGATTCGACTCACGGTCCGTTCGGGAACAGGATCAGTTGGGAAACTTTCCTGCTGCACCACCACGCCAGCCAAATCACTACTCGCGATGGTGGTGTGGGTAGGTGTGATATTGACACCAATGGCAATGGCGCCGACGGTGCGCAAGCGCAATAACGTTGGTCGACGTCCGCCGGTTGATTGGCCTTCGCCGATTTCCTCAACCAGGCCCTCGCCTGTAAGCACCTCAACAATTTCGGAGATAGTAGAGCGTTGCAGAGCTGTCTCGCGGGCTATGGTTGCTCGCGAGATCGGCTCCCTTTCGCGCACGTAGTTGAGAACGATTTGCCGATTGATATCGCGAATCGTATGTGGATTGGCGGCCTGGACTTTTCTGAGATCGATTCGTCGCACTGGCTTTTATCCTAATCTTAAGGCGTGCTTTCGACTTTCAGAACCAGTTCTTAAACTGTCCTGATTGATCGGATCTAACAACCGTCGGAAAACCTCGCATACTGAACCCCTGGCAGCTTTCAAGAAAGTGGGCAGGGATAGATATTACAAAGTGCACGCGAAGTCAACGCTTTGCAAGCCTCCACGTTTGATCACATCCCAACGTTCTTTAGGTGATAGCGATCCGAATCGTAAAGTCGCTCCACGTCAACTTTGTCGATCTTTCCCAACACTGTAGATAGGTTCACCAGCGACAGATCGCAAGCGGGTGCAATTCCGCGCGACGAAACCATCTTGCCGAAATCACCTTCAGCGACGGCGTCCGCCGCCCGTGCACCAAACATCAGTCCCATGATTCGGTCCACCGGCGATGGTGAACCGCCACGCTGCGGATGGCCAAGAATTACTGAACGCGCGTCGTAGGAAGTATCGGCCATGATTCTCCGAGCCAAAACCTCAGCGATGCCCCCGAGCCGCGCGTGGCCGAAGGCGTCATGGCGGTCGTCCATCAGGATCAGCTCGCCATCTTCGGCAAAGGCTCCTTCAGCAACGACAATTACCGAGTAACGCGGGTGCTGCGGATCGCGAGGATGCGAGGTTGAATCGCCGAGCTTGTCTCTTAGGAGGCGGTAGACCCTCTCGTAGCGAAATGGATGTTCCGGTATCAGAATAATGTCAGCCTGACCCGCAACGCCCGACCAAAGAGCTAGGTGTCCCGAATGTCGACCCATGACCTCGATCACCTGAACCCAACCATGAGAACCGGCCGGGGTTCGCGAACGTTCAATAACCTCAGTGACGTTTCTCAAGGCAGAGTCGAAGCCAAGCGTGTAGTCTGTCCCAGCCAGATCTTTGTCGATCGTTTTCGGAATACCCACGACAGGCACGCCCATCTCTGAAAGACGTGCCGCAACGCCGAGCGTGTCTTCACCACCGCAAGCTACGATGGCATCGAGTCCGAGCTTTCCGATGTTAGCGACCACTTCAGCTGACTTGTCGATCCGCTCCCCCAACTCGTTAGCTGTCTGGAAAGGATTCGTGCGCGACGAGCCCAGGTTAGTTCCGCCGTCGCGATCCCAGCGCCTTACGCTGCCGCGACTAAGCGGGATGACGTCGAACGGGGGGTTAAGTAGACTTAGCCAGCCATCGCTAAGCCCAACTGTTTCAATTCCGCGGTCCAATGCGCGATAGACCAAACCCTTGATTGCAGGGTTGAGGCCAGGCGCGTCACCGCCGCCGGTTAACACGCCGATGCGTTTTACGTCAGTCATGAATGCTAACAATGCTCCTTAAGCAAGAAATCTAAGTTAACACTTTGTGGTGATGTCTTTTCGTTTTTGTCTCGCCGCTGAAGCCGCAGTGCTAATGAAAGTCTTGCGGATCGTCAACGCGACCGAGCATCTGATCCATAACCCATGAAGTGCGCGCGGCAGTTTCACCGCAGCTGGGACACACGCCACATCCATTTAACTCATCAACAACAGTCTGTATCAGAGGTTGTTGGATGTGCGGCGGATATGTGATTGTAAACTCGGTCACACCAGCCGCATTCTGGAGTAAGATCGGTAACGGATCAAAAGTGGAAAATGAAATCTCACCTTTGCTCCCGATGATCCGTGTCAGATCACTCTTGCTCGCAGTAGTAAAACACCAAACGCCGACGCCATGCACGCCCGACTCAAACTGAAACGTCCCAGTAACTATGTCTTCGGCCTCATAACGTCCTTCCTGATTCGAAGCACAGCCCTTGACCGAGGCGATTGGCCCGAAAACAAAGTCCAAAAAATCCAGCGTATGTGACGCCAGATCTACGAAAAGCCCGCCACCCGATATCTCCGGCACCACCCTCCAGAAAGGCGACTCGGAACTCAAACTCTCCCTGCCTGGTGGCTGATAAAGGCTGATGCTAACGAAGCGCACGTCGCCAATTGCACCCGAGTCAATCAGTTCCTTGATCTTCAAGAAGCGCGGCAGCGCTCGACGATAGTAAGCAACAAACAGCGGTACGCCGGCCTTCTGACACGCTGCGATCATCTCCTGGCATTCCACAAAATTCAACGCCATCGGCTTCTCAACGTAAACCGGTTTCCCGATCTCCGCGGTCATCAATGTGTATTGCTTGTGAGACGAAGGTGGGGTGGCAACATAAACAGCGTCGACTTCAGGATCATGAATCAGTTTCGCGGCATCGTCGTACCATCGGGGGACCTCATGACGCTCGGCGTAGTCCTTTGCCAGCTTTCCATTGCGCCGCATCACCGCCACCAAAGTGGAATGGTTAGCTTTCTGCAACCCAGGGCCACTCTTGACTTCAGTTACGTCACCGCAACCAATTATGCCCCAACGAATAGTTCGCATATGCACGCGCGCCTGGTGTGTGCTGTCCTAATTCGAACTTTCAACCGTACGTTTTAGCTTTCAGAGATTTCCAAGTGAAGCATCCTAGCTCTGGTGGTCCGCACCATCAAGTCTACGATCACTGAGTGCCACACAAATATGGTAGGGGCCTGGGGATTTGAACTCCAGACCTCCGTTCGTGTCAACGCACGTTCACGCGCCGTTGACGTCTAAAGACTAATTGTATCGGGATCTTGGGATCAGGACGGCTTTCGTACTCAGCCGTTGCTCTCGGTTCGGATCATAGTAAGCAGCATCTTGAATCTGGTCGCCGCTCTCACCGCATGTGGAATGTTCGCAGGAAGAGTGATTGTTTCCCCTGTGCTTACACCGTAGGGTTTCCCAGCGATCTCCACTTCGGCCTCACCGTCTACCACCAGTACGAGCGCTTCGAAAGGAGCAGTGTGCTCACTCAGGCCTTCGCCCCGGTCAAATGCGAAAAGCGTGACGGTGCCACCCTTGTTCTTTAACAGCACCCGGCTCACGATAGAGCCATCCTGGTATTGAAGTAGATCCGTAAGTTGTTTTACCTCTGTACTCACTGGCTCGACGTTGCTCATGATATTCAAACTCAAAAATTGATGAAGCATGCTCACCGCCTGATCGCCAGGAGTGCGACTACACTTGCGATTGCACCTAAAACTTCGATTCCTCTAAACAACGTCCGGAACCGCTGACACCGTTACGGGCGGAGGTTGAGTCGCCAATTGCTTCTTAGAACTTTGCCACATTAAATTTAGTGCGAAATAAACAAACGAAAGTGCCCCGAGGGCGAAGATGGAGTCCCCCACCATTCGCAACCAGCGCAGAGTCTGCATCAAATCCGTCTGCATAAATTCCGAGCTCCGCGCCGACCAGTAACCGACTGAAACCGATTGGTAAGTCTGCATTAAACCCACTGGCAGGAGACTCAAGACGATTTCCAACATCAAACCTATATTGATCGCCCAGAAGGCAAGCCAAATTGGCCGCTCCTTCCACTTGAGTTCGGGCTTCATCGCTCGCAGGCAGAACAGCATTAGTCCGAGTCCGAGTGTTCCGTAAACACCGTAAAGCGCTCCATGCGCGTGCACAGCTGTCGTGTTCAGGCCCTGCATGTAGTAAAGCGCGATCGGCGGATTGATCATGAATCCGAAAATTCCCGCACCCACCAAATTCCAGAACGCGACTGCGACAAAGAAATACACAACCCACTTATACTGGCTAAGCCACGGTCGTGCCTTGGAGCGCCGAATGTTTGCTACTGCCTCGTGCCCAACCAAAAGCAGTGGCACGATCTCAAGCGCACTAAACACCGACCCGAAGGCGATAGCCACTGTGGGTGTTCCGGCAAAATACAGGTGATGAAGGGTGCCGATGATGCCGCCGCTGAGATAGATCGCGCCTGAAAGTAAAGCTGCCTGTGCAGCACTCTCGGCACGAATGACCCGCAACTTCGCAAACAGAAACGCGATAACCACCGTTGCGAAAACTTCGAAATAACCTTCTACCCAAAGGTGCACGACCCACCAGCGCCAATACTCGACCACTGACAGATGAGAACGCATTCCCCAAAATAGTCCTGGACTGTAGAACAACGCGATTCCGGCCGTCGACAGAAAGTAGAGAGTGATCAGAGATCTCGGCGTGCCCTTCTTTTTGAGCGCTGGAATCGCAGCCCGCGCAATCAGGAAGAGCCACAAGAGCAAGCCTATGAAAAGTGCCGCCTGCCAGACCCTGCCCAGGTCAACGTATTCATAGCCCTGGTGTCCGAACCAAAACCACAAACTACCGGGCAGCTGGTGCATCACCGACAACCATTGCCCAGCCATCGAACCCAAGACCACGATTAGCAAGGCGCCGAAAAGTAAATCTACACCCAGCTTTTGCCGCTTCGGTTCGTAGCCGCAGATGAATGGAGCAATGAAAAGTCCGGCAGCCAGCCACGCAGTCGCAATCCAAAAGATCCCCAGCTGTGTGTGCCAGGTGCGCGTAACCACATAGGGCAGATACTTGGCCAACGGAATTCCGAAGAAGCCTCCGCCTTCCACACCGTAATGCGCCGTCAGCATTCCCATTCCGATTTGTAAAAGAAACAGCAACGTAACAACCAGAAAATATTTGATGGTTGCTTTTTGGGAAGGCGAAATTTGCGCGCCGATGAGAGGGTCGCCATCAGGTACATCGTCTGAAACCCATTCTGTTTCGCGCGAGGCGTAATACCAAACCAACCAGCCGATGCCGGCCAACAACATGATCACGCTAACGCCCGTCCAGACAACGGCGCTGCTGGTCGGAACATTGCCGACCAGGGGTTCTGAAGGAAAGTTGCTCGTATAGGAAATTGTGTTGTTTGGGCGATTGGTAGCCGAAGCCCATGCAGTCCAAAAGAAAAAAGAATTCAGCTGACGAAGCTTCGCCGGATCGGCTTGCGCGTTGCGCTGCACGGCGTAATTGGTTCTGCCGTTAGTGAAGATGTCCGTGTAGTGCTTGAGATTGTCTTCAAAGGCGCGGGCGCGAACCGGCTCGATGGTCAACCGGCCGTTGGTTTCGTCATAATTGTTTTTGCGTATCGTGTCCTGAAGGCGTTGACGCAGGACGGCTTTTTGTTCAGAAGTCAGCTTGTCGTAGTCGTTTGAAAAGTCCTGCTGCGACCATTCGTTCAGTATGAAGAGTGCTTCGCGATGCAGATAATCCGCTGACCAATCGGGTGCAACGTACGAACCATGCCCCCAAATCGAACCGCTCTCCATTCCGCCCATTGCCTGCCAGACGTTTTGGCCATTGGCGATCTCTTCGGGGCTAATAACAACCTGGTTATCTGTCGTCACGACCTCGCGAGGGATCGGCGGCGCCTGGCGAAAAATCTCGGTACCGACCCAGCCTAGTATCGCAAACGAAAATACAAATATAGCGATAAAGATCAGCCACAGCTTTTTCATTGGAATCGCTCCTTAGCACATCTGGACTCAGTCAGCGTGTTCACTCAGGACTATTTGCAAGACTTCACTATCGCCCATTTTGATTCTGGCGTCTGTGCGCTGTGTCACATTAAGCAACAATTGGGTGGGAGTTTCCGATGAAGATTGGCTTGGCTCTTCAGCTCGAAGAGGTAGTCGGAAGTCACTAACGAAAACGATCCGTACCGATCGGGGAATGAGAATGATCAGTTAACGGATCTACTGAAGAAAGACATTACTGTCGGAATAACGAGTGCGGTGACGGTGGTTTTTGGTTCCAGCGGGACCAAATGTTTATAGACCGGAAAGGGTCAGGCCAACTGCCAAGCTCCGTAGGAGCGAAACGTTTGGTAACCGAAGAGTGTCTATAAACATTTCGCAGCTCTGCGGCGAGGAGCAGGATCGCGGCACTCGAGACCCCTCAAGCTACCAGATGTCCATTCTCTCAGCGTACTCACCTGCCGCTACCTCCAGCAGCCGTAGCAAGTGTGAGCTTGCCACGCAGTTCAATCTGCTCGGACGAGCGACCCACCAACACGTTGAACTCGCCGGGCTCCGCGTGCCACTGTTTTGCCTTGACGTTGTAATACGACAGCGCGCGGCTGTCGAGTATGACCGAGACCTTCCTTGTTTCGCCGGGACGAAGGCTTACTTTGGAGAAACCTTTCAACTCCTTCGCCGGCCGCGGAACTTTCGTTTGCGTGTCGCCAACATACACCTGGGCCACGTCAGCGCCTTCGCGTGTACCAGTGTTCTTCACATCAAACGAAACCTCATAGCGCGGACCCGATTTGCTATTAGCCATTGGCTTGATAGACAAGTTGGAATACGAAAAGGTCGTATACGAGAGTCCAAACCCGAACGGAAATAATGGCTTCTTGCCATTCAGTTCGTAGCCACGATAACCAACAAATACTCCTTCTTTATAGACGACACGTTTTGTGCCCGCCTCAGGATAGTAGCTGTCGTGCACCGGGTTATCTTCCCAGCGACGTTCGAAGGTGACCGGCAGCCTGCCCGAGGGATTCACGTCACCGAACAAAATTTCGGCCAGCGCCGTGCCGCCTTCCTGTCCGGGATACCAGGCCTGGACCAACGCGGGAACACGATTCAGCCAGGCGTTCATATCCACGCTGCCGCCTGACGTCATGACAACGATCGTGTTCTTGTTGGCCGCGGCCATCTCCTGAATCAACTCGTCTTGTCCCAACGGCAGACGAAAAGTCCGGTCCGCGCTTTCAGCTTCCGTCTCGGCGTCGAACCCTGCAGCCACCACCACCACGTCTGCGTCGGCGGCCAGCTTCTTGGCGTTGTCGCTGACAAATTGTCCAGCCCGGACCACTCCCATTCGGAGGCGCACAGCGCGTCTAAAGGCACGTCCGTGTTGTTCAAGAACAATTTTGTGTGCGCCGGGATCGAGGTGAAGCGTGCGATAGTCAGCGAGCGCGGTGAGTGTGGTCCAATTGTCCAGAACGAGTTTGTCGTCCACGTACAGACGATAAGAGCCGCCGACTTCTCTCGTCGTTTGCACGAAGATGTCGTAGGAGCCAGATTCCTGCGGGGAGTAATAACCGGTCCAACGTGATGAAAGCGTCTGTTCCGGGAACAGCAAGCGCGCCGCGGTCCCGAAATCAACGTGCTCTTCGGTACGGGTTATTACGGGAGTACCTTTCAGATCCACGTTGTCGAAGTACTCCGCTTTGAGTCCCGCTTTCCCATCAATCTGAGACACAGTGAAATTGGTCGCGTTGGCCAAATCGCTGTACGACAGCACGCCGCGGTCGTAATAGACTTGAAACGCAGCGCCCCGATAATTCGCCAGACCCTCCAAATAACTCACGGCCGCGAAGGGTTGCACTTCGGCGCTGCCGCCGCCAACTGACACCGCCGGGAAAGCATCTGGGCCAATAACCAATATGGTTTTGATCTTGTTCTTATCGAGCGGTAACAGATCCCGGTCGTTCTTCAGCAGCGTAATGCCCTCACGCGCCGCATTGAGCGCCACCTGGCGGCCTTGCGAGTTAAATCGGGGAATAGATAGTGCGGTCTGATCACGGTCGAGCCAACCAAAGCGCACCGCCGTGCTCAGGATGCGGCGCACTTTGTCGTCAATAGTGGCGAGGGAAACTTTGCCTTGTTCAATGGCGGGCTTGAGCGTCTCCTGGTTCATGTGTAAGCCGGAAGGCATCTCGAGATCCTGACCGGCGTTTGCAGCCTCCACACCGTCATAGGTCCCGGACCAGTCGGACATTATCAGGCCGTCGAAGCCCCATTCCTTCTTCAGCACGTCGGTTAGCAAGTATTTGTTCTGCGACATGTGCAATCCGTTGGTCAGGTTATACGAGCTCATGACGGCCCCGACGTGGGCCTCCTTCACCGCAGCCTCAAAGACGGGCAGGTAGATCTCGCGCAGAGTGCGCTCGTCGATGATTGAATCCGAATTGTGGCGATCAAACTCAGAATTGTTTCCCAGGAAATGTTTAATCGTCGCGCTCACGCCCTGGCTCTGTACACCTTTGATGTAACCGACCGCAATGCGCGAGGCGAGAAAAGGGTCTTCACCAAAGTATTCAAAGTTTCGACCGTTCATCGGAGCACGGTTGATGTTGACACCGGGCGCGAGCAGGAAGTGGACGCCTTTGGCACGAGAGTCACGCCCGAGTTCCGTCCCGACAAGCTCGGCCAGGGCCGGATTCCAGGTAGCAGTCAATGTTACGCCGCCGGCAAACGCAGTCGCTGGTCCAAAGTTCCGAACACCAATCGGTCCGTCGGCCATCTTCAGTCGCGGCAATTTGAGTCGAGGGACGTCACGAATGAAAAAACCGTCGACGCCGCCGAGCAGCGCAAGCTTTTCCTCGAGCGTCATCTGGGTAAGGATGGACTCGACCCGGCGTTCGATCTCGGCTGAGGACAGGACTGAGGGTGCCTGGGCGGACGCAGAAAACACTGCGGAGAAAATTAATGGCAAAGCAACGACGGAAGAGAGTCTTCGCATAGGTTTTCCTTTTGACTATCCAGTTTTGCCCCAACGGGGCTACGGCCTCCAGCCCAGGGTTGCCGCTTCGGCTACCCTGGGTAAGGAAGGCTTGCCCTCAACCGCAAACGCGGTTGCGTCTGCTTTGTGCATTTCTTTCTGAGAAAACGACGCAACCGCGATGCGGTTGAAATTTCTTCCTTACTAGTTCCCAGGGTAGCCGAAGCGGCAACCCTGGGCTGGAGGCCGTAGCCCCGTTGGGGCATTAATGAAAAATTCCTACAGCTCAATAACTGCAATTTGACTTTTGGGCAAAGCCAAGTCTGTCGGACTGAAAAGTTTGTTACTCAGCCGGCGCGCCTGCTACCGCTGCCAACTTTTCCTTGACCGTGGGAATCCACTGACGCTGGAATTGCGGTTCCACCGTCTGCGCCAACGTCAAAGCTTTCTCGTAAGCGGCCCGAGCCTCGACCGGCCGTTTCCTCATCATCATGACATCACCAAGCAACACTTGTGATGTTACACAATCGGGATAGACAGCTATTGCCGCATCCGCTTCCTCTAGTCCCCGGGCTACTTGATTTGCCGCAAGCAATTCCCTGGCTCGTTGCTCGTGGACCAATGCCGAGGCCAACGGAATACTGAAGTGACCGTCAAACACAAAAATGCCGTGTTCGATAACGGCCGTAGGCTGAAGCCTCTGAAATTGATCATAAGGGTTCAGAAGTCCGGGGCCGATTTCAAATCCCGAAAGTGTACCGGCGCTAATTAAGACAGGCCCATCAATTGTCGCTGGAGCCTCAACTGGTACGTGGAGCCAGGGCGTCAGCACGGTGCGCAGTGGCTTGCAGTGGATTCCATAGTAAGCCGGATCCACCAAACCCTGAGCGAAGTAAGCGAACCAGCAGTCCTTCACTCCGCGTTTATCCAAATACAGCTTTGTCGCTTTGAGTTGTTGGGCCCAATCCGTATTCGAGTCACTTAGATATTTGTAAGTGTTCGCTGGTCCTCCCCACAATTCATTGGCATAGGCGGTGTACGTGGGAAACACACGCAGCGACGAGACGGCGTGGAAAAGAACCAGCAGGGCGATCGCATATCCCCATCGCCGATCGCTCCGAATCAATGCCCATGCAGCCCCTCCGATAAGCACAGAAAAGAACACATACAACGGCAGGATGTGGCGGACTCCAATGTTCAATCCAGAACTCATCGCGACTGCTAAATGCAAGGCCGGAGGAATAGTGAGGAACATAACCTCCCGCCACTGGTTCAGCTTCCGCGTGGCCAGTGCGCCAACCCCCAACAGGAACAAGATGAGAAACGCGAGCGTGGACTTTATCGCAAACGCTACAGGAAAGTAGAACCACACACCATGGGGATACACCTTGCCCAGAATGTATGACTGCATTGTATCCGGCAACAAACGCACATCCGTCAACCCGTATAGATATGATTCCGGGAGCAGATGCCAACGGGCCAGCGTCAAGACCGCCCTGGCTTCGTGTGGTTTCAGATTGTGAGTGTAGTTAGCTAACGATGGATTCATTTCCAATCCAGCCGGGCGCGCACTATACCGGAATCCGTAGAACGCCCATAACACGCCTGCGGCGATGAGACCGGTGATAACTAACGCAACAGCTAACCTGCCCACGAGCCTTGCTGTTTTCGCCACTGCTTCCTTACTCCAACCTTTGACTTCGCGGTTGCGCACCACCTCACAAAGCGCCAGTAGCGTCAGCATTGGGAACACCAGCAGACCGGTATGCTTGGCAGCGAGCGCCAGGCCCGCGGCCACCCCAATTATAATCAGCCGCGCCACTGACGGAGCTTTCACATAACGATAGAAGGCGTAAACGGTCGCGAACATGAAACAGGAGAGGCCCGCATCTGTCGTGACCACAGCGCCATGTGCGAGTAGGTTAGGTTCGAAAACAAGTAACGTCAGGGCAATGAAGGCTGCGCCTGTACCAAACATTTCTTGGGTTGCCAGGAACACAAGCAGTGCCAACAGCAGCGTAAAGATTGCTGCCGCAATGCGCGTACGAAACAGGATCATGTCCGCATCGTTTTGATAGAGGAAATCTTTGCCGTCGAGGAATGCTTCTGTTTTGAACTCGCGGTCCTGCAATTTCGGCGTCTGCAGCGGCAAGCGGAGCAGTGGCAGGGTGGCAACGAGCTTAACGAGGGGCGGGTGTTCCGGGTTTAGTCCAAACTCCGCGTTGGTCCATGACCGGTATCCCGCAAAGATATGGTCACCCTCATCCCAAGTCTGAGACTCCTGCCGTACTGATAGTGCCAACTGAAGAAAGAGCACGGCTAAAAGAAGTGCGACACCAATAATTTTGCTTGCACCAGGTCGAGTCATAGGTTTGATATCGAAGCCTCTCGCACGAGTCCAGATTCGCCCGCTACTGCGGGCTGGAACGCTCTGAATCAGTTTTTTAGCGCCACCACGTAAGGACAGTCACGTAACATCCAACCACTGCCATTGTGATACCGGCGATGGCGGTCAGCGCTAAAAGCCATTTGCTCATTCGGTACATCGGCGGCAACTGCTTCCACTCGACCCAGATCATCGCCAGGCACCACAACCCGCATCCCAGGACCCCCGCGAATGGCGCGACAATGCCGGCGAGTACCACCGTCTTAAACCCTGTCCAGAGGAGCAGCAACCCGCCCACCGCGGTGTAGAGAATGACTCGCAGCCGCAATTTATCAAAATTCCAGTTACGCTTGGGCCAGATAGCTATCGATATTTCGTAAGTCGTGCGCGCGTACACGGGTAACATGCCGTAGATCGCGCCGAAGATCGCAAAAAACACGCCCGCCTTATAGACACTGATCAATCGTGGATGAATGAGACCGAGGAACTGAGACTGCTTGCTATAAAGGTCGGCGTCGGTCGGCACGAGCTGTAGCGGGTGAAGCACAGTTGCGCCAAGGACCATGAAGCATGTCGTTATCAGCAGAACACTGCCGAATGAAATCGTCGTATCAAGCGCCGGGGCTCGCAACCATCTCAGGCCGCGCGCAACGACATTCTGTTCCTGGCTCAGCTTCCCTGGTTCGTCACTCGCCTGCCCCGATGCTCCCCAGTTTTTCTCACGAAGGAAACCGACATATCCGAGGTAGTCCTGCACGCCCCCACCGACTGCCCCCATCAGCACGGCCATCTCAAAAAAAGCCGTGCGTCCCATGAAGTCCGGGTATTTCGCAATTACCCACGGTTCATAAGCGGGAACATGAGGCACCAGCATGCCCCACAACGCTGTGGCCCAGTCCGGTTTGATCAACAGTAATGCGAGTAGGATAAGGCCCATTTTGAGAACAAGAATCAAAGTCGAAATGCGTTCGACTATGCTGTAGGTTTGAATCAGACTCAACGTGGTAGCCGTGAGAATGATTGCCGTGCCCCACAATGGCCGTCCCAAACTCGACGCTCTTCCGATACCCGTTATCCAAATGCAGAGACTTCCGAGTGCATCCGAGAGAGCCGCCATCCACAACGGAAAAGCAATGATCGAGACTGCGCCGAGCAGCTTCACAACCCAGGCATGCGGCCCTGGTATACGCGACCAGGCACGCAGCGGATGCTCTCCTGTCAGCACTATGTATCTGGCGCCGGCGTAAACTTGCACAGCTTTGAAAACGACCGCGGCAAGAACCACCCAGAGCATTGCATAGCCAAACAGGGCGCCGACGCGCGGCGCAAAGATGGTTTCCCCCGTGCCGACCGTCACCGAGGCGATGATTGCTCCCGGACCAAAGACGCGCAAGAGTCTCGTCCAACTGCCCGACAGATCAGGGCTGAGCGGAGGATAGTTGATGGTTTCTGATTGCAATTTTTTCAGTCTTCGGGCTGGTGCTCAGATGCCGGGCCTGCGTAAGAACCGGCAAACCGAGTGGCGATAGAATAATGGAAATGGAATAGCCTTGAGGATGGGTGAACGATTGATCGCTACTGTGCTCATCGTCAGATTCCCATCCGGCTGCAGGAGCCAAACATCACCTCGACGAGCTCATCCTAATACCACGGCTGTTTTGTTTGAGTCTAGTCTACGGGAGGAAGAGAAACGTGTAGCGTCGCGGGGAGAGTGCTCCCAACCCACCTGGGTTATGACCAATTTCCAAACGGCGGATTTATCCAGAGAGTGCCTGGAGCGCCGCTATGATTGATACAAATGTTCTTAACCACCCGCCGCGGTTGGTTCGCCTCAGCCCTTCCCGGGGCCAGTTCCATGGACCGCTTAGCTCCTTCACTCGAGCTAATACGGAGGATCGAACTACATCTCGGAGCGGACGGTCCGTGCTCAAAGTCACGCCGGCGGAATATATCCGGCTATCGTGAAAATAGATGGTGTACTCGCCAACGTCTTTGCTGATGTTCCCGACATTCAGCGCAAAGGGGATTAGCTTTTCGCCCCACAGTTCGTCAAGCACCAGCTGAACTTCTGCTTCCAATGTCATGCGCAGTTTTGGCATAGCCCATTCCATTTCGCGGACTCACTCTATAGAGATGTAGGACGCAATACTATCGGGGTAAACCCTGAGTCAGAATTCCCCACTCGGGATTAGGCGAGATAGATTAATCACAAAACCAATTCGTATGTGTGCTAGCGAACAGACGTCTCGAGTGGACCGTTGTATTCGTGGTCACGCCCTACCTGGATCAGCCTTCCAAAGGCTGCCTGAGTACAATCGCCCCACTACAGATCGGTGAAGCATATCTACTTTGATTCTTAGGAGAACGCAATCACGCGTCTACTAGACCGCGCGCGCGCAAAGCATTACTAACTCGCGGCAATCGAAGAGTTACAAATCAAAAGTTAGTTATCTGGCGGTCAATGCGCAGAGAGAGAGTTTCATTATTAACGTAGCAACAAAACTCCCCGTCAGTCTTTTTGCCTCCGCACTTCATACTATGCATTCGAAAGAATTCACGGACATACTCGCCTCAATTGTAGAGTCTTCTCAGGACGCCATCGTTGGCGAAGATCTTGACTGCAATGTAATCAGTTGGAACAAGGGAGCCGAAAAGCTCTACGGCTACACCGCCGAGGAAGCTGTGGGTCAGTCGATCTGGCTTCGGATTCCGCCGAACTCCGCCCATGAAGTAAATATCATGACAGAAGGACGCAGGCGGGCTGATAGTAGCTATCATTACGAAATCGAACGCATCACCAAAGACGGAAAGCAAATTCAAGTGTCGGTGGCCATTTCTCCAATCAGAGACAGTTCAGGCCGACATGTCGGAACTTCGACAATTGCCCACGACATCACCGAACAAAACCGTGCCGAGGAAGCTCGGCGGGTTTCCGAGCTTCACTATCGACGGCTTTTTGAGTCCGCCAAAGACGGCATAATGATCATCGATGCTGATAGCGGGAAGATTGTTGACGTCAACGCCCACCTCAGCGAGATGCTGGCTTATTCCAAAGAGGAACTTTTGGGGAAAGAACTCTGGGACATCGGACCTTTCCGAGATGTGGCTGCCTCACAGGCCGCCTTTATCCAATTGAAAGCGCAGGGTTACATCCGCTACGACAACCTGCCGCTGGAAACTCGCGAAGGACATCATAAACAAGTTGAATTTGTGAGCAACACCTATCTGGCCGGTGAGAGTCGCGTAATCCAGTGCAACATCCGTGACATCACGGACCGCAAGCTGACCGAGGAGGTCTTGAAAGAAACCCTGGGCCAGTTAAGAGCCAGGACAATTGATTTGGCAGCTTTGACTCAGCAGCTTTGGCAGTCTTCAAAACTTGCAACTATGGGTGAGCTGTCGGCCAGTATTGCTCATGAGCTGAACAATCCGCTGGCAATCATTTCGCTACGAATTGAGTCACTGTCAGAAGACCTTGTGAATGATCCGCAAAAGTCGCATGCGCTGGAAATCATAGCCAAAGAGGTCGACCGCATGGGCAAGCTGGTCTGCAATCTCCTCCAATTCAGCCGCCACGCTCAACCGGAGATCGCGAATCTGGATATCCGCAAGGAGATCGAAAACTCGCTGGAACTTGTTGAATATCACCTTCGGGCTCAGAAGATCGAGGTCGTCCGAGACTTTGCTAAGAAACTTCCGAACATTCAGGCGGATCGCCAGCAGTTGTGCCAGGTCCTTTTGAACCTGCTGACGAACGCCAGTGATGCGATGCCTGACGGCGGGACGGTAATCGCGCGCGTCAGATGTGCGGTTTCGAAAAGTGGAGCAAGTGGCATCAGCATCGACTTGATCGACTCTGGACAGGGTATAGCCCCAGCCGTTCTTGCAAAGATCTGGGAGCCTTTCTTTACCACCAAACCGGAAGGCAAAGGCACAGGT
>Ga0070698_100003983_pt1 | contig 16256 bp, 23 predicted proteins | sample KBSK1502metaG_FD_65477 | JGI IMG/M metagenome (GOLD analysis project Ga0070698, IMG submission 65477) | Corn, switchgrass and miscanthus rhizosphere microbial communities from Kellogg Biological Station, Michigan, USA - KBS K1-50-2 metaG | ecosystem: Host-associated > Plants > Roots >...
TTCGCGCGAAGCGCTTCGGCGAGCCTCGCCGTAGCCTTGGCGGAGGCGGGAGAAGAGGAGAAGCGAGAAGGGTGAACGACAGCGCGGTAGTGCGGCTACCGCGTGATCCAGGGCTTGAACGGCATCGTGCAATTCCATCAATGAAATCGCGAGTCGTTTGAGCATCCCTGCGTCACAGTGGTCCCTAGGGTGGTCCGACATGGGCCTAACGATGAACAACATTACAGACTGTTGAGCCATGAAAATGTAAGCCGAGATTCTTTACGACTGTCGGGAAGAGATCACCGAGGACGGCGGCCGCGACGGAGACTGCCAATTCAGCATCGCCATGGCTAGCACGATCCGCTCGATGAACCACGGCGTTACGTTTTGTTCGCACCGCGCTTAACTCTTCCCAAAGCGTCTGCGCCGATCCTGACCGCTTGAAATGACGCGGATCGACTTTGCCGTGGTCCGCCAGCAGATCCAACAATATTTTCGTCAGGTTTTCATCGTTATGGCGAATCGCAAGTCGCGTGATGAGCGCAGCGGCACTCTCCGCGTGAACCAGCCCGTGAACGATTGGTTTCAAAAGGGTGGAGATTAGGCCGACTTCTGCGGCAATGGCCCCGAACAGAAATGCGGCCGTATCGTCTTGACCGAGTAGCCTCTTTGCGTCGGCTAAGGCCGTTTCCGCGGGTTTCGCTAGGTCGGGGTGGTTTTCATAAAACGAGCGAAGCCTCGCATCGGTGAAATCCCTGATGATTTCGTCATAAAGTTCCTGATAGAACTGTTCGCGGACGGACGGATCTCCCATTACTTGCTCGTATATTGCGTCCGTCCCAGCCTCTTCCCAGGCGTCGATTGGCTCCCAAGACATTCGCGTTCTCCATCCGATTTCAGTGTGCTGGTATGTAACCCGCGGCCGGTCTTGCCCATGACGCGGCCCGTGGGGCATCCTACCGTAACCTACTCGCAGCATGCCCTCTGTCAAGTTGGAGATCTTTCCGCTACCTGATATCCGCGAAGCCGATGGCCGCGTGTGGTTCAAGATCCGACTAAACAAAGATCTTCGATGGCAGCCTGAAGTGTGGCGGCCCCCGGTGCGTGACGAGCAGATTGCGACGGTCCTACGCGACGAAGCCTTGGTCTCGTTCGATGACAAGGTTCGGAATCTCGCGGACACTGCCGCCAGGGATCAGAGTACGTGTCGAAGGGCGCTTCGGGAGGGGAAATGGAGCCCCCACGATAACAAGTACGTCAGCATCGCGGTCGCGGATTTTGAAAAACAATTAACCGAACCGACTCAGTGCTCGTACCCGATCTTCTGGCTCTATCGAAAACGATTGGTGAAGGTGCTCGCAGATGGGCCTGTCGATGAATTGAGTCTGCGCGTTAAGCACAAGGTGCTGAGTCACGAAAAGGCGCTCGATAAACTTCGGCGGGACGTGGAGGCGTTTGAAAATTTTGAGAGGCTCGGCGGAGTGTCACGCGAGCCAATTCCCCGGCGCGTACGGTTATTCGTCTGGCAGCGCGACCGCGGCCGGTGCGTAGAGTGCGGGAGCACAGAACGGCTTGAATATGACCACATCATCTCATTGGCTAAAGGTGGGAGTGATACGGAACGAAACCTTCAACTTCTTTGCGAAAGGTGTAATCGGCAGAAGGGCGCGACGATTTAGCCAGGCGGTGCAGCGCCTACCTTTCGGCCAAGGTTGACACCCGCTCAAATGTCGCAATGATGTCGGCGTTCTCTCGCTTGGTGTGAGCCCCGAGTCGGTCAATGCACTTCTGGTTTCGTCCTGGACAGCGGGCGTGTCGTATTGTGTAAGCCGTGACTGAACTGCGGCAGACAGGGGCGTACGCCACGCCTGACGGCGTTCCTAAGACGCAACTATCTGTTGTTGCCTACCTTGACATCCTCGGGTTCACCCAGGAGATACGCGCAGCGCACAATCGCGCTGAATCCGACGCCTTGCTGAAACGTTTCACTGATGTGATCGGCGGTTGGTACGGACCGGGCGGAGTGATGCACGACCGTTTTTCAGCCGAGAAAGACGGCCGCCGCCAATGGGAAGTGAAGGCATTTACCGACAACGTAGTGCTGGCCCACCCCATTCGGTACGATCCCGACGGCGAGGCCGAACTGGGGAGTGCTTTTTCAGACATCTCCCTATTTCAAATCGATCTTGCGCACCACGGCTTGTTCCTACGTGGCGGCGTTGCCGTAGGCGAACTCTATGCCGACGAGGGTTTCGTCTTTGGTGTCGGCCTCTTGGACGCCTACGCTGCAGAGCAGACCGCAGGCTCTCCACGCGTCGTGCTGGCCGATTCCGCAGTGGAATACTCTCATAAGCATCTCAGTTATTACGGAGCGGTCAAGGGCGCTCCGCGAAGCCGTGCCCTTCTAATAGACGAAGACAAGCGGTGGATCGTGAACTACCTTACGAGCGTCTGGCCGGAGCGGACTGAACCGCCGCTCTTCGACTGGCTTGAAAAGCATCGTGATGTTGTTTCCGAGAAACTCCAAACGTTCGCCACGGATTCCCGCGTGTTGCCGAAGTACCTTTGGGCCGGGCGGTATCATAACTACTTCTGCCAGCATCTTCCGGGCGGGGAAGACTACATGCTTGACCTGCCACTCTCGCCGCTTGCCCTGACGCGGCTGGAGGACGATCCCGAGACCGTTCGTCGCCACGCGCTTCCAAGGACTGGCAGCACCGCAGCGATTGATGGCCGCAACTGGTAGGAGTCTAAACATATCGGGGCCGCCCGTAATGTGCAGCCGAACAACCGGCGTATCAACCGCCGTGTGGCCGAATCGGGATGACCGTCGCTCCTGCCGTCGTCTGGTGAGCAGCCGGACTCGGCGCGGCCGTCGCGGTGGCCGCGCCTCCCCGCTCAAAGGTCGCCATAACGGCAGCGTTCTCCCGCTCGCTATGTGCCATCAGTCGGTCAATGTACTTCTGGGTCTCGTCCAGGCTGCGGTGATCGAGGAAGTGCATGACACGACGGGCATCGCCGCCAGTTGCCTCAAACAACCGGCACGCGGCTTCCGCCCGCAGGTCGTGGAAATGTAGGGCTTGCCCTTTAGTGCAATCCAACCCGGCACGCTGCCGGGCGGTTCGCCACGCAGCCGTGAGGAAGTCGTTTTCGCAGAACGCCGCACCGAACGCGACGGGACGACCCTTGTTGCCCTGCTTTGTCGTCTTGCCGAAGACGTAGCACGTTGGTCCGTACACGCCGAGTCGCACAAACATTTCACGGCGGCGTTCCACGATCTTCCGGGTTTCCGGGGTGAGCGACTTCACTGACGGTCGTCTCCCCTTCATCTTCTGACCGGGCACGCGGAATGTGCCGTGCGGTCCCTCATCCCAGTGGAGATCCTCAAACTGCAAGCGCCGGAGGGTGCCACGGCGCCACCCAAGCGACAATACTAAACGGGCGCAATCACGCACCATTGCCAACCGGGCGCTCTTCTCCGCCACCCCGTCTAGGTAGGCAAACAACTGTTCTTCTTCACCTGGACGCAGCCGTCGGTCACGGTGCTCGATATCAGATGCCCGAGGCACCAGTTCGCGGATGGCCTTTGAACGGGTGTTGAATGGCGGCTCTTTAAGGATTTCCCATTCGACAGCCTTGTTGATGATCGACAGGAAGGATCCGTAGAAGGAGCGGATGTAGGGCTTGCTCGCGTCACGGCGCTTCAGAGCCGTCAAGAACCCGAGGGCGTCCTGGATGTTGAGGTCAGCAACCGGGCGATCCACGCCGACCCATTGCTTGATCTTGTTGTAGCGGTACTTCAATGCCCGCGACAACTGGTGGCCCTCCTCCTCACGCCTCGGCTTCGCGTACGTGTCAACGAAGTGATCCACGAGCCCGCCCCACGTCAGCCCTCGCGTAGCGAGACGACCCTGACGCCGATCTACCCAGTCGCGGTACCGTCCAGTTCGATCAACGTCATTGACGAACTGGTTGTGGAGTGTCAGCGCATGCGAGCGAGTGCCCTTCCCCCGGAGGCGTACGTCGGGAAAATAGACTTCGAGGGACACGCGGATGCGATTGCCGGGCACCGGCGCCGTCTGCCCCGGCACGCCGGTGCTCATGCGCTGGCGCTTCAGATGCAACCAGTACGGGCAGCCGCAGTGCGTGCCGTGCGACGTGCAGTGACGTTGCTTGCGCTTGTAGAGCACTCGGGGTTATCTCACGTCCAGCAGTGCACCTTGATCGATCCACTCCTTGCGCGTCCGCCATTCGCGGCCAAATTTCTTCGCCCGCAGCCGTCCAGACTTCATTGCCCGATACACCGTCACGCGGGCACATCCGAGGTACGTTGCGGCTTCGTCAGCCGTCCACCACCGACCTGAATCGGCGACCGAGGATACAGAATCGGTGTCGGTTGTAAAGGGATGACGGTTGTCTTGTGCGGGAAAGGGCTTGACTGAAGAGCCTCGGCGCAGCGATGCCACAATTCATCGTAGCGACGGCTATTTGCTCAAGAAGCCCAGTAGAACGAGCGCGAGTCACTCTCCCTGGATTTTCAATTTGATCGGTGTTTCCGACGGCGCGAGCGCGGGACGGCGTTACGATTGCGTGAGCCTCGCTGGCACCTAAGCGTCCGCCACGCAGCGATCCGATGACGAAACGACGTAAATCAATAGTTGTTGATCGTTCGTGGGAGGGGCCAACTGAATCGCACCCGGAGCCCAATCCTCAGGTTCGTCTCGGCTTCGGTGAATATGCGTCACCCGACGAACTTCGTGACGGCGGCCGTGAAGTGTTTTTGACAACTGCGGCACGCCTTTGGCCCGACCTGATGACTGAGTTAGAACAGGGGGGCGAACGCGATCTTGCCAACTGGGCAAAGAAGTGGGGGTTGGACAAGGACTGGGTAATCACCGCCGCCGAGTTCACGCTGACGATCTGGCGTGACGATCCATTGCTAGAACGCGACGTGTTTCAGTTCCACGCTCCGGAGGAACACGACTGGCCGCCTGAGTTTTTCCCGCTGGATTGGGATCCAGTCAATGAGCGCAGTGAGAACTTCCGCGCACGCGTTGAGGCCCACATCGAGAGGCGAGCGGCGGCTGCCGAAAAGTCAGGTCGAAAACGGGTGAGCCGGAAGATCGCCCTGCACTTTGAGTGGCTCGTGCGATATCACCTGGATCACTCCAAGCGGCCCATCCGGTTCGCACATCTCGCACGCGAGGCGGCGAAGTCTCAGGATCCCGAAACGATTGATCAAAAGGCAATGGAGATTAGCAGGACGATTAGCGCACTGGCCGTGCTGATCGATCTCGACCTTAGACCTCCCAAGACCGGTCGGCCTTCCCAAAAACCCTAGACCTCCGCTACCCCGTCGTTTCCCTGGGCTTCAAGGGTCGTGTCCCGATGGGACGATGACTCATGGAAGCGCCATCGCTGACCTTAGAACCCTCAGGCCCGAGGCTTCACGAATACCCCGAGTGCGTTGGCGCTGGCGTAGCGGCGTTGGCGTGCGTCAGTTCGACGGGTCAGACATCGGACTCACATGGCTGCAGGTGGACCTTGACGGCTCAACGACACACGTGTGTCCCCTGGTCTACGGGACCACTTGGCAACTCCATCGCGGATCTACTTATTCCTGACGGCTCAGCCATCTTGATACGGTACCAACAATCAACGCTGCACGCCTTGGCGCGAAATCGTGGCTCAGCAATGTTTTTGTACTGGACAGTAAGAGACGGTCTCTTCACAATGTTCATGTTCGCGCCAAATGACGGGCCAGGTAGCCACGCTGCAAGGAAACGTGGAGACCTACAACAACGCGACCTGCCACCACACCGTCGTTTCCGACGGTGTTCCCCTTACGCAAACAATCTAATTCGCGCCGGACGTTTTGGTATCGGCAAGTCGACGGCTCACCCGCATATCGCATCGTGGTGACATATCCCGACGCCTCGACCGTCGAGGACAAGCCGACATTCTGGATGGCCGATACGGTTGACGCCATGCTGGCGTACACCGAGGAAAACGGCGACTGGCGGAGGCTGTGAACAGTGAACACGAAAATGTTCCGCTGTTCACTGTTCACAGGAAGGTCGGCCCGTGCAGCAAGTGAAGCGAAAGGGCGAGCGGGATCTGACGGGTGCGCCACGCAAAGTCGCCCCGTGTATCGAGTGCGGTGAAGTCGCTGATATTGCCGCCCACGGCCAGTGCTACCGCTGCTACCGGCGGTTCCAGCGTGAGCGCGAGGGCCAGCGGCTCGCCAAAGCGGTGGACCGCCACGGTGGCGCGATTCGGAGAGAGCACACGAAAATTCTGAGTGGGTTCAGCGCCGTCATGAAGGGGCTGGCCGCTATCGGTGTCTCTGAGGAGGACACCATGAAGGTCCGCGTGTTGATCGATCCGTATCTGAGAAGCATCAAGAAGTTGTTGGGCGGCCCGCCACCACCTTTAGGCACAGAGCCTATATTGCCAGACTCGCTGCGCGACGATGATGAGGACAGCCATGAGAAAGTCGAAGCCAGCACGCCTGCCGCGCCATCCGACACAGAAACAAAAGTTGAAGATCATCCGTGAGGCGCTCCGCGATGGTGCTCAGGCACGGATCGACGGCCAGCCACCACTTTCGCCTGAGCAGCAAATCTTGGACGCGCTCAACGCCAATCGTCGTGTTGAGATCGTCGTGCCATTTCGGAGACCACGGTACGGCGAGAAGAAGTAGGTGTTGGATTTTTGGTATGACTGGTGACAAAAGTGTGAAGTTCACGAAAGGCCGCGAGAACGGCTTCAGTGTCACATAAGTACGAACGAGCCAACGGGATCCCGTTAACGTTCTTCCCGTTAACGTACACGTACAACGGTACCCGTACACCGTTCTTCCTTTAACGGGTACGTACACCGCTCACGTCCCACCCGCTCTTTCTCCCGTACAAAAAAATACCGCGACAGCGCGTTAGCGCCGTCGCGGCCCGTCACCACGAAATGAGACTTCATGGCAACTCCTCCTACTTATTCCACACCCCGCTCGCTAACGGCTGCGCTCACCGCTTCTGTCCAGCCCGATACCAACACTCACATCCGCCGCTGGAAACCCAAGATTGGGTTGACGGGCCACGCTGAACACTCGATCCGCTTCTTGCCGGATCCGGATGGCGAGTGGTTCCTCGTGCGGCACTATCACTGGATCCATGGTCGCAGTCTCACCTGCCCGATACCAAACGTGCCTGAGGCTCGGTGTCCCGTCTGCGCTCCACGAGCAGGTGCACCACCCGATACCAAACGCTCATACGAAATTGGCGCCAACATCGTCGTGATGGCGGATGGTGCTGATGGTGGTGGCGTGTACGTGTGGTCGTTCGGACACCAGATCGCCACGCTCATCCAAACCGCAGAAGCCAACGGCCTGGAGTTCGGTACGATGCAACTCACGGTCAAGATGCACCGTGAAGGCCGGACGACGATGTATACCAAGTCCTTCGTCACACGCAGCCCGGCGATGACGCTACCGACGGAGGAGTTTCCGGAGTTCACGACCGACGTGGTACGGCTCACGACATTGTTTCCGACGTTCTCGTACGACCAACTGGCGACTCAACTCACCGATGCCCTCCGAGGTTCACCAGCGCCACCACCGCGCGCCTTCGCACCACGAGCCGCACGACGGCCCTCCGTAGCGGAATCGGCCCGCACGGTCGCACCGGTGCGAGTCCGCACGCCCGATGAAGTGGAGGCCGATGAAGCGTTCGCGGCGATTGGCGGGTACGGCGATTAAGCCGCGCTCCTGATTCACCTTCCGATGCAGAATCGCTCTCCGCCTGGTCATGCGACAGACATGACCAGCGAGCCACTGTCCGCGGCGGGGCCGAAAGTAGAGCCGGTCCAGTAGGCTCCGGCAAGTACGGATCAAGGCAGCCCAATCGCCTTGCGGGCGGTGTTTACAGATGTAGTGCGGCCGACTAAATATCCCTATGCCTCTTGCTTTCAGCGACGGCGACTTCCAGCAGATCTCGCGGTTTGGTCACAACGAACTGTTGAGACTGCACCAATTCTTGGTAGCGCGGTTCCGTGTGGAATCTCGGATGGAGGTCGTCGTCAGCGTCCGATTGCCGCCGGAAGCCATTGAACGCATCAAGATGCTCGCGTTCACGTTCAAAACGACGCGCTCGCAAATCATTCGACGGGCGATTGATGAACTTGTGCGACGAAATCCGCTCTGAGCGAGTTTCGTCGGCGCGTCGTTCTGGGTATGTCTTTGGGATTGATCATCGTTGCCGGGCGGCAGGCAGGCGCTTGGTCTGAGTCAGATGGAGGTCACCGTCGATGACCGGCGTCTCGAACGAATCGCATCGTTACCGACTCGAAGGCGCCGCACCTCGCGGTCGAACTGCTCAATCGGCCGGCTGCCGCGCCGGACCCTGGTCGATAAGGGGAACTGTTACGGGACACTCACCACGAACGTAAGCGGGCGCTCCTCAGCATAACGCGCCGTCAACAACCAGCACCCAGTTTGAGGGAGATCAAGCGCCGTCATGATCATGGATCCGGTGCCCTCGTTGAACGCCCCTGATGCGCGCTCGAAACGACTGGCTGTGACCGGCCGTCCAGGCTGCTTGCCGTGATCGTAATCGGCGGGCGGTGTTCCGTGAGCCAGTCGAAGTTCTCTCGGAACAGCATGACCTTGTTGCGGTATGCACGAAGGTCTGGTCTGTAGAGTCCATTCCACCGACCGTCCTCGTTCAGACGAGTCCACAAACGCTCGGAACCATACCAAAATGATCCACGCTCGGGAACGGCTTCATGAGGTGCAGGTGGAACGAAGGTCGAAGGATTTTGCGAGGCGGTTGTGGGGCAACCGGGCGTTTGCTGCGTGGTCGCGCGTGTGGCAAGCAGAATGACGGGTGAATATAGTGACGATGGTTCTCATAACCGTCTCTCCAAAGATCGATTATGCCTCCAACCTGAGAGCGCAGGCGAAGGAAAGTCGTTCGTCCCTCACGAATCACTCACGTTCATCTCCGAACTGCTTCGTTCCGGTAATGGTGACGAGATTGGCCCAGTACTCTCAGGGCGTCACGTTCTCGATTCGGGGCTACTCGCTGGTATCGCCGACACTCGGCCCGCACCAAAGTGTTAGCGGCAACGGGCGATTGCGCCGCACTCCGGTAGTGGGTCATCAGTTTGACTTATGTCGCGTGGAGGACCATCCACGACGCACGACCCACCGGATGCAGAAGAAAAGGACCAAGAATCGGGCGAGCACTTGAAAGACGGTCAAGATCGAGACAACGCCTGAGGGTGGCGAATTGCCAAACTGCCATACAATCGTGATTGCGATAGCGAGACCACACGCAATTGCGATGGACCATGATCTGGAACTGATGAGGGGTGTCATGAGCGGTCCCCCCTTCTTACAAGCCCGTGTGGCCGAGTTCTTCGTACAAGCCCGGCGGTCCCGCCGTCGCCGCAACCGAAACTCAAACAGACTAAAGCAACCACCAACTTCATTGACCCTCCTTACTCTTGGGAAAACGCCGCCCCGCCAGCACCCGTGTCACCAGCGGCACCCATAGCACCGGTTGTTCCGGTGGAGCCGTTGAGGGTCACGACGCCGCCGCTCCTGAAGCGATGGCTGAATAGATGTAGATGGTACTCGCGGCCACCACAATCTGTTGCGTTAGCGTGGGTCATCAGGCGGTTCGTAGTCGGGCCAGCAATGCGCAATGGTGAAGGTATATACATCCCAGTCCGGATTTTCGTAGCCCTTCTCATCGGCGAGCCGCTCCGTCGTCACCACGGGCGGTTGGTCGCAGATCAACATGAGGCTGAGAGGTTCGGGTGGTGGCGGCGGGGTCTTGTCGCGATTGACCATCAGGACGCAGCCCGTCCCAACGGCCAGCCAGAACGCGATACCAATACCAAGTTCTTTCAGGTTGTTCTTGGTCATCTACCACTCACCCGCGACAACCTTGTAGGCAGCGTATGCAAGGAACAGATAGAACACCACAACGTCGATGTACCAAAGATCCTCACCGGTGAGCCACGTCGGCGTCAGCGGCGTCCGTCACCGCCTGCGAGGCCAAAGCGGAAACCGGCAGCATCATCTGGTGCTGCGCCCCATTCTTTGTTCAGTCGAACGTCAAAGGCGCAGCGTCATGGTGTTTGCGCCCAATCGTCATCTACTTCTCGCGGCGAACTCGATTCTGTCGAGCCAGTCGAGTAGGTATTCACAGAAGATGCTCACGCCAAGTCCAAACTCCCATGGCTTTCCGTAATGTGTGCCACGGAGTCGAGAACCCGCTCCGCGCACACCAGTCTCAACAGGTTTGAAGATGTCGTCGGCGTGGATAACTTTGTCACAGACATCCTTGACCGCGAAGCCTCCGTCCTCTCGTGGAGCACCAGCGTCAAACAGTCCGCATGATCTGACGCCGCTGGTCATGGAGCGGTACTCTGGAAGGTCGCTCAAGGCAACACGTATCGAGATGGCGAGACTTAGCAGGTGAGTGGCAAAGAGTTCGTTATAGGAGTTGAAAAGCGCGTCTGATTTCCCGCAGATCGTTTCCGCGTTGAACAATCTATCAAATTGGGTATCCAACGCATGGCAAGTCACCGCCAACGATCTAATCCGCTCAGTTCCGATCCTGTATCTTCCGTCCATCGTTGCGACTCTCAGGCTTACGAGCAGCGATGATTTTACCGGTCGCCCTGTAGCACTAGGATTCGTTGATCGCCCACACGGCGCAATCATCGCCTGCTGTGGCGTCTTCGATGGCGAAGTACGCCGCTACGTACGACGACTTCGTTATATCCAGCACTCTCGTTGGCGCACCGAAATGCTGCATGAGGGCCAGCCACTCCATCGTTGTGGTGGGCACAAGGAACCTACCGGTGGCGCTGTGGGCGACGTTCTCCCTGTCGCCAGTGTCTTCCACGACCTTCGCGTCCTACCGATGAACCGGTGACGGCGTTTCGGCGGGCATTGAGGTGCTGCCTGGAGGAACAACGCGGCGGCGCGCTGGCGTCACAAGCGGCCCGCATCCATTTGCCGTCCGAGGGACTCCAGACCGAAGGCCACGAGAGACAGCATCAGCGTCCATGCGTGATTGGTAGACCGGCGCGGCCGTTTCGTCACCCAGTGCTCGGCAAGCGTCGTTAGCCACGGAAATAGCGCGGTCCCGATTGTTCTCCCCGTTGCCTCCGCCACCACAGTACTGATCGCGTCGTTCGGTAGCAGATAGTTCACAACTGCGATGATGTTCACGACAAACGCGAGCACCAACAACAGCCGATTGCGATGCTTTCGGTTGCAACGCTCGCACGCCCCGAAGAACCACCATCCGCCCGCACGCATTCCCGACGGCAAAGCCTGCCCGCAACCCTCGCACGCCACAACTCCTGCTATCGGCATCGGTTCTGTCTTCCGTCCGGTGTCACGGCAGCACATCCCGGCTCCGTAGTGGGTAACATCGTGACGCTCCTGATCAGGGCGGATGAACGAGAGATGAGTTCGACAACATGCAGCGCATCGCCGCCTTTGGCTTGGTACAGTCCCTTAGAAGTTGCACGACATCCACACGAGGGTACGCCGCGAGCGGGCCGTGACGATGTTCAAGACAGCACAGAGTGGGCGGGCCAAGCAGCGGCGGCTCACGGCTTGGATCTTTGCATTCCAGATGGGTGAGGCGTCGTCTCATCAAACACATGTTGGATGGGACGCCGGAGGGACGCTTGCGACACGCGAGATTGTTCGTGATTCAGTGAGTTTTGGAGTGCTGTTTCGGAGAGGTTTTATGAGACAGCCAGCGGTGCGCTGTGGCCGACGACACGCCCAACTGGCGGGCAGCAGCACGGACCGATAATCCGCGCACTGGCGCAAGGATCGATTCCGGCACTTCGCGCTGAGGACGACCCAACCTTTTACCGGACGCCTTCACGCGCTGGAGCCCGGCCCTGACTCGTTCCGAGATCCGATTCCGCTCAAACTCGCCGAATGCGGCGATGACCTGCCATTGCAAACGGCCCGCTGATGATGTGCCGTCCAGACCTTCCCGCAACGAGACGAATGCAATCCCAAGCGACTGGAACTCGTCTAAGAGGGTAATCAGATTCTTGAGCGAGCGGCCCAGCCTATCCAAAGACCAAAAGCAAACTACGTCTATCCGACGCCGCCTAGCATCCCGCAGGAGCAGATCAAGTGCGGGCCGTGTCTCTTTGCTGCCCGACACGCCTTCGTCGGTGTACTCGCGAACGGGCGTCCAGCGACGAGCGGCGACATAAGCGCGGAGTTCGCCCAGTTGGGTCTCACACGATTGAGTTGAAGTACTGACGCGAGCGTAAATGGCAACCCTCATCGGTTGCCGTCGGCGCGTTTCGTGTCAAAGGGCTTGGTGCAGAGGGGCATGGTTCCACCCTACGGAATCGTGGTAGCGGCGTCAACGACCAGAATTGTCAGCGCCTTGCTTCGCCGCTTTCCGTTTCGTCCCTTCCGGGCCTTCGGCTTCACCTTTCGGCTTTGATCGTGCAAAGACTCTTTCTAGGAGTGAGCGATGAAGGGGGTAGACGGACCATCATGTGGAGTCATCGACGTGCTCGATGATGAACTTCGCCCTGTGGAACAACTCATCAAACGTGATGATCTCTGGGCAACAAGGTAAGCAACCGCGTTTACTTCACGTCATTCCTGGTCGTCATCATCCTCGGAGATGATGACTGACCCATCTTCGTAAATGTGCCCGAAGATATGGGTGGTGCCGACCTTAACGAATCGAACTCGGTGCAACGTCGGGTTCGGTTCGGCGCGCAACGTAGCGTCACCAGCATCCTGCGTCGAGGTCTGACTGCCGACGACGCTTCCAACCTTTGCTGCACTACCGAAAAACGCAACGTTGCAGTTCTCTCTCTCGACCCTCCCGACCGCATGTCCCTCCGCCCATGTCTGCGTCGAGGCGTAAATGAAACCGTCCAGCCCGATGATGTTCGTGAAGTAAGCCGCGACCGCCTGGGTGGGGAGATATGCCAACGGCTCGTCGCTCGGCAGCACAGGGCGTGAGATTCGTCCCTGAAATCCCTCAAGAAAGACCACCTTCTCGCGGGCTTCTTGATACTTCGGACTGAAGATGCTTTCGGAGTGATACGCAAAGGGCAGGAACGTGAAATCGAGCAGTTGCACTTCGCGAAGCAGAGTAAACGTGCCGACTGCTACCCTCGAACCGACAAGTGGGCGGATTTCAGCAAGCGCCACCTCCTCCGAAAACGCTCCATAAAACGCTGGGATACCGGATGGATTCAATCGCCCTGCGCGGGCGTGCTGCGGTGGAGGTGGTCCCAACTCAATTTCGGGATGTCTGATGAAGCGCTCCGCAGCGGACTCGTTCTCGATCAGCCTGGAGCGATAAATCTTCACATCCGACCCGGCTTGTAGCGTAACGATGGCTTGCCCACCAGCGAACGTTCGCAAGTCGCCAAAAATGCGATCCAGAAGATCGCGACAATGGTCGTCAAAGAAGCGAACCTCGTGCTTGAGGCGATTCTCAAACTCCAACCACAGGTCCATGAACCTGCTTGAGTGAACCTCCGCATGTTGAAGGAGCGTGTCGCCGTAGAACGGCTCCTCCCCGTCCGAGATATCGCAGTCCTCGTTTTCAGCCAAGTACTCAAAAACCGCCTCTGAGATTTCGGGTTCTATGCCCGCAATCTCTTGCAGAACTTCATCAAATTCCCGTCCTTCCTGCCACCATTGAGTGTTGTCGCTCCAGTCCACGACGTGTGGCGTGTCGGGAGCCGAGAAATAGTTCTCACGCAGAGCAGTATCGATCTTGGCCGCGAGGTCCTCGAGGGTGACTCCGCGCTGATGCCCGGCGCAGAATCGGCACGTGCCGACTCCGCCGGCCTCCTCCACCCAAGTGCGTAGATAAGGATCCCCAACACATTTGGAACAGATGACTTCCGGATCTTCGTCATCAAGCGCGCTCATTCATAACTTCCTTCGTCCCTTGGAGGTGACGTTAGTTGCGCTGCGATGACTGACCCGATTTCACCCCTCGCGCCCGGCGGCCTTCAGGCGCTCCAGGAGGTTACTCTCCGGACGTACCTCGATAGTCTGGGCAACCGAAGTGTGAACTTGAGCCACAAGTGTCTTCGTGGACCGATCCGAGAGATCCTTTCCGAACCGGGTCGAGAAGTCGTGAAGCCAATTCGGCGTGGCGAGGGACGACACCATGAAATTGGCGTTCTTGCCGGTGAGCCAATTCCACCGGGAACTGCGTCGTGAACGGTCCAGACACGGGCTGGATGCAGTATCGGCTCTGCTTCCGCTTGCCAATGACCCAGCCTACAGTGTTGATGGTCACCGAGCGCTCCCCGAGATTGGTCACATTGATGCTGAGATGCTCCTGAAACGGGCTTCCATCGCCGATAACCACGACCCGCAACCCCACAAACACTTGCAGGCGTACCTTCTCAGTCCGTCGCGCCAGGTGGAGCGCAACGATTACCGCCGCCAACGTTGCCAGACCCGCAACCCAAGTGCCGACCGCAACCCACACTTGAATCTTCTGGTCGAGTGTCATCTTGGATTCAGATCTGGGACCCAGATCAGTGTGAGCCCTTCTGTTCAAAACCGCATGTTTCGCAGACCCATGCCTCGTAGTCTGGAAGACGCTCTGGAAGTTGCGCTCCTTCACCCGCTGCATATGCATCTGGCGGTCGAACTGACTTTCGTTCCATGATGCCGTCACATCGGTCGATAATGCATGGTTTCGTATCACCTAGTTTCGGTGCGTCCATTTTCAGTTCCTCCACAGCCTGACGTTCTCACGAAGGTTCAGCGGTCTTGGGTAACTACGGGAGGCAGACGTTGCGCGCTGACTACGGCCTCTCTTTTCAAGAAGCGCGCCTTCGCGGTCTGATGTCCGGGCACGTACTCAATGACGTGTTCGCTACGGAACGCACGACCCTGCCCATTTTCGTACGTGACCGTGAGAGGAATCGAAATTGGCTGGAACAGGACTTTGAATCCGTGAACCGTTCGTGTCGCTTCGTAATGATCGTGGAGAACCTCGGCTAGATTGTGCGCGAAGACCGGACCCATTCCTTCGACTTCGGCAAGAACCTCCTGGGGCGCGTCCGCAAAAAGAATCGGCAAGACTTGAAACGAAGCGCTGTTTCCAGTTGGAGCGCGAATAGCGGACACGGCGACATTGAATGCTGGACCGTCACCGGAGTTACGAAGCAGCAGTCCGCGCGTCTTCTTCTGTGGATCTCGTTTGAAATCAACGACGTAATCAACCAACACGAAAGGGCCGTCCATGTCTTTCGGCGGAACTACCCTTGCGGGTGGCATGTACGTCGGTGGGAGCGCTGGAAGACTGCGATGAAGTGGCCGCCCACCAAGACCTATGACGATCACGCCGTTCCACGTACTCGTCACCAGAGGTCGTTTTCCGCGTAGCACCACAACCGCTACCGCGTAGGTGCCTTCAGGTAGTGGCTCCGTCAGACCTGCAAAGAATTTCTTGCCGGTTGGATACACGCCCGGTGGAAGCGATGTCGCAGGGCCCCGTGGATCGGGGACTTCGTGATCTAACTCGATGAACAGGGGAATAAAGGCTCGGTCATCATCAACAACAAGGTCGAAGTCGTCCGATGGATCGATACGGCCCGCGAACGGAACGTCGTCCCACCAGAATACGTCGCCCTCTCGGATGAATTGCACAACGGCGTGGCAGCGTTCTGCAGTCTGGGTCGTCAGCCAGCGCGAGCGACCTTTTCGCTGTTCATTGACGCAACGGACGTGCAACCAATGATACCAAGCAGGTCTTGGATCGGAGGCCACTTCCGCCGTTTTCCAGTCGCGCAGTACCAGATTCGGTTCATTGGTGAACCCTAGCCGAGCGCCGATCCACCGAACGACTGCGGCGGGTATTGAGAGGACGTTGAGAACGCTGCTCGGATCGACCACTCAGACAGCCTACGGCCTCGCCAAACCGCAGGTCAAAGCGAAATTCATCTCGGTCGCATTCCCACACGGATCGGGGCAGTCCGGAGTGGTCCACCACAGTGGTCCCCCAGAGTGGTCCGCCAGGTGATCGATAGAGATTCATTGAGGAATACCAAGGGACCACAGTGGGGACCACTGCGGCATGAGATGCGCTGAATTGCAAATGATTTCGTGCGAAAAGGCTGCTACCGCGTGATCCAGGGCTTGAACTGCTCTTCTCGTTGGAGGCGGGTCGCGATCGATTCGGCCTGGCGCCGGTCGGTGTATTTCCCGATGCGGACGCGGAACATCTGCG
>Ga0070698_100003985_pt1 | contig 16248 bp, 16 predicted proteins | sample KBSK1502metaG_FD_65477 | JGI IMG/M metagenome (GOLD analysis project Ga0070698, IMG submission 65477) | Corn, switchgrass and miscanthus rhizosphere microbial communities from Kellogg Biological Station, Michigan, USA - KBS K1-50-2 metaG | ecosystem: Host-associated > Plants > Roots >...
GGGAACCATGATGTGTCCGGACTATCTTGGAGGGAGAAATGGAGAAAGCCACGTTCGCCGGCGGTTGCTTCTGGGGAGTCGAGCATCTTTTCAACGAGATTCCCGGCGTGATCGAGGCCGTTTCCGGTTATGAGGGCGGCCACGTCGACCAGCCGACGTACGAGCAGGTTTGCATGGGGCGCACCGGTCACGCCGAGGCCGTCGAGGTCACCTACGACCCGAGCAAGGTCACGTACGAGCAGCTGCTCAACGCGTTCTGGAACATGCACGACCCGACGACGCTGAACCGCCAGGGCCCCGACATGGGCCACCAGTACCGGTCGGTGATCTTCTACAACAGCCCCGAGCAGGAAGCGGCGGCGCGCAAGTCGAAGGAAGAGGCGCAGAAGTTCTTCGAGCGCAAGATCGTCACCGAGATCGTTCCGGCGACGAGCTTCTGGCGCGCGGAGGAGTACCACCAGCGCTACTTCGACAAGCACCCCGGCCACTATTCCTGCCACTTCGTTCGCGGCTGGGTGCCGGAGCCGACGGAGGAAGCTAAGAAGGCCTAATCGGGGCGGCGGTCTCTATCCTTACCGCCCGTGCGCTGCGACCACTGCGCCAATGACGTTCCCGACGGCGTCTTCTGCACCCGCTGCGGAGCGCACCAGGGAACGACTGGGGAGGTCGGCAACGCGAAGACCCGCCGGCATCGATATGCCGCTCATCCAGACGAGCACGTCGTGCAGCCGGCGGTCTTCACCACCCTGTTCCCGCACCTCGGCCATCAGAAGATCCATGAGTTCCGCTGGGCCTTCATCGTCGGCCTGGCCGGCATCCTCGTCCTGTACATCGCAGGCCTAATCACTGCCGCGATCCTGGTCGCGACATTCCTCGTTCCGGTCCTGTACCTGATCTACCTGTACGAGGCCCAGGTCTACCGCGACGAGCCGGCGACGGTCCTTGGCTTCACGATCGGCGGAGGCGTGGTACTCGGCCTCGTCGTCACCATCATCGAGCGCGCGCTCTACAACCCTTATGCCAACGTCGGCAACCCGCTGCGCGGCGCCGGCTTGAGCATCGCCGCTCTGCTCTTCGTCGGCCTGCTGGTGCCGGTGGTGCAGGAGGTCGTCAAGCCGCTCCCTGCGCTGTTGCTGCCGAACCGCGCCGACTTTCCGGAAACGGTCGACGGGCTCGTGTTCGGCATCGCGGCGGGGCTAGGTTTCAGCGTCGCCGAGTCCCTGGTCGCATTTTCGGGCGCGCTGACCGGTTTGCCTGCACGTCTGGATCCGGGCAACTGGATCTTCGACCTGACGACGCTCGCCGTGCTCCAACCGCTGCTCCAGGGGAGCGCGACCGGGATCATCGTGGCCGCGATCTGGCGGTACCGCCGCGGACGCTTGGGACAGCGCGAGCTGGGCGGTCTTGTGATCGCCATTCTCGCGCACGTCGCATTCGCGCTCGGCACGCAGGTTCTGAAAGACGCGCTCGTCTCCCAGCTGTTCGTGCTCGTGTGGCAGGCGCTGCTCGTGGGTGCGCTGCTGGTCTACGTGCGCTACCTGCTGCACCACGCGCTGCTGGAGGAGGCTGCGCACATGGGCTATGCGGAGACCGTGTGCCCCAACTGCCACATGCACATCGTCGCGTCAGGCTTCTGTCCCAACTGCGGCATGGCGCTGACCGCCGCGCCGTCCGCGGTCAAGCGCGCGCGCAAGCCGCGCACGGAGGCGCGCGCCTAGTGGCGCTGACGTGCGTGCGCTGCGGCGCACAGAACCCGGATGGCAACGCGTACTGCCAGTCGTGCGGGACGCCGCTCACCCCACCGGGCGGTGTCCAGACCGCGGTCCTGACCGGACCGCCGCCCGGGATGGCGCCCCCGCCGTTTTCCAGCGCCGGGTACCAGAGCCCTTACTACGCGCCCAGCGGCGTCACGGCGCCCGTGCACCGCACGCCGTGGATGCTGATCATCGCGGCGGTCGTGGCGGTGGTGGTGATTCTCGGCGGCGTCGGCACCGTGTTCTCGCTGGTCGCGAACCATGGCAGCAATGCCGCCGGCAGCGGCATCGGCGACATACCCAGCCCGTCGCCGGAAACCTCGCCCAGCCCCGTGGCGTCCGCGACGCCGCCACCGACGCTCGGCGCCACGACCGAATCCAACGACGGCTTCTCAGTCCCCGTCCCGCAGGGCTGGTCGGTCGCCGCGAAAGACACAGAGACGATCGTCCTCACCGATCCCAACGGCCAGGGCTCCGTCTCCATCGGCAGCGGCTCATCGGTCCCCGCCCAGACCGCCCAGGACAACAAGAACACGGTCGACGGCTATTTCAAGAGCAAGTACCCGGACTCGCGCCCCTGCTCCGGCACGTCGGCGCAGAACACGGTGTTCAACAGCGCGAGCGGCATCTCATGGACCGTCTGCTTCACGCTCACCAGCGGCTCCAACACGGCTCCCGCCGCCGCGTCCCTTTTCGCCGGCGCCAACAAGAGCGGCAGCGTCTACTACGTCGTCATGGTCCTCACGCGCCAGGAGAACCTGCAGAGCTATTTGAACGTCACCAAGCCCGTCCTGCAGGGAGTGCACTGGAAGCTTTCCTAGCGCCAGCGTCTTCGAGGGATAGGTGTAGGGGGCGCTAGGGACGCCCCCTACGCTTTGGGGGAAAGGCCCGAGGTGGCAATCGGGCGTCTGTGTTCAAGGATGCCGGTGGGTGCTCACAGCGGACTGAGACGAACCTTGGAATTCGCTGAGAGGTTGGCGGCCGTTGCCGTGCTGCTGGCCGCCTGCTCGCCGAGCTCCTCGTCAGCGGCGCCCATCACCCCCGTGCCTGGCGAAACGTGGACCATGTATCGCGGCGACCTGGAGCGTGACGGCCATCCCTTCACCGCGACGCTGGACTCCGAGTCGGCGGCGCGCCTCGCGGTCGCGTGGCGCGTCCATCTGAACAGCGCGGTGGACGGCACGCCCGCGGTGGCACGCGGCCTCGTCATCGTGGGCAGCGCCGGCGGCGAGGTCCGCGCGCTGAACGCAAGCGATGGCGACACCGTCTGGTCGCGGCGCGGACTCGGCGCTGTTGCCTCGTCGCCGACCATCTCGGGCGACCGCGTCTTCGTGTCCACACTCAGCGGAAACGTGCATGCGATGGATCTCGTGAGCGGCCGCGAGCGATGGGGCTGGACCGGTCCGGCGCAGGCGGCCATCTGGGCTTCGCCGGTGGCGTTCGGCGACGAGGTCATCGTCGGCGTCGCGTCGCCGTACGGAGACCAGCCGCTCGTGCCCGGCCGCATCTACGGGCTCGACGCGGCGACAGGCCACCAGCGCTGGACGCGGTGCATCGAGATCAATTGCGAGCCGGGCGGCGGCGTCTGGTCCACGCCGTCACTGGACGGCGACGGCAACGCGTTCGTGGGCGTTGGCAATCCGGTCGACGGGGTCCTCGCTTTCGACCCGGACACCGGTGAGCGCAAGTGGCAGGCCAGCCTGTACACGGACGCCGGACGCGACCTGGACGTCGGCGCCTCGCCGGTCACCTTCGACCTCCTCGGGGAGCACGTGCTGGCGCAGGCTTCGAACCAGGGACTCTTCGCCGTCCTCGACTCGGGCGACGGCGGCCTGCTGTGGCAGCGGTCGCTGGTCGAGGGGTCCGCGGTGCACGGGCTCCTCGCCACGCCGGCGTACGACCAGAAGAACCTGTACGTCGCATCCGCCAGCCCGCCGACCGGGCTGTTCGCGTTGCGTCCTGTCGACGGTCGCGAGGTATGGCGGCACGAGACGCCGCTGCCCGTGTACTCGGCGCCGGCGGTGGGGAATGGGGTGGTCGTTTTTGGCACCGGGGCTGTGTTGGGGGAGGTCAAGGCGGGATCGGTGGTGGCCCTGTCCACAACGGACGGGCAGGTGATCTTCGATTTCGACGCCCACTCGGCGGTGCGCGGCGGACCGGTGATCGCCGGCAATCTGGTCGTCGTGGGCGACGCGGCCGGCGACGTATTCGCGTTCCGACCGAAGTCCTAACTGGCGCGATGCGCCGAGGCGTGATTAGAATCCGAAAGTCTCGGCTGGGGTTCGTAAGGAGGTGCCTCCCATGAGGGTTCGCGTTTTTGCCATGCTGTCAGCCCTGGCGCTGTGGGTCGTGGCCGCGATACCGGCGTCCGCGGCGAGCCAGGGACACGACTATCTGGCGCTAGGCGACTCGGTGCCGTTTGGATTCAGCCCGTTGCTCAATCCGAACGACGCCGACAACTTCGTCGGATACCCCGAGATCGCTGCTCAGAGGCTCGAGATCAAAGACGTCAACGCGTCGTGCCCCGGGGAGGCCACCGGAGGATTTCTCTCGCTGACCGGCACTGACAACGTGTGCCGTCCATACCGAGCGGCTTTTCCACTACACACCGAGTACCACACCTCACAGATGGACTTCGTGTTGCGCTATCTGACAGGCCACCGCGACACGAGGCTGATCACGCTCACGCTCGGCGCCAATGACTTCTTCCGCTTCCAGAAAGACCACCCCGAGTGCGTCACTGCCCCGACCACTCCTGCCTGTCTGGCCCTGACAAGCGACGTTCTCCGAACGATGCGCGCGAACTTGACGACGATCTTCGCTAACATCCGCGCCACCGGATACACGGGCCTCCTTATCGGCGTGACGTACTACTCGCTGAACTACAGCGATGCGGCCAGCGTCACGGGCGCATTTCTGCTCAACGCCCAGATGGAGGCCGCGGCGGCGGCCAATGGAGCCTTGGTCGCGGATGGTTTCACAGCGTGGAAAGCCACCGCACTGGCCCTGGGCGTCGGTGACTCATGCGCTGCAGGCCTGTTGATCCGCCTGTCCGCCACGAAGTGCGATGTGCACCCGACACCATTGGGTCGTGACTTGCTGGCCAAGGCGGTGGTCGACACCGTCGCCGCGAGCTGTCCTGCCCACGACGCAATCGCCTGCCTGGACGTGAACCGCTAGTTCGGCGAGGAGGCCAGCGGCAGCTCCACCTCGAAGGTGGCGCCTCCGCCGCTGGTCTCCTTGACCTCGACCCGACCGCCGTGCGCCGTCACCACGGCGGTCACGATCGACAGGCCGAGGCCCGCGCCACCGCTGTCGCGGCTGCGGCTGGGGTCAGCGCGGTAGAACGGCTCGAAGATCCGGTCGAGGTCCTCGGCGCGAAGGCCGGGGCCGTGGTCGGCGACGGTCAGGTGGGCCGTGCCGTTCTGCGTGGTGACCCCGATCTCGATCGGGGTGGTGGACGGCGTGTGCACCAGCGCGTTGCGCACGAGGTTGCCCAGCACCTGCCGCAGCCGCGTGTCGTCGCCCCTGACCACCGCCGGGGCCGTCGCGCTCAGGGTGATGTCGCGCTGCGGCGCGACCACACGCGCGTCATCGACCGCGTCGCGGACGATGGACTGTAGGTCGACGGGCCTCATGTCCAACGGGCGGCCCTGGTCGAGCCGAGCGATCAGCAGCATGTCGTCGACCAGCGCCGACATGCGCACCGACTCTTCCTCGATGCGGCGCCGCGCAGTCTCGGAGTCCCCGGGCGACTCGGCGGCTCCACGGCGCAGCATCTCCGAGTAGCCGCGGATCGAGGTAAGCGGAGTGCGAAGCTCATGGGATGCGTCGGCGATGAAACGCCGCAGCCGCTGTTCGGACGCCTTGCTCTGGGCAAACGCAGACTCGATCTGGCTGAGCATCGCATTCAGCGCGAGACCTAGGCGGCCGATCTCGGTCTTGGACGTCGCCGGCTCGACGCGCCGGGTGAGGTCACCCGCAGCGATGTCGCCGGCGACAGCACCCATCCTCTGCAGCGGCCTCAGGCCGATGCTGATTATCAGCCAGGCCAGCAGCGCGGTCGCCCCGACGACAGCGACGCTGATGAAGAGCTCGAGCTGAAGGAGCTGCGCGAGCGTTGCCGGCACGTCATCGATCGGAATGGCCAGGACCACGGTCTGGCCGTTGAACGAGTTCTCAGCCCAGTACGTCAGCCGGTACTGGTGGACGTCGCCCGTCCCCGGAACGGTGACAGGGCTGACGGGCTGGTCGCTTCCCACCGGGTGCACAGCCTTGGGCAGGACCGGCGCCGAGTTCGAGGGCGGGCCGCCGAAACCACCGGCGACGCATCCAAGCTGCACCGAACCATCGGGCGCGAGGAGCTCGGCGACCGTGTTGGTGGGAAACCCGACGGCGCTTGCCCGGCAGTCGTGGCCGATCACATTGGCCGCAGCCACGACCGACGTGCGCGATGTCAGCTGGTTGTCGATGCGGCCGAAGAGCGAGCCCTGAAACAGCACGTACGTCGCGCCGTCGGCAATGAGTAGTCCGGCGATGACGAGCGACATGACGCCGATCAGCAGGCGCCCGCGGAGCGACAGGGTCATTTCCGAGGCGTTCTGAGTACGTACCCCACGCCACGCACGGTCTGAATCAGCGGCGGGTCGTAGCGGTCGACCTTGCGCCGCAGGTAGCTGATGTACGTTTCGAGCACGCTCGCGTCGCCTCCGAAGTCGTAGTGCCACACGTGGTCCAGGATCTGGCTGCGCGTCAGCACGCGGCCCGCGTTGATGAGCAGATAGCGCAGCAGCCGGTATTCGGTGTTGGTCAGGTCGACGGCTCGTCCGTGGCGGCGCACCTCGTGCGCCTCGTCGTCCAGCTCGAGGTCGGCCAGCGAGAGCTTGCCGGTCTGGGTGTCGTTGCCGTGGCGGCGGAGCACCACCCTCACGCGCGCCATCAGCTCCTCGATGCTGAACGGCTTCGTCACGTAGTCGTCGCCGCCGATGGTCAGGCCGTGGACCTTGTCCTCGGTCGCGTCCTTGGCGGTGAGGAAGATGATCGGCACCTTGTTGCCTGCGGAGTTGAGCCTCTTCAGCACTTCCATGCCATCGATGTCGGGCAGCATCACGTCGAGGATCACGAGCGCGGGGGAGAACTGCGTCACCGCGGTGATCGCGGCTCGGCCGCTGGCGGCGGTCTTGACCGAGAAGCCCTCGTACCGGAGCGCCATGGCGACCAGCTCGGTGATGTTCGGCTCGTCGTCGACGACCAGGACCCTCGCGCCGTCCTTGCTGCTGGCGTTCACGACGACCAATGCTGATCGAGTTTCCTGGGAAATTGCTCAGAGAATCGTGAGTACGGGCTGCGAGCTTATTTAAGAACTTCGCGTCGCGCGACCAGCGGGGTCGGGCCAGCCGGCCACGCGATGCACGCTGCCGTTCTCGTCGACCAACCGCGACGGCAGCGACTGGCGCTCCAGCCACGCTACCGCGGGCGCACCCATGACGATGGCCGCGGTCGATGCGATGTTGGCGTCGACGCAGGTGCCCGCGGCCACCGTCACCGTACGCCAGCAGCTCTTGGCCGGCAGGCCGGTCACCGGGTCGATGATGTGATGGAGGACCTCGCCGCCGCGTGTCCACTTGCGGACTGTCGTGCCTGATGTAGCCACACCGCCGCCCGTGATGCTGATGGTCTCTTCCGCGTCCGAGAGCGCGGCCGCGCTGTCCTCGCTGGCCTGGATGAGCCAGCCGCCCTTCGGCGGATCGCCCGCGACGGCGATGTCGCCGCCCATGCTCACGAGCACGCCGCCGCGGGAGATGGCCGTGGCCGCCGCGGCCGCGGCAAGGTCGGCCGCGAATGCCTTCCCCGTGGCGCCAAGGTCGAGCTCCACGCCGCGCGGGATGACGACCGTGCGCGCCGACTCGCTGAGCCGGACCGCGCGCCAGCCCGGGATTCGCTCGGCGACGAGCGGAAGCGCGGCTCCCCGCGGCGCCACTGACGAGAAGTCGGCTTCGTAACCGGACAGGCGCACGGCCGAACCGACTGTGGGGTCGACGGCGCCGGCCGTCAGCTCCGCGCCACGCAGGGCGGCGGCTATGGCCTGCGCCAGCAGCGGGGTCACCTTGATGACCTGGTCCGGCCGCGCGTTGAGGAGGCTCAGCTCGCTGTCCGGGCGAAAGCGGCTGGCGGCCGCATCGATGGCAGCCACGACCTCGTCGACCGCCGCCTTGGCCGCGAGCAGCGAGCCCGGGCGGGTCACGACGACCCGCAGCGAGCTGCCCAGCGCTCGATCGTCGGCGATGCCGAGCACGGTGGCGCTCATCGCATGGCCTCGCCGCGGCGGAGCGCGATGGCGAGGACCGGGCAATCTTCGACCGCGCGTTCGGTGAGAGGGAGGAGGCGGTCGGGGACCGGGCCCGGCTTGACGATGGGGTAGCCCCAGTCGTCCAGCCGGATGAGCTCGGGCAGCAGCTCGGCGCACAGGCCGCGCCCGTCGCACCTGATGCGGTCGACCGCGAGCATGACCGGCTTGCTCATGCGATCTGACTCATGTTGTGGTGCGAGCCGTGGTTCGCGAACTCAGCGGCGAACACCTGCAGCGCGGAGGAGAGGAACATGACCGCGCCGTCGGGGTGACGGCACGCGCCACGTCCCCGCACCTCGACGGTCCATCGCTGCAGACGCTGCATGTCGGTTGGGTGGTCGCCTCCCTCCGAGATGCGCGTGCACGCGCCGGCGAGAGCCTGCAGCCCGAAGAAGCACGGACCGCACTGGGCGGAGCTCTCCGCAGCGAGGAATCGCATGATCGCGGCCACGTCGCAGACCGGGCAGCGGCTGGCGGGATGGATCCCGATCACGCCGCAGCCGAGCCGCGTCCTGTGGTCAAGCGGCATACGCCATGCCACTTCGGGCTCGACCCAGGCGCCGAAGTAACCGCCGACGAGAACCGCGCGCGGCCGCTCACGCAGGCCACCGGAAGCCGACACCGCACCGCCGACGGTCGTGCCGATCGGGACCTCCACGACGCCGCGCCGCGCAACGCCGCCGGCCAGGGTGAGGAGCGTGGTGCCGTCGTATATGCCGCGCGCGACGTTCGCGATGTGGGCGAGCGTCTCCACGTTCTGCACGAGCGTCGGCGCCCCGCCGACGCCGCGCTCGAATGGATACGGCGGAACGTTGGTCGGGGTGGCGATGCCTTCGGTGATGAGATGGACGGCTGCCGTCTCGGCGCCGGCGACGTATCGAGCGGGCGCCGCCGCCAGCGTCACCGTTGCTCGCTCCGGCTCAGTGCGCTGGCCAAGGGCGCGCAACATCGCCTGGCGCGCCGCGTCGTGGCGCTCGCCTACATAGAGCACGACGCGCCGCGCGCGCAGGACGCGCGACGCGAGGAACGCGCCGTCGAGGACAAGGTGCGGCCGCGAGATCATCAGCAGCCGGTCCTTGTGGCTCTGCGGCTCGCCCTCGGCGCCGTTGACGACGACGACGGCGTCGCCCCTCGAGCGCTCGGCGACCGCGCGCCACTTGGTGGCGGACGGGAACGCCGCGCCCCCACGACCGAGGAGGCCCGCCTTCTCGATCTGGTCGATCAGCCCGTGGCCGGCGCGCGGGAGCGGCGTGGCGACGTCCGGCGCACCTAGCAGGCGTGTCATCGCACCTCCCGGCGGTCAACGGCGGAGCGAAAATCGAGGCGCGGCGCCGCGAGCGGGTCACGCGACGAGGTGGTCAGCCGCCACACCAGCGAGACCCCGACGGCGGCGATGCAGCAGGCGGTGATGGCGAGCATCCAGGCGGACCACGTGTCCGTGCCAGTGCCGACGCCGTGGACGATTGCAACCGGCCATGCCGCGTATGTGAGCCAGTGGATCAGGCGCCAGGCGCGATGGCCGAGCCATCCCCGCGCGAGGCTGGTCGCGACGATGGCCAGCAGGAGCTCGAACGAGATCGCTCCCAGGCCCAGCCAGAACGTCCGGTAGGACGACGCGAAAGGAATGAATGCCGCGGCCCAGCCGAGGTTGGTGAACGGATCGACGACCGCGGTGACGATGTGCAGGGCGAGGAAGACCAGGGTCATCAGTGCGAGGTTGCGGTGGAGGCCGGTGGTGAGGAAACGCGGCCAGCGTGCCGTCTGGACGCGCAGGGTGGAGAGGATGCCCAGCACGACGACGCAGGTGAGCAGGATTTCGGTCACGGCTCCCGCGCCGCGCGTCGCGTACCACAGGAGGCTGTTGGTCACGACTCAGTGAGAGGCGCCCGAGACCGCGACGCCGCTGCCGCCTGACGCGGCGCTGACGCCGCTCGAGCCCTGGAGGCTGCTGGAGGAGCTTGTCGAGTCGCTGCTCGACGCGCTGGTGTCCGACGACGCAGTCGAAGTCGTGTTCGAGGAGCCGGTCGTTGACGCCGCCGGCGAGCTGCCCGGAATCGTCGCGGCGCTGACCGCTGCCAGGACTCCGACCGCGCCGATGGCCGCGAACGCGATGCCTGTGGTCAGGTGGTTCAGCAGGCGCAGCGCTGCGTCACGGGCTTCGATCCGGGTGATTTCCATGCTCGGCCAGTCTGTGCAACGAAGCTGGCCGCGAAATCGGAATGGCCTGTGAGCTTGCTGAGAGCGCTGGTGCTCGCGCAGGGGGTCGAACCCTGAACGTTGGGATTAAGCGAAGCCGGCATGAACTGCTGCGAGTTCGACCGCAGCCGAGTCGCTCAAGGGGTCCTGAGTAACCACCACCAAGTCGGTGTCGCTCCTTGCGGGATCAAATTCACCAAGCGCGAAAGAACCGCCGAAATAAATCCCCACCAACACAGCCTTCAGCGAACGGCCGACTGAAGTCACGAGTTGCTCCACCGCCCTCTGGGGCACCCGGTGCTCGTCGAGCGCGCTGAGATCTAGCCTCGGAACATCACGCTCGCGTTGCATTCCACCTATGGTGTGGCATCGCAGGGATCGACCCTAGCCGCTATTGTCGCTACATGCCGGATGCGATTGGTTCGGAGCCGAGCACATTCATAGCGCACAGTGGGCTTTGGCGGATTGTGCTCAATCGGAACCGGAACCTGCTGGGTAGATGCATGATCGTCCTAAACCGGCAGGACACCGACGTGAGTCGCATCACGACGGATGAGTGGATCGAGCTCCGCCTCCAGATCATCCGTGTGAAAGGGGCGCTTGATTCCCTCTTCAAACCAGACCATTACAACTACGCGTTCCTTATGAACCAGGACGCGCAAGTCCATCTGCATGTGATCCCGCGCTACCGCGGACAGCGCGAGTGGAACGGTGAGCTGTTCGAGGATCCCTACTTCGGTTCCATGGCGCGGCCGGAGTCCCGAATCCTGGATCAGAACAATCTCGCGAGACTCACAGCCGAGATCGCTGCAGCCCTGTGAAGACCAGACCGCGCCTGGTAATCGTGACTCGCGCACCGGCGACCGGGAAAACCACCTCGCGGCGAACTTTTGATCTCAGTTGCGCCTGCCGGTTTTATCCAAAGCCTTGCCCTAGCCGAAACTCGCGCATAGTCATCCGCGCGTCAATATGCTTCCTCTGATCCTCCTTCGACCCCCACCTCATCGAGAACCCCTTGGGCTACTGCAACGGGCACACCGGCGCGCAACGCCAGATTGAGAGCATCGCTGGGCCGGCAGTCGAGTATCTGTTTGCCGCTCTGCGACTCCGTTGCCAGCTCGGCAAAGAATGTGCCATCGGCTACCCCGATCACATCGGCTCTACTGATCCGCACGCCATGCCGCTCAAACGCTTCCAGCATCAGGTCATAGGTTAGGGGTCGCTCAGTCTTTACCCCGTCGACTTGAAGCTTCAGCGCGTTTCCCTCAAAACTGCCTATCCACAACGGCACCGTGCGTCCCGTCTCTGAAACCAACGTCACCACGTGGACCTCCTGGGGTTCGCTCGGCAGCAGTGGCATCTTTTTTCGCAGTTCGTCCCAGCGCTCCGGTGTAGGCATATGGCTTGTCACCTTCTCGACGTGGACAGGGATGAACCCCTCTCGGGCTGTGTGTTTCGGACGGGTCACTAGAGTTCCCTCCTTGACTATTCGATCGATCGACTCCAAGCGTCCAGCGACCTGGTTTAGGAGTTGCTCCAGGCGAAACCGGTGTGCGGATAGGACTTCGCGAACGTTGGCTTCGGATGGATCGGTCAACAGACGTTGGATGTCCCGAACGGGCATGTCGATTGACCGGAGGATCGCAATAACTTCAGCGGCCTCTCGCTGCGCCGCGGCGTAATAGCGATAGCCGGACTCGGGATCGACGTACGCCGGCTGCAACAGGCCGACCTCGTGGTAGTGCCGAAGCTGGCTAACAGGAATGCCACTGCGCCTTGAGAACTTGCCAATCGATTCAAGCTGCGCCCGTCTCGTATCGCTCACAGCTAAAGCGTGCAACTCTCGACCGGTCGAGAGTCAATTAGAGCCAGCGCCGGTAGAGCTGAATTGAACGTGGGGGATCCAAATCTTCCGGACCATAACGTGTCAGTTAAGGCGTCAAGGGTCCAGCGCTCTGCGTGGAATCTCCACTGGGAGCTCGATTTCTGTAATGCGTCGTGCCTAGTGGGGAACGCGATCCAAAGATGCTGGTGCTGGTCTGAAACTGACGGTGGTGCCCCCGGAGGGAGTCGAACCCCCGACCTTGACGTTAGGACCGTCCTGCTCTATCCACTGAGCTACGGGGGCGGATCAAGACTCTATGAATTAGAGAGTCTACTTACCCGTTCCAGTTCGTCCCCGGCACCGGCAGGTACGGCATCGGGTCGATCACCTGGTCGTTGACTCGGACCTCGAAGTGGACGTGCGGCCCGGTCGAGAATCCCGTTGAGCCCTCGAGCCCGATCACCTGGCCGCGCACCACGCTGTCGCCGACGCTTGCGTTCGTCTGCAGGAGGTGGCCGTACAGCGTGGCCACGCCTCCGCCGTGGGCGATCACGACGTAGTTGCCGTAACCGACGCTGCTGTGACCGACCGCGACGACCAGTCCAGCCGCCGCCGCCATCACCGGCTCGCCCAACGGCGCCGCCATGTCGATTCCGGTGTGGAAGTGCCGGTAGGGCCCGTAAGGCGGCTCGAGCGTCACGGTGGTCGGTCCGAACGGCTGCGTGATCACGAACGACGACATCGGCCACGAGAGCGAAAGGCCCTGGATCGGCTTGCCGATAGGCAGCGAGTGGTTGACCAGCGCCAGCCCCGCGCCAACCTGCGCCTCGGTCCAGGCCGTTTCGTACGAGCGCTGGATGAGGTCCGACTCCTGCGCCTCGAGCAGAGCGGCCAGCGCGGTGGTTACATCGGGTGGCTGGTTCACCAGCTGGTCCTTCGCGGTCCCGATCTGCAAGATGAGGTCTCCGAGCTGGCCGCTGACATCGGTCTGCCGGCTCATCACGTCCTGCAGGGAGGTCAGGTTCGCGTTGAGAAGCTCGAGGGTGTTCTGCTCGCGGTCGAGGTCGTCCTGCCGCGCCTGGCGATCCGCCTGCAGCTTCGCCAGGTCGGCCTCCAGCTGCGTCTGCAGGGCGTGGGCGCGCTGGCCCGCGACGACCGCGTCGGCCGTCGCCATCAAGGCCTCATGCAGGTTGCCGGTGCGCGCGATCAGCAGCCAGAACGAGTCCGGCTGCCGGTAGATCGCCCGCGTGAGCGTCGCGAGCTGCGCCTTCTCGACGTCGATGCGTGCTTGCGTGTCCGCGATCTGCGCGTCGAGGCGGGCGATCTGGTCCTCCAGGTCGGCGATGACCGACTCCTCCTGGGAGACCTCGGCGTTCAGCAGCTCCTCGGTCGAGCTGAAGGAGTCGAGCGTGGCGTTCAGCTTCTGCTCGGCGTCGAGGGCCTTGGCGATGTCGCCGCCCAGCCGCGACTTCAGCAGGTCGTACGCGGCCTGGTTGGGATCGACTGGCGCGGCCGCGGGGCATGCCGTCCTGGCGTCCGACGCCGCGGCGGGCGAGGGACATGGTGTCGGGCTTGTCGCACCTGCCGTCGAGACGCCCAGCGAAAGCAGCGCCGCGACCATGGCGGTCGCGACGAGCGCCCGCCTCACGCGCGTGCCCTGCGGAAGCCGAACAGCGCTGTGGCGGTGCCGAGCATGAGGCCGGCGACGATCACGGCGGCCAGCACGTATCGCACCGACGTCGCGTCGACGCCGGGGAGGACCTGCATGTAGACGGCGGACTCGAAGCGCATGGCCAGGAGGTACGCGCCCGCGACCACGGCGGCCGCGACGGCGCCGGCCAGCATGCCGGTGGTGAGGCCTTCGACCACGAACGGCCCGCGCAGCATCCATCCGCGCGCGCCGAGCAAGCGCGTGACGCCCACCTCCTGACGCCGCGCGGCGGCCATGCCGCGCATGGCGTTGGCGACCACCACATAGGCGATGACCAGGAAGAAAAGCAAGACTCCACCCGCGAGCGCACCGGCGACCAGCGCGAAGTGGCGCAACCGAGAGTAGGTGTCCGGGTCATAGGAGGTCGGATACGTAGGGTCGACCGCCGGGTCCTTCTTGACCGAGCTCGCGACCGCACCTACCTGGGTCGGCAGCTTGACGCGGACGTCGAAGCTGGCCGGGAAAGGGTTGGTCGAGCTCAGGCTGGCCAGGTTGTCGAGGCCGGGTCTGCTGCTGGCCTCGGCGAGCGCCTGCTCGGGCGACACGTACCGGACCGAGGCCACACGCGGGTCGGCGAGCAGCTTGGTCTTGAGCGCTGCCACCGAATCCGACGTGGCGGCGGGGGCGAGGTAGACGCGGACCACCGAGGCCTGGCCGGCCTGGTCCACGACGACGCCCTTCACCGCGATCCCGACCAGCGCCAGCGTGCCGCACAGCGTGAGCAAGAGGGCGATGGTGCCGATGACGGGAGTCGTGCCCCGCAGGTCGCGCTTCCAGCTCCGCAGGCCGGACAGGACGGTGAGGCGATAGCTGTTGCCGGCCAGGGCGAGGCTGCGCCTCCACAGGGGAAGGCGCGGCACCATCGACGACCTCCGGTGCCGCTCCCGGGTGGGAATCACGAGCCTCCACCACGCCGGCCGAGCCGGCGCGGCATGGCCGCTGCCGTTGCCATTGCCCTTGACGTGTCCGTTGCCGTTCGCGTGAATGCTGCCTTTGGCGCTTCCGTTGGCGTGCCCGTTGCCGTTGACCGCCGGCCTGCGGGCTCCGTTCGTCATTACCCTGGCGCTCGGGAGCCGCAGGATGCGGTGGGCAGCGAATGTGTGGTGGTGCGACGCGATGATCACCGTCGTGCCGCGCGCCGCGGCCTCCTCGAGGAGGTGGGTGACGATCGCGGCGTTTGCCTCGTCCAACCCGGACAGCGGCTCGTCGGCGAGCAGCACGCGGGGCTGCGTCGCCAGCGCGCGGGCGATTGCGACACGCTGCCCCTCTCCGGCGGAAAGCTGGTGCGGGTAGGCGCGGCCGCGGTCGGCGAGCTTCACGGACTCGAGCGCTTGCATCGCGCGCTCCCTGATCGTCCGGTTGGGCAGCTGCGGGTCCTTCACCTGGAGCGCCAGCACGATGTTCTCGAAGGCGTTCAGCCTGGGCAGAAGGCGCTGCTCCTGGAACACGTACGCGACGTCGCGGCGCAGGCCGCCCAGGCCGCGGCGCCACCAGCGGTGCAGTCCCCGGCCGCGCACCCACACCTCGCCTTCGTTTGGGCGGAGCTGGCCATGCACCAGGCGCAGAAGGGTTGTCTTGCCCGAGCCGCTGGGACCGGTGACCTCGACGAGCTCGCCCGGAGCGACGGTGAAGTCGAGCGCCTTCAGGACGGAGCGCTTGCCAAAAGATTTGGCGACGGCGACCAGCCTGACCGCGGGCTCGGGGGCGAGGTCGCCATTCGTCCCGGGGCGGTGCCTGGTCGCCCCATTCTTTTCCGCCAGCACGCCGTTTTCAGCAGCTGCGCGGCTGCCGCTTTTGGACGCACGAGCGCGGCCAGATGTCGCTGGTCGGCTTCCCACCCTTCGAGTCCAGATTAGCCCAAGCCGGGGTCCACAAACACAGTACTAATTAATGTCCCTGTCTATGACCATGCTGGGAGTCGCCCGCGCGATCGCCTGGTCTTTTCCGGAAACGGTCGCGACCGATGGCCTCGAAAGCTACTGGCAGCCGGTGAGCTGCAGTGGCGCCGGCGCGACGTCGAGCGCAAACATCCCACCCGTCGGCGAGGCGAGGACCAGCCGGCTCCCGTCCGCGGCGTGGGTGACCGCGCCACGGACCGCGCCCTGGAGCGTGACCTGACCGGTTACCTCGGGTGGGACGTAAACGATCATCGAAGGGTCCCCGGCCGAGCCGTGGGCGTGGAGCGCGAACGACCCTTCCGACGCTTCGTAATGGAAGGTCAGGTTGCGGTCGGCGGTCGTCCGCGGATATACGCGCGCCAGCAGCCGCTCGCGTGAGATGCGCAGGCATTCGTTCGGTGGGGGGTCGAACATCCCCCACTTGCCGCCGTTGGATTCCTTCCATGGCCAAAAGGCAAACCCGACCCGGTGCCTTTCCTGCTCGAGCAGCTGGCTCGTCAACCAGGTGGCGTCGC
>Ga0070698_100003988_pt1 | contig 16246 bp, 34 predicted proteins | sample KBSK1502metaG_FD_65477 | JGI IMG/M metagenome (GOLD analysis project Ga0070698, IMG submission 65477) | Corn, switchgrass and miscanthus rhizosphere microbial communities from Kellogg Biological Station, Michigan, USA - KBS K1-50-2 metaG | ecosystem: Host-associated > Plants > Roots >...
GGTGGCGAGGGTTTGCCCGTTCTCCGTGTCGAACTCGCGGGCGAGCATCGCCCGGCAGTATCTGTCGACATCCACGGCATCAATGTCCCGGGGATGCGGGTCGGAGTAGTTCTTCAACCATTCGCTGGCTTTCTTTGGCGTGAACACTTCCCACGCCACGGTCACGGCCGATGTCATGGTGGCTGCCTTTCGGGTAACGGATAGGTGACGGTCCACGATACCCCCGGTCACCGGAGCGTTCCCCAGATACGCGCCAAGTAGTAGCGGTCCCACGACGGGTAGCCGCCCCGCACGTGGTCCTGTTCGGCGTTCAGGCCGTTGTCCAACGCGTCGGCGAGGCACTGGAGCCGCACAGGGCAACCCCAGCACAGCCGCTTCGCCTGATCCTGCCGCCAGTCCGTGAAGTCGGGCCCGCACTTGGCGCGGGCCCGCCACCCTTCCCTGCGCGAGCCGCCCTTGTACTTGGCGGCCTGAATGAGATCGTCCGGGCGGATCAAAACTTTCTGAATGATCAGTTCGGCGGTGTCGACGACGGCGTTACCCATTGACGACCATCCACGGGCCGCTCATGCCCGCGTATTCGAAGATACGCCTGGCGTCTTCACGCTTGATCAAATTCGTAGCCTCCTCGATGGTGTGTTCCGCGAAATAAGATCCGCGGCACTCCGGCCAGCAGCCGGGGTTACACACCGGTTCCGGTGGCGTTTTCGGCAACTGCAAAAACCTTCGCATTGCTCCCCACACTCCTTTTACCCCTTGTACCTAAACGGGTGAACCATTCTCGCCGGATACAACCATTTGAACTCCCCCAAATTGGGGTTCCGTGCATCCTCCCGGGCCGCGTCCAACGTGTCGTACGGCCCGAGAATGATTCCTACACCTAAACCAGCGTAGGCGAATATGCCGCCCCTTGTGGCGGCTATCGCTTTCTCCGATTCGTTGGCGTAGAGGGCCCGCAAAATTTTTCCGGCAAATTCCCGCGGGTCCGCACCATACGCGTCCGGATTCTCAAGCAGCCGCGCTATCAAATCCACATCCGTCTGTAGCAGACGGGACTTCCCCACCAATCGGATCACCCCCCCAGAAGAGGGTGTCCCTTCTGCGGCACGGAGGGCACAGCGGCGACCGTTTCTGCGTCACATATTCGTCGCCGCATTCCATGCAGCATTCGCTTGTACGAATCGGTGTTTCGCGCCGCGGCTCAGGCCACGGCACGATGACACCTCGATCGAATAGTTCGCCGGCGCACACCCCGGTCACTTCTTGCATGACCGCGTACTGCGCGCACGCCGCTTTCTCGCTGCACTGCAAATCACATATTGAACGCGCGAAACCGATGCGCGAAATGTAGGCTTGGTGACTTTCGCCCCCGTGGCGAACCCCAAAAACTTCGAGGCCGTATTCCCTACACGGTGTTTGTTGCGACCACACTCCTTTGTCCCCCTCCGGGTTGCAAAGGTTCGCCCAAACGACCATTCGAATTCCGACCATTCTGACCAGGAGGGGGCCTAGGGGGATCAGCCGTTCAGCCGATGTAAATCGGCGTAACGGGCGGAACTTGTTCGCACTAGCGAACGGTGTTCACCGTGACAGGCCGGTCACGGGGAGTGCGTCCTCGCAAGCCAACAGCGCGGCTTGCACCGTTTCGAGCGTGACGCCCTTCTCGTCCCAGCGTGTGAGCGGCTCCGTTTCCTGCGCCAGCAGGGAAATCACTTTGCTGCACGTCAACCCGGCTGTGACTTTCGGGTCGGACAGGCCGTGCGGGTCGCAGCAGCTGATCGCGATGGTGAGGTCGCTGGTTGCCTTTTCCAGCGCCGTGCACACGGACGCGCGGTCCATACCGCAGTTGTTCAGGTGCACCCGCAGATGCTGAATAAAGATCAGCATGTGGATTTGACTGTCCGTGCTGAGCATTTCGACTAGATCCTTGATGCTTGGATCTTCGATGGTGCTCGTACTCACAGCGCTCCCCTCGGAGAGGAAATGTGATCGGGACCGAAATTTTCCACAGTGCATGGTCGTTAGCACCGGGCACAGTTGACCATCCACCGAACGGCCAATGAGGGCGACACTTGCAGGTGTCCGTCTGATACCTCGAGGTATCAGATTCCGACGCTGGGGGCGAGGTCCGCCCAAAGGTGCGTGCTGGCGTCCATGACCTCGGTTAACGGCCCCTCAGCTGCCCACGCGCCGCCGTGGGCGCGTCGACACGCCTCCACGGTGGCTTGAGCCTGCTCAAGGGAGTCGTGGGGGGTCCACCGAAAGGTGGGGTCCTGTTCGGCTTCTCGGCGGAACCGGGCCTCCACCGTTTCGAGGTGCACCCTCGGCACGATGTACATGCGGCCGGGCTTGTCGCCCCGGCGTACCCACAGGTATCTGATCAGATCGGACGAGAACACCACGGTCGCTCCGGTGGTCTAGACGGGTCATTCCCGACGATGATCGCACCTGGAGGTGCTGCCATCGTCGAAAAAAACTGGTCTAGTCTTCGTTGGCGCCAGTGAAGTGGCCGATAACGGACCACTTCACGAGCCACACGGCGCCGGCGAGGGCGAGGATCAGCGCCCTGGGCTTGGTGACCAGCCCGTACACCCATGCGCTGCCCCCGATGAGGCACTGGAGGCCGATGAACGCGGTCCACGCGCGGTTGCCTCTGAGACGAATCCGCGGACGGTGCAGCCTCAAAGAACACCCTCCAGCCCGAACCTCTTCTTGTACGCGGCGACGGCCGCCAACGCCGTCGCCAGGTTGGCGCACGTCTTGCATATCTGCCTGGCGCAGGCGGCATGTTCGATCGCTTGAAACTCGATCGCCCCGACTAGCGCGCCCATTACCACGCTGACGAAGTCTTTGTCGTTGTGGGGACCGAAAATTTTTTCGAAATCTTCGGTCATGTCGTCTATCCGTTCGACGTACTGCATCTACCCCCTCCCTCCGGTTCTACTTGACGTAACTTCCGTTATCGGCGCGCCCACCGTTGCCGGCGCTGCTTGAACGGTAGCGGTACCGGGCCGATCTGCCGAGCCTTATCGTGCGCGCTCAACGAGTACGGTAACCGGTGCCGGCCGCGCAGCGTGCCCTTGATGTGGAAGCGGGTGCGCCAGTGGTAGCCGGGCGGAACGGCCATGAACGTCCCCTCGAACTCTGGTTCGTGCTCAAGGAAATCTGTCCAGGCCACTATTTACGCTCCCGCTCAGCCGGCTCCGACATTGAAATGAGCCAAAGATTCCCACACCCCACCAGGCGCACGCTAGCCCCGTTTCGGGCCCTCCTGCGTGACACGGTAGAGCGGCTCCCACCCTTCCGCGCCATACGACCCACCCTCACACTTGCAGCCCGCCCGGGTGCACAGCGCCGCGACGACGTGCCCGTCCGGGCGCTGCCACGCCCGGACCTCCAGCACGGCCGTCGTCTCCGCAGTCTTGTCCAGCAGCCGCACCCTCACTCGTTGGCGTCCGACACGTCGAACCGCTTCACGAGCGGCCAATACTCCCCAGCAGGAATGTCGTCGATCTTGACTAGGCCGTAGCGGTCGATTATCGCCCGCACGATCCCGCCAACGTTGAAGTCACCCGCAAACTCCGTGAGACTCTGGACAACTTCGTCTCTGATGTCCCGATCCGTGACCACTCCATGTCCTCCCTCCCTTGTCTGAATAGAGCACAATGGGCACACCTGCGGAACAGTTGCGCCCAAAGCTCCCGATTCAGCTACTCGCAGAGCAACACCTCAGCCACGCCCCACCAGTCGATGCGTTCCATGTCGATGTCCGACAGGGCGCGCCGAGTATGCCACGGCGCCGACTGATGCGGGGCGTTGTTGAGCACCGCCCGCGTGAACGCCTCCAAAGCGTTCAACCCTGCCCGCGCAGATGCCTGCGCGTCCTCATAGTAGGCGCCATCGTTGATGATCCACGTGGACACCTGATCCGTGGCCTCCGAGTCAAGCGGCCAGTTATCCGACCGCCATTGCGTCCGCGCCTCGGCGTCGCTGTAATCGAACGTCATTCGCCCTCGCCCTCCAGCCGGTATTCGCCCACCGTGTTGCCGTTGTAGTCCTTCAGGACGCCAACCTCCGACCCTTCCTGGATCACCTCGGCGGCACCGCGCAGGATACGCGCGATCTCGTATCCCGGATAGTCGCCGAACGCGTCGTTGTCCGTGATCAGCGACAACTTGAATTTGCCCATTTCTCTCTCCCTTGTTTGACTGCCGAACATCTCACTAGCACCGTGCGACCCACCGTCTACACGATGCTAGGAGAAACCCGTCAGTCTTCGTCGTCCACTAGATCGACCGCGAGAACCCGAGAACCCGCGCGGTTATGCCGCGCGGACACCAAATCGCCAGGCTGAATATTCTTGATCCTCGCACCATCCTCCGCGTGAACGTAAAACGAATCCCGCATATCCGGGCTGCGGATCGCCTTACCGCCACAATACCCGCACGTAGCCACGGTCCCTCTCCTTAGTGGTAATACTCGAACGGGCAACGCCCACTAGGCGCCGGCGTTAGCGACGTGGATACCGCGTCGTCCCACGAACGGCCACACTCGCCACACGTGGCCCTGTCTTCCGCCTCATCGTCCGGACCGAGAACCTTGACCGGGTAGTCGTCCGGCACGACCGGGAGCACGCGCGGCGCGGCGTCTCCCACCTCGATGTCCTCACGGTAAAGGCACTCGAAACCGTCATCGTCCAACTTCGCCAAATCATCCGCCAGACCGTTGCACAGGTGACTCAGATGATCATTCTCGATCGCGGCCTTCACCATCTCCACCGTGTGGCCCGTGATCTCGGCGAACTGTTCCACCGTGACGCTCACCTCATGCTGCTGCCTCTGCGTCCACCGAATAGTGATCACAGCAAATGCACCCTCTCCCACACTCGCATCTTCTCCTGACCCGTAAACCCGAACAAGTGCGCCGAAGCCTCCTCACGCTCCCCGGTGTAATTGCCGAACGGCGACGCCAACACGAAACCGTCCTTGTAAGAATACCAGCCCTTTGGCTGGTAATGCGGGTGCGACGAATACTCAATCAACCCGCGCTTGTCCAGTTCCGCCACAACCAGCGACACCAGATCATCGCTCGTTCGGAAACTGAAACGAATGACCTCCTCGCGACCACGGGACTCCGTGATATGGCCATCGACGATGCTGTCCGGGTGATAAACCTTCGTGTTCACCACCAAGAACACGCACGGGGTACGCGTACCCGGCCGGTAATGCGGATTGGCGAACGCCTCTGCAGGCACCCCCAAATCGCATGCGGGGCACGATTTCCACACCTGGTCAGCCGTCTCACGCTCAACCATCGCACTCATCGCCCTGACCGGGGTAGACCACGCACCCGTCGCGGATAACCGCGCGACCCTCCCACACGTCCTCAAAAAAACGCACTCTTCCCACACCTCCCTCTCCCTTGCCCCTGCAGTGAACAGAGGGCACGGCGCGCGCCCGTAGGCGCGCCCCATGCTCACTCCTCACTGCTCTTGCGACTCCAGGAACTTCCCGTACGTGACAGGCTCGCCCCTGGTGAGCCAATACACGTCCACACGGTGCCCGCTGATCTGGAACGACTCCGACTGATCAGCCTCACCGTCCCGACGCCGGTACCGCTCGTTGTACGAGTGACGCTCCCACGCCTCACTCACGAAAGCGAACGTGGAGCATTCCTCGCACTCACCGCACGTCTGGTTGCCGCTGTCGTCGAAATGATCCCCGGTCAATTCCCCGAAATGATCCTTCAACCGGTCAAGCTCCGACACGAACACGCTGTACGCGTCCTCGAAACTCATGAACGCTTGCACGTTGTCAGGCTCGGGCGAATACCCGGCCATGTTGTGCCCCACGCCCCACGGGGTCACCTCCGCAGCTAGCACGTAGGCGCGCAACGCGTGCAACGCGTTGAGCGCGTCCACGTTGTCCAGGTACTCCGTCATGGTGACCTTGCCGGTCATCAGCTTGACCGGAAACTGCGACTGCAACAGGCCGGCGTATTCCCCGATCTCGTGATCGATAGCGTCAACGAGCGACTCCACGATCAGACCAGCGCCAGCGAAACGCTCAAAATCCGAGCCGTAACCGCGCGGCGCCTGCCACCATGCCGCGATCTCGCGCGCCACCTCGTAATGCGGAACCTGATTCGAGTAACGCCAAATATGAACCTGGCGCTCCACGTACTCCGGCGTGTTGTCATCCGGGCACGGTTGCGTGTCCGGAGGCGGAATGTGATCGCCGATACCTCGCATAGCCCTCTCCTCTCCCGTTGGGTTGAACAACCCATAACCACGCGCCCCCACCGGGGGCGCGTGACTAAAGCCTGCTCAGCCTGCTCAGCCTTCGTACTTCTCGCCGATCACGAGCGTTACGGTCACCTGACCGAAAGCGCGAGACTCGACGGACTCAACTTCGTACAGTTCCCCGTCCTGAGTTTCGATCAGAACGGGAACGTGGCCCCCGTAATTGTCAAGCTCCTCGCGCACGGAATTGCACGTTTCGGCCATGCCCTCATCCTCTCTCCTCGTTTGCTCTAGTGAGCATGGCACGCGCACCGTAGTGCGCGACCAAACCGACTAGGACGAATGAATCACCCTCAGAAGCACAACACTTTCAACCGCGCGTGCGGGCGCGTCCTCCATCGCACACATTTGCTTCGCCGCACTCTCAGGTGAACTAGCCGTGATGCGGAATCGGGTGATTCCGTCGTCATGGCGCATAGTCACCCGATACAAGGCGATCATCATGAAACTCCCCTTCCCATGGGCACCTTGACGTGGTGCACCATGCAGCGCTTGCGGCACGGTGCGGGGTCACCGCACGTGCACTCAACCCGTTCGCCTTCCAGCGCGAACCGAAGTTCCGCGCTGTCCGGAAGCGCATACGTGTGACCACCCACCCGCACACACATCACATCCGCCATGCGGTCAAGGCGACCCTCAAACGTCACCGTGACCCACTGCCCCGCCTGCTTACCATTGCGTCCCGAAAGCTGCTCATTGTCGAGTCGCATCGCTCCCACACCCTCTCCCCTTAGTGGTCTGACTGGCCACCACCGCAACGCACACCCCCAGGTGCGCGCCACGGTCAAGAACAGTCACAACGCGTCAAGCTCCTCGGCGAAATACCCGGTCACAACCGGCACATCCGGGTGACGTCGTTCATCAAGAAGAATGTTGTACCTCCGTCCCGATGGGCTGATTGAGTCCACCGTGCCAGTTTTCCCGACCATGTCGCGGTCAACTGAGTCCGCGTCCGCGATGCGGACACGATCACCGATGCTGAATGATTCAGCCATCTCTCTGCCCTCTCTCCCATGGGTGTCTGCCAAACATGGCAACGCCCCTTACCGGGGCGCCACCAAACCAGCCAGTCACCTAGGCAGACTGTGCGTCCACTCGATGTGTTTGTACGCCTCACCAACCGCATACGTGGCAAGCAGCCACACCGTCTGAAACTGTTCCCGCGTGAGACCCTTGAACGTCACACCGTCAACCGTGATCTCATACTCGGCGGTTGGTGGATACGCCGCATCGTCCGTCGAGTGTTCGTCGTTCCGCAACTGACGGAACTCCTCAACCGTGATAGCCATGATGCCCTCTCCCTCGCACTAGTGATCAATGCACGACCGGAGGCGCGTTGTGCGCCTCCGATTGAACCGTGATCACTTTCCTAGCAGTTGTCGTGATCGGCGCAAGTGGCCAGGTGCCATTTCTCGCGGCCTGCTGCGTTGTCTAGGTATCCGTCGTACCACGCGTCAGGCTCGCCCCTGTCGTCCGCCCGTTCTAGCGCCCCGACCCGCCTAGCGGCGAGCCAGCCACGTTGGTACGCGGCTCGGTACACGTCATCAATGGTTCGATTCATCGGTACGCCAGAATCTTGTTACATCCACGGCAACGCTCAAGCGTTGTTCCCTCGATCCACATGCCGCCCATTGCGCGCCCCGGTATACCTTCAGTCACCCTGTGCGTGTCCCCACAGCCAGGACACGCGTCGTGGTGCGGGTGCTCGTACTGCGGGAACTGCTCGCAAGTCTCCATTGTTTTGCCTCCCTGTCTCTCCCACCAATCCGGACCGCGCACACAAGCCAAAGCGCGGGCACGCCCTCGACGTAGGAGAGCGACATTCCCGCAACCCGTGTGCGCGACCCTAACAATGGGAAAGCAAGCGGGGCGCCATGGGCGCCCGTGAACACTGGAGATTCCCACTCCGACGATTATCGGGTATGCGTTCCAAGCATGTGCTCGGAGTATGCCCCTCACGCCTAACCTGCCTGCCGCCTGTTTGTCGGTGTTCGGCACGACCATGCTCACGGGCGCTCAAGGCGCCCCGCTTGGAGAGTTATAGGTCCACTATTGAATTCACAAACAGCATGCACAAAGCGCTCCCCTCCCGGGTTCACGCCCCGCCCAACCGGCCCAACTGATCGACCGACACCACACACACTACACCGAGTCGCCACCCCGTCAAGCCCCCTGTCAGGTGACACGACACAACACCCCAACACCCCAGGCCACAGCGCGCGCACCACACGCACGGCATGGTGCATACGCACCACACATACACATTGATAATCACTCACACGCGCGCACATAACACACACAAAACAGACAGGGAGTGGTCTCAGAATGGTATACCCCCGGGGGGTATACGAATGGGAATTGTTAGGCAAATTCAGCCAGTGGGGGGCGCCTCTGGTTCGAGTCGCCATCCTACGACCATTTTGACCCGGTATTGTTAAATTTCGCGCGCCCCCCCTGGCCATATCTCCCCCCTCTTTTTTTGGGCAAAAATGGGGGGCTCTGGGGCCCGGTGGGGGTCTCGGATTGGTCTAGACCTGTCCTTGTGGGATCCACAAGGGACGGTTTTGACACGCCCGAGTGCGTTGCAGCGGGGTCGGTGTTTGTGCTGTTCAGGGCACGTGACGAAGATCACATGTTCTAATACTCGTTTAGAACACCCCTATATATAGTAGAGGGGTTTATGGGACCGCCCTGCCCGCCGCGGCGGGCGGTCCCCCTAGGAGGCCCCGGCCCGCGCCGGGGGCCTCCGCCTGGCGGCGGGGCGCTGGAGGCGCCCGCCGCTGAGGAGCCGACAGTTGGTCGGCTCCTATAGAGGATCTTAGAGAGAACGAGAAACCTTTGAGGGTTTCTCGTTCTTATAGAAGCCTTTCTCTAGAGCCAGAGCCCTTATCTAGGGCTCTGGCTCTTCTAGGGGGATCTTTTCACTTTTCTGCTGCGCTGGCTCGCTCACGCCCGCGCCTGGGGGCTTGTCGTGGCGAATCACTATAAGACACCGAAGCTTTACTCGACTGATGAGGCGAAGGCCGAGTTTATTAAGTTGACTCGGCAGAAGTACACGATTACTGAGGCTTTGAATACCGTGGGGTATTCAAAGAAGGCGTATGAGTATTGGCGTCAGCGTGATCCTGGTTTTGTGTTGGCTGTGGATCGTGCGCGGGGGATTATGGTTTCTGAGGCGCGTGAGGAGAGGATGCGCGCCGGTAATTTCGAGGAGTTCTGCCCGAAGTATTTGGGGCAGGCTTTGTATTGGCATCAGTTGCAGTGGATTGATTTGTTGGAGGGTCGGGCGCCGAGGGATTTGCATCCGGCGCAGACTTACGAGTTCCACGGTAAGACGCACTTCCTTGTCAATACTCCGCCTGAACATGCTAAGAGCACTACCCTTACCATCAACTATTGCACTTACCTGATTTGCTCCAACCCGAATATTCGTATTCGGGTTGTGTCGAAGACGCAGACGATGGCTAAGGAGTTCATTTACGCGATTCAGCAGCGTTTGACGCATCCGCGGTATTTCGGTTTGCAGTCGACGTTCGCGCCGGGCGAGGGCGGGTTTAAGGGCCAAAGCGCGGTGTGGAAGCAGGACACCGTGTATTTGGGCGCTAGTGTGCGTGATAGTGGGGAGAAGGACCCGACGATTCAGGCGTTGGGTATTGGGGGCCAGATTTATGGTGCCCGCGCGGATGTGATCATTGTGGATGACGCGGTGGTCTTGTCGAACGCGCACGAGTATGAGAAGCAGATCCGCTGGTTGCAGCAGGAAGTGCTGACGCGGCTTGGCCCTACGGGTCGGCTGCTGGTTATTGGCACCCGGGTTGACACGGTGGATTTGTATAAAGAGCTTCGCAATGGGGACCGGTATCCGACTGGCGAGAGCCCGTGGACGTATCTGGCGCAGCCAGCGGTGCTGGAGTTCGATGAGGACCCCGCGAAGTGGAAGACCCTTTGGCCTAGGGCTGCTGTCCCGTGGGACGGGAGCCTTGATGAGCACGATGAAGAGGGTCTGTATCCTCGCTGGTCTGGTAAGTATTTGAGCCAGCGTAGGGCGTTGTTGGACCCGCGTACGTGGGCGATGGCTTACATGCAGGCCGATGTGAGTTCGGATTCCACGTTCAGCGCTGAGGCGATCAGGCGGTGCGTCAATGGTTTGCGGAAGATGGGTGTCATGCGTCGCGGTGTCCCCGGGCACCGCGCGCAGGGCTCCGAAGGGCTGCATATCATTGGGTCGCTTGACCCTGCTATGTCCGGCGACGGCGCGATCGTGGTGCTCGGTTTCGATCGAGTGGACTCGCAGAGGTATCTGCTGGAGGCCCGGGTTCGTTCGGCGCCTACGCCGGCGTGGATCACCGAAAACATCAAGGAACTGACTGAGAAGTTCGGTGTTCACGAGTGGGTGATTGAGAAGAACGGCTACCAGGCGAGCATCACCAAGGATCAGGATCTGATCGACTGGTTCACGGCCCGCGGGGTGCTGCTGCATCCGCATTTCACTGGGAACAACAAGCATGACGCCGAGTGGGGCGTCGCCAGTCTGGCGGCGCTGTTCGATAACCAGATGATCGAACTGCCGTCTAGCTCGAACGCTGAGGCGATCAAGCAGCTGATTGAGCAGCTGGTCACGTGGCGGCCTAGTCGGCCGGGTGACTTGTACCGGGGTAAGACTGACTTGGTGATGGCGTTGTGGTTCGCCGAGTTGCGCGCTAGGGCGATGGTTCAGCAGAAGTCGGCGATTCGGGCGCATGTGCCGAATCGTTTTCTGTCTCGGAACGCGCGGGCGCGGCAGTATGTGATCCCGGCCGGCGAGCCTTCTATTTGACATAACTATCGCCCTCTGAGAGGGAGCACCTATGCTCGGAGTCCGCACCCCGAGCGAGATCTACGACCTCTGGCAGGGCCACAAGCGCAAGTTCGGCGCTAGGGATGCCCGCTGGGGCGATGTCAAGAGTGTCCGCGATGGGCAGCTTGAGCTTGTTTATCCGGATCTCGCGTCAGAAGCATGGCCTCGCAGCGTCATCGCGAATTTCGTCAATACCGCCGCACGCGATCTAGCCGAATTGATGGCTCCGCTGCCGGCGTTCAATTGCACAGCGGCGAATATGAGCAGCGAGTCGGCGCGTAAGGCGTCCGACAAGCGCACCAAGATCGCTAATCACTATGTACAATCTTCACGCCTCGCTAAGCAGGAATTGACCGCTTGCGATCAGTACAACACGTACGGCATGAAGGTTTATTACATCGAGCCTGATTGGGACACTAAGTGTCCGCGGATCGTTTCGGAGAACCCTTACGGCGGGTACCCCGAATTTGACCGCTTCGGTAGGCTCGTTTCGTACACCCGGAAGCTTCTGAAGCGCGCCCGTGACCTGGCGCTCGAATACCCCGACCTGTACAACGTGATCATGGCGCCGGGACGCTCCGGCGACGACATGGTTGAGGTCATCCGGTATTGCGACAAGGATCAGGTTTCGCTGATCTACTGCGATAAGCACGCCCACCAGTTGTCCAACGTGAAGCACGGCCTCGGTAGGGTTCCGATGGCCGTCGCTATGCGCCCTGGTCTCGACGACGAGATGCACGGCCAGTGGGACGACGTGATCTGGGTTCAGATCGCGCGGGACTACCTCGCGAAGCTGCACATCGAGGCCACGGAGAAGTCGATCCGCGCCCCGCTGGCGCTCCCGAACGATGTTGGGGACGTGGCGTACGGCCCCGACGCGGTCATTCGGTCCGCTTCGCCGGAGAAAATTAAGCGCATCGGAATGGATGTGCCTCAGTCTTCGTTCGCCGAGGGTCAGCTGTTGGCGAAGGAACTGCGCGACGGCTCCAGATACCCGGAGGGCCGCGAAGGGCAGATCGACGCCAGTGTGATCACCGGTCGCGGTGTCCAGGCACTCATGGGCACGATCGACACGCAGATCAAAGCGGCGCAGACCGTGTTCGCGGACTGCTTCCAAGAGGTCATCCAGATCTGCATGGTCATGGATGAAAAGTATTGGGGCGATCGGTCTAAGACGATCAACGGGCAGGCCGCGGGCGCACCGTATCAGGTGACGTACACGCCGGCGCGGGACATCGACGGAGACTATTCGGTCGACGTGTCGTACGGCCTCATGGCCGGGCTCGATCCGAACCGTTGGCTGGTTTTCGCGCTCCAGGCGCACGGCGCTAACCTGATTTCCCGCGACACTCTGATGCGGCACCTGCCGATGGACATGGATGTGAGCGCGGAAGAGTCTCGCATCAATGTGGAGGACACGCGTAAGGCGATCATGCAGGCCGTGTTCGGTTATGCGCAGGCCATTTCGGTGGTTGCCCAGACGGGCGGTGATCCTGCTATGGTTGTCGCGAAGATTACGCAGTTCGCGAATGATCTCCAGAAGGGGAAGACTGTTGAGCAGGCCGCGTCTCGCGCCTTCCCGCCGCCTCCGCCTCCGGAGCCTGCATCAGGGGCGCAGGTGGCGCCTGACTCTTCAGGTATGGCTGGCCTCGGCGGCGGAGCAGGCGGAGGGGCGCCGGAAGGCGCTCAGATCCCTCAGGGGCTCAACGCCAACGGGCTCCTTCAAGGCGTAGCGCAAGCAGGTCAGGCCCCCGGTGGGAGACCTGACCTGATGTCCATGCTCGCGGGGCTAGGGCCCTCCGGCAAGCCCCAACTGGGGGCTCGCGTCGAGTCCCGGAAGCCCATCTAGGAGACAGTCATGTTCGCGTTTCTGGCCGCTATCCTCTGGTTTCTCGTATCGATCGGCATCGGCCACCTCGGTCCGGTGCTGCTGGGGTGGCTAGGCGCCACCTGCGTGGCGCTGCATCTGGCGTTCGGTTCGTACTGGCCACCTTTCCCGAACCGGCGTTAGCGTTCTTCGCCCTCTTCCTGTTGGCCGCGTATCGCCCTGGTGACCTTAGCGGTCCAAGGGCGCTTGCCGTGCTTCACTTCCTCGCGTAGGCGCTCGGTGGCGGCGCGGACCTTTTCCGCGCCGGTCTGTTCCTTGTCGTCGCCGCTGGTCATATCGTCCGCACCACAAACAGCGGCCGGATCGACTCCAGAAGATCCGTCACCTTGTCCTGAACCACCGGCTTCACACCAAGGTCCGACAAAACCAGCTTCACGTGATACAGCAACTGGTCGAACACGTGATCCGGGATGTTCAGGTGCCGGTGCGCTTCCCGTAGCCGCTTGAAATCGCTGTCGGTAACCTCGCCTTTAGTGGCGAGAACGAGCACCTGAGTGAGTTTCCTTTCCAGGTGCGCCCGGCCGTCGCCCTTCCTGGAAAGAAACGGCGCGAAGTAGGGCCAGAGAACCCGGTCCGCGAGACTGGGTTGGGTTTGGCCTTGCGCGTCGATTGGCCCGAGAACTGACGCGTACAGCTTGTTGCAGAAAACGGGGAAGGTTCCTTCGCCGCCGAGTTCTTGGAACAGCGACAGTTGCACGTCTCCCGCGCCCGTTAACAGGTCGCGGGGTTCTTCATTTCCGTCTGACACTTTCGCTCCGTTCACGTGCGCGGGGGGAGAGAGCACGGTGTTTCGCAGCTGCGAAACGTGGTGAAGCGCCTTTCTTCGGCGTCGCGGGGACATCCACCCGCGGCCTTCGAGTACCGCGAGGGCACGACCTAGATGGTAGCCCGCGGAGCTACCGCTCTGTGATGGCATGTTTACACCTTAGGAGAAAGCCGTTATGGCCGCTAGTAGTGATATTCCCCTGCCGGGGCCCATGGACGGCGCCCCGAAGGACGCCGGCTACAAGGCCGCGTACAAGCAGCCCCCGCGTCACAGCACCTCGGCGACGGGCCCCTCCGACCCCGGCACCGTCAACGGCAACAAGCGGAAGACGGCCCCGGCCGTCAAGACGCGCGGCTCGAACCGGGGGCCGCGCTAGCCGTGGTCGACGACGACGACGAAGACGAACCGACCTACGACCTGACGACACCGAAGCAGTTCACGCCGGTCCTCGCCGGCGCGATCGCGCTGGACTTCCTTGCGGAGGTCGCCGAGAACGTTTCGGGGTGTCTTGGCCAGTTGCGGTGCGCGCTTGTGGCGCATAACCGCTGGCGCGACGGGATCTCGGAGACCGTTCGCGAGATCGAGTCTTTGACGACTGCTGAAGCGTTCAAGTGAGAACGCGCAAGCCCCCGGGACACCCCATGGCCCGGGGGCTTGCTTTTGCGAGGTCATGCACGAGAGAGAACCGAACTTTAGCACTTCCCCCCTGTGGAGGCAACGATGGTCAGCGGCGGCTACCACCCCCCGCGTAACCCTGCCCCCGCGTCCGGGCCGGGGGCGTTGAGTCGTCGCACTGACGGCGGACCCGCTCAGCCGATACGCGAGCTTACGGGCGGCGCGTACGGCGAGGGCAAGGAGTTCCGTGAGATGCAGGCCGGCGCACCTCTCCCCCAGGCGCCAGCTACTCCCGCGCCCCCGGCCCCTTCCGTCAGCGCGGGCCCGCCCGTGACGCCGTTCCACGCGCCCACCACGCGCCCTCAGGAGCCGGTGACTGCCGGCGCCGACGCCGGCAACGGGCCGGGCATGGACGCGTTGGGGCTTCCCGATCGCACCTCGATGGATTTGGCGGCGATGAAATCGCGCCTTCCCGCCCTTGAACTGTTGGCGGGTCACCCTGGCACTTCCCCGGAGGTGCGCAACTACGTTCGCCGCTTGCGGGGCATGATCGGAACCTAAACATGGCTAAGTGGCTGGATGGTCTCCTTGAGTCGATCAAGGGCGCGTGGCAGACCGCCCAATACGGTTCGCAGGCCACAGCCCGCGGAATCTACGATCTGGCCACGAGCGCCGTCGATGACCACAAGGATGTCAGTAAGGCGTGGGAAGACTTCGGTAACATGTGGAAAGCCGATCAGGTCGGCTGGGGTCATGTTTCTGAGGGTATCGGCCACGCATTTGAGGCTCCCGGCCTCAAGCAGGTGTCCGAGGGGCTTGAGTGGGCCTACCGCGAGGGTGTTTCCCGCCCCCTATCAACGTCTGTCCTGAACTCTGCGGTTGCGGAGGAGAAGGGCGAGAATTCATGGGTGGCGCTGTTTGACGGTGACGCCTGGTCCAAGGCGTATAAGGCGTCTAAGACGATCTCTCCCGGGCAGGCTATCGCAGGTTCCTATAGTGAGAGCGACGCCGGCTGGGACCGCACGGCGACGCTTTCCCAGATTGAGGACGCGCGGGCTGAGGGCAAGTTCGATGAGGGCGGCCTCAAGTGGACTTCGGGCGCGATCGATTTCGGCGCCCGGCTAGTTGACCCGACGATCGTTGGCGGTAAGGCCGCTGGCGCGCTTCGCCTGAAGTACGTGAAGCCGATCACCTCGAAGATGGTGAACACGCCCGGGAAGATGGCCGAACTGTCGGCCGGGAAGCGTTTCGCCCGCGACGAAAAGATCATTCTCAAAGCCGACTCGGCGGATGAGATCCGCGTCCGGCTGTTGAACGACAATTCGCACGGCGCCGCTGTCGCGTCGGTCCTGTACAACACCCGCCATGACCCGAACCTTCTGCGTATTGCGTGGCGGGCGGCGCACGGCGAGGGCGCCGCCTACGATGACCTGTTGGCGTACAACAAGTCGCTGATCGCGGCGAAGGAAAACGCCGCGGACGGCATGGAGGCCGCCTCCGATTTGGGTCGGCTGCGTCTCGGCACCAAGGGCGCTATCGACCGGCACGTGATCGGCACCTCGCAGGAGCGCGCCGAATATTGGGACGATTTCGTCGCGCAGATGGCGGCGGACAAGAACGTTTTCGACCAGGCCGTCACGATCAACCCGAACCTCATGGACGTGGTCCGTTCGGCGCCGCTGGCTAGCACGGGCGCCGTGGCCACGCCGATGATGCGGGCCTCTTGGTCGAGCGGGCTCCGCTACTATTTTCACCAGAAAGCTTTCCAGAGCGCAACACCCACTTTTGTTCGGGCGCCTCTGGAATCTATTGTACGCACATGGCTGACCCCGAGTAACC
>Ga0070698_100003989_pt1 | contig 16245 bp, 16 predicted proteins | sample KBSK1502metaG_FD_65477 | JGI IMG/M metagenome (GOLD analysis project Ga0070698, IMG submission 65477) | Corn, switchgrass and miscanthus rhizosphere microbial communities from Kellogg Biological Station, Michigan, USA - KBS K1-50-2 metaG | ecosystem: Host-associated > Plants > Roots >...
AAATCGCTACACCGCAAGCACTTACCTCGGCCAACTCGGCTAGATAGTCAGCATCCCGAGTCACAAGATGATTTTTCGTGACAATGAAAGTTGGGTTGCGGAAGTCGGCCAGAACCCGCAGGCAGCCACGCGTGATTGCCAGCTTCTTTTCAATCGGTTGATATGCATCGGTCACGCCGCTAAGGACGAGGCACTGCGGTTTCCATGTTTTGCGCCCCAATTCCGACCTCAGCAGTTCCGGAGCCCTGGTCTTCACTAAGATCCGGCTTTCAAAGTCCAAGCCCGCGGAAAAGCCCAGGTACTCATGAGTAGGCCTCGCATAACAATAGGCGCAACCGTGCTCGCATCCGCGGTACGGATTCAGGCTGGCATCGAACCCCACATCCGGACTGTTATTGTAGGTGATAACCGTTTGCGAATCGTCCCGCAGAAACTGGGTTTGGACTTTCGGTTGAGCGGCTTCGGACGCGCACCAGTCGTCGGGCTCGCAGTGGAGCGCCTCAAATCGATTGGCGGGGTTCAGCGTAGCGCCCCGGCCACGAATCGGTGCTGGTTCCACTGGCATAGTTAAACGGAAGTCGCTCTCGCTCGTCTGGAAACGACCGAGAACCTGCTGTTTGGAAACTCAAGAATCAAAAGTAGTCCGGCTCATTTCGCGGCTTCCATTTGATACTGCATCCAACGCTCGGATGCTGGTCCGGATTTACCGGCGAACCGGTCAAGACCGCAGTGATTGCCGCACGAAGATCGCGTCCTGTAAGCGGCTTGCTGTTGCCGGGCCGGCTGTCATCAAGCTGCCCACGGTAAACGAGGCGGCGATCCGTATCGTATAGAAAGAAGTCCGGAGTGCATGCTGCGCGATAGGCTTTTGCGACTTCCTGACTCTCGTCGTAGAGGAGTGGAAAATGAAGTTCTTCTGCAAGTTCGGCCAACCGCTCAGGGCTATCATCGGGATAGCGCTCGGCATCGTTTGAGCTGATCGCGACAATTCCAAGCGAATGGCGCGAAAAGTCTGTCGCCAGTTGAATCAAAGCCGGCTTCACGTGCATCACGTAGGGACAATGCTTGCAAATAAACATTACCAGCAGCGCCTTGCGGCCGGCGAAATGATCGAGGGTTACCGTTTCTCCATCGAATACGTTTGGCAGCGCGAACGGGGGCGCACCGTGACCCAAACCTGTCATTGTAGAAGGTGTCGCAGCCATACTCATTTGAACATATATTGCATCCCGCGATTGATCAAGAAACTAGCGAGGCCGCGCCTCGGCGGGGACAGGACACTAGTGGGTCGAGCCCGCAGAACTATCGGGTCCTTTCAATTAGCGCGGCCATATTGGAGTGGGCAACTTCCTGCGGCCGAACAACCATGATTCCGGCAAATTTCCTGTATCGATAGAGATAGCTGTGGAGCGGTATGTCGATTATCACCCGCCGCTCGTCCTTCGATGCATGCATAAAATGGAGCACACCTTGCCGATCTCTGTAGGCCAGGCCTACATGCTCGGTAAATCCTTCTGGCCCGTTTCCGCTGATGCAGACCACGTCGCCATTTTGAATTTTCGATTCAATGCGGGGAACAGTAGCCTTTGGGATGTGATAAATCGTTCGGCTCGAAATCCTGTTCTCGATCTGGCGCATTTCGGGAACGAGTTGCGGGTTATTTCGGAGGTAGCGCGAACTTCGCCAATAACGGCTCATCTCATTCAGATAACGACCCCGCATGGGGACACCTCCGAGCGAACGTGTGAGATCCTTCACCAATCCGCGTTGCTCGTTGTCGTAGATCCAATCCTCCAAAAAGTGAAGCCGGGTCGTGTATTTGCCATCGCAACGACCGTTCCGATACCGGTCAAGTTCGATCATCGCGAGCAGATCCTGCGGGGTGTAGTTATCAGCCTTCGCTTCAAGCATCCGCGCAAATCCCAGCGCGATCTCAAAGAAGGTCCAACAATCGACGCCCTTAAGGTTCACGGACGGGGATTCGGTATGATCATCAATCTCCAGGGTGTAGTTGACGTAAGGCGTTCCAAGCAGGGCCTGACCGACTGCGACTGTTCGGTCTCCAAGCGACAGCGAACGCCAGCTTTGCCGCTGAGCTTGTTGAACCAGTCCGTCAAATTCCGCGTTGCCCCTGAAAACTCTCGGGTAGGGGAGATAGACGTTAGCCTCCAAATTGGTGAGGGATGCCAAAAACAGCAGGACAGGCACGAACAACACGACCATGCGCATAAACCGGGATATTTAACCTGCGCCGCGCGCATTTCCAGGAAAATTCCTTCGCTGAGGGCGGTTGCAGGATGATCCTGTGGCGCTAAACTCGGTTCATGACTATCCAGGAAAGAATCGATGCCGACATCAAGGAAGCCATGCGCGCAAAAGAGGCGGATAAGTTGTCGGCATTGAGGATGGCGAAATCGGCGCTGATGAATATGGCTATCGAAAAGCATGGGGCCGGGGGCAAACTAGGCGACCTGGATGCATTGAACGTCATCCGTAAGCAGGTGAAGCAGCGCCATGAATCAGTGCAAGGCTTCGAAAAAGGGGGACGACCCGATTTGGCAGAGAAGGAGAGAAAGGAGATCGACTATTTAACTGAGTATCTTCCCGCTCCGCTCGCAGAAAGCGAAATTCAGCAACTGGTGAGAGAGGCCGTCAAGGAAGTCGGGGCGACATCCAAAGCTCAGATGGGAGCTGTCATGAAGGTCGCAACCGAAAAAGCAGCCGGAAGGGTGGAGGGCAAGGTACTGAGTCAGGCGGTGCAGAGGATTCTTTCGTGAATTCTGCGATTATTGTTGCGGCGGGAAGCAGCCGGCGTATGGGCTTGGACAAGCTGACGAGTCTCCTGCGCGGGAAGCCGGTCGTAGCTCATTCGCTGGATCGATTTGAAAAGTGCGATCTTATCGATGAAGTGATGCTTGTTATTCGCCCGGATAGGCGTTTGGAATTCGAACAAATTGTGCGAACGTTTGGCTTCAAAAAGATTAACAAAATTGTGGACGGCGGAGAGGAGCGCCATCTTTCGGTCTGGAATGGTATTACCCACCTGTCAGAGTCCAGTGAAATTGTGGCGGTGCATGATGCAGCGCGACCTCTGGTGTCTCCGGCTTTGATTAGGCAGGCGGTGGTTCTCGCGCGGGAAGTGGGTGCGATCTCGCTTGCCGCGCCAATCGTGGAAACTCTGAAGCGAGCTGATGCGACTGGGAATGTTACCGATAACGTCGACCGTGCAGGCTTATGGGGTATGCAGACCCCACAGGTTTTCCGGACGCAGTGGCTGGCTCATGCCTACAGACGAATTATTGACACCGGCCGTTCCGTTACCGACGAGGTTTCAGCCCTGCAGGAGGCCGGTTACCCAGTTCAATTGCTGCAAAATCCAGATTGGAACATAAAAATTACTTTCCCTCGGGATCTGGATTTTGCGGAAAAACTGATCAACTTAGGAGAGTTTAGTTTTTAGGACCTTTACCCGGGGCGCGAGCCTTAACCGAACTTCCGCGAAACCCGGTTTGTCAGCAGCATGCAGTATCGAACAACTATTTTGGAGAATGGGGTCCGGATTGCCACCCGGCCGATGCCGGAGATGAAAAGCGTGAGCGTCGGCATCTGGGTGGCCGTTGGGGGCCGGCATGAGCCCGAAAATTTGTGCGGGATCTCGCATTTCGTTGAACATCTCCTGTTCAAAGGCACTTCAGAAAGGTCGGCGAAACAGATTTCCGAGGAAGTGGAAGGTGTTGGTGGATTCATCAACGCATTCACCACGGAAGATCACACCTGCTTTTACGCGAAGGCAGCCTGCCAGCATTTGCCGGCTTTGGCTGACGTGCTTTGCGACATGTACGTTCATTCCCTGTTCGTTGAAAACGAGATCGAGCGCGAGCGAGATGTGATTCGCGAAGAAATAATGATGTGCAGGGACCACCCGGGCCAATTTTCCCAGGAGTTGCTGACAGAGGCGATGTGGCCGCGTCACGCCCTGGGCCGGCCACTAACCGGATCGATCGAATCCATATCGCGTATTCGCCGGGAGGATCTTCTCAAGTTTGTCGAAAAAAACTACAACGGCAATAGCACAATTGTTACGGTGGCCGGCAATTGTTCCCATGACGACGTAGTCAGATATTTCAAAGACAAGCTGAAAGATGTGCCGAAGGGAAAGCCCCCGGTTTTTCAACCCTGGAACGAAGTCGAACGGGACCGGCGTATCCTGGTTGCAAAAGATGTGACGGAGCAAACGCATCTGGCGCTCGGATATCATGCAATGAGCCGGACGGACGATCGCAGGTACGCAATGAAATTATTAAGCGTGATCCTGGGCGAGAACATGAGTTCGCGGTTATTTCAGCAACTCCGGGAACGTTACGCTTACTGCTACTCGGTTCATAGCGGCACTCTGGTTTTGGAAGACTCAGGTTTGGTGAGCATATGCGTCGGACTGGAACCGGAAAAGTTGCGGAGCGCGCTGCGTGCGATTCACAAGGAGTTGGATAAGCTTCGAAGCAGACCTCCTGGCAGAAAGGAACTTCGCCAGTCCCAGGAGTATACGGTCGGCCAGAATGAACTTGGTCTGGAAAGCACGACCAATCAGATCATGTGGATGGGCGAATCGTTGCTTGCTTACGGTCATGTTATCGATCCTGATGAGGTGCAGGCGTGCTTCAAGCAGGTGACCGCCGAACAGGTTCAGGAGGTCGCCGACATCTGTTTTGCCCCTGAAAAAATGGGTCTTGGGCTTGTGGGACCGGTCGACGAGTCGGAAGTGGAGCTGTGGGTAAGAGACATCGGGTTTTAGTGCACCGCCTCGCATTAGGGGTGATCCCATTGCGCGCGATTCTGATCGGCACTAGTGTGCCGTCTCGCATATAATTAGATACGAGACGATACACCAATGTCTCCCCGGAACAGCATGGATTTTCATGAATGTTGAAGTAGAGAATTTGCCGAATTGCATCGCCTCCCTCCGAATAGAACTGCCGCCAGATCGCGTAACGAAGGAATGGAACAAGGTCGTCGGGGACTTCAGGGAGGTCGCCCGAATTCCTGGATTTCGCCCGGGAAAGGCTCCGCCAGGTGTCGTCGAAGCCAAGTTTCGAAAGCAGATTCAGGAAGAGCTAACCAAAAAGCTGGTATCGGAAACGATGAGCGAGGCTATCCGCGAAAAGGGGCTTAAGGTCTTATCGATTTCCGAGGTGGATGATGTCGAGTTTGCTTCCGACAAAACCATGCGGTTTACCGCGACATTGATCACCGCGCCCGAGTTCGAGTTGCCGGAGTACAAAGGCATACCTGTGAAAGTCCCTCGGGTGGAAGTTACAGAGGAGGAAATTCAGAGGGCGATTGAAAAAATGCGACAAAGCCGCGCCACATTTTCCGACGTTGAGGATCGGACGCTTGGGCTTGGCGATTTCGCAGTTATCGATTACGCGACTTTGGTGGATAATCAGCCTTTGTTGGAAGTTTATCCCAGGGTCCCGCGGATGCTCAGTGGTGGAAACGACTTCTGGGTTAAATTGGATGAAAACACGTTCCTTAAGGGTTTTAGCGATGAGTTGGTCGGTATGCGCCCGCGTGAGACGCGAGAATTTGGCCTCGCTGTTCCGGAGGACTACCCGATTCGCGAGCTTGCCGGCAAAGCTCTCCATTTCAACGTCACGCTGAAGGGGATCAAGAGCATGCAGCTTCCGGAAGTTAACGACGAGTTTGCTAGCCAGATCCGCGACGGATTTACTCTCGACCAACTCCACACGGTCTTAAAAGAGGATATGACCTCCGAAAAAAAGCGGTTCGCCGAGAGGGTTAAGCACGACCAGATCATTGATTATCTCGTCTCTCGTGTGGAATGTGAGTTGCCGCAAAGCTATGTGAAGGATGAAACCCGTCGCATCATGTCGGAGATCGTCCAGGAAAACCAGAGGCGCGGCATTACGGAGGAAGCTCTTCGTGAGAACCAGAAGGATATTGTAAACGCTGCATCGCGCAATGCGAAGGAACGTTTGAAAGCGAACTTTATATTAACGAAAATCGCGGAAAAGGAGAACATGGACGTCAGCGCCGCAGAGTTGAAGCATCGAGTTCAACAGCTCGCGGATCAATACCGGACGACCCACGCCAAGATGATGTCGGAACTGGAAGAAAAGCGAGCGACCGGTCACGTGCGAGAGGAATTGCTGATCGGCAAGGTCCTTGATTTCCTAACCTCGAATGCTAACATCGAAATCAGTTCCCAATGGCCGGTAAACAGCTGATTGAGAGATCCCGTACCCATGTCCAATAATTTTTATAGTCCGCAAAATCTTCTGGTTCCGATGGTGATTGAGCAGACCGGGAGAGGCGAGCGGAGTTACGACATCTACAGTCGTTTGCTGAAGGATCGCATTGTGTTTATCGGCACCGCGATTGATGACCACGTGGCGAACCTGGTTGTGGCTCAAATGCTTTTTCTCCAGATGGAGGATCCGAAACGGGATATCAATTTGTACATTAATTCACCGGGGGGTTCCGTCACGGCGGGTCTGGCTATTTATGACACGATGCAATTCGTGACATGCGATGTTGCCACGTATTGTGTGGGGATTGCTGCGAGCATGGGGGCGGTTCTGCTGACGGCCGGCACGAAAGGCAAGCGTTATGCACTACCGAACTCAGACATCATGATTCACCAGGTCTCGGGCGGTGCACAGGGCAGTGCAAGCGATGTCGAGCGCACGGTGGAGTACATGTTTAAACTGAAAAGGCGGCTTATCGGAATTCTGGCACATCACACCGGCAGGACGGAGGAGCAAATCCAGAGCGACTCGGACCGAGACTACTGGATCAGCGCCCAACAGGCCAAAGAATACGGGCTGGTGGACGAAGTTGTGAAATCGCGAAAAGATGTGGCTCCGGAAACGTTGCCTGTTCATTCAGAGAACGCTTTGACCTCTTAAGATTTGACGAATTAAAGGAAACATGGCGCGCGCTTCAAACCTGACGATGTGCTCTTTCTGTGGAAAGAGCCATGCAGAGGTGCGCAAGTTGATTGCGGGACCAGGTGTCTATATTTGCGATAATTGCATCAACGTTTGTAAGGGCATTTTAGACAAAGAGCTGAATGAGGATGCCAGACGGCAAACGACAGGCCTTCGCGTCCCGAAACCGGCTGACATCCGGCGGCAGCTCGATCAGTATGTTGTCGGTCAGGAGTCTGCGAAGAAGGTTTTATCGGTTGCGGTGCACAATCATTACAAACGCATCCTTCAAGCCGGCAGCGCAAAGGACCTGTCGATGGATCCGTACGCGGACGTCGAGATCGAAAAGAGCAACATCCTCCTCATAGGACCTACCGGATCGGGAAAAACGCTCTTGGCGCGTACGCTTGCAAAGATTCTCGACGTACCATTTTGCATCGCCGACGCAACGACTCTGACCGAGGCCGGCTATGTCGGTGAGGATGTAGAAAACATCATTTTGCGTTTGCTGCAGAATGCCGATTACGATGTCAAAAGGGCGGAAATCGGAATCGTTTACATCGACGAGATCGACAAAATCGGCAGGAAGACAGACAACGTAAGTATCACCCGAGATGTATCAGGAGAGGGCGTTCAGCAGGCTTTGTTAAAGATTCTGGAGGGCAGCAGCTGCAACGTTCCGCCGCAGGGAGGCCGCAAACACCCGCACCAGGAATATATCCAGGTGAATACCGAAAAGATCTTGTTCATTTGCGGGGGCGCGTTCGTTGGCCTGGATAAGATTATCAGCCGGCGGATGGGCAACAAGGTTCTCGGTTTCCATTCAACGCAGATAGCCTTGCCCGAGGACCGAACCCAGGAGACGCTCAGGAATACCGAGCCGGAGGACCTGCTCTCTTTTGGGATGATTCCGGAGTTCATCGGACGATTACCGATCGTCACGGCGCTCGACGCGTTAACCGAAGATGAGTTGATGCTGATTTTGACCGAGACCCGAAACGCGATGGTAAAGCAGTACACCAAGTTGTTGGCGATGGAGGGAGTAAACCTGGTCGTTACCCGTGATGCCGTCCGCGCGTTAGCGCAGCAAGCGGTTACGAAAGGCACCGGCGCCCGAGCTCTGCGTTCGATGTTTGAGAAGATCATGCTCGATGTCATGTATGATGTTCCGAGCCGCGAGGATGTCGCGGACGTTGTTGTCAATCGCGCTGTTGTGGAAGGCAAGCGCGCGCCCCTGATTCGAAGAAAGCAGGACAAAGACGCTGCCTGATGGCACGCCAACGTTCACAAACACCTGCGGCTTCGTGACTTGTGCAAGGAACGTGCGATCGGTCGGTGTACAAGCGCGGTAGGGGCAGATCTCCGAGCTGCCCGCCGAGAATAGCGCCCTAGTCTTGCGAGTCTGCCTTGTTAGAACGGCCGGCTCGGAGATCCGGCGCTCCAATCATTGACGACTGGTCCTGTTTTAATCAACGTGCTAAGATTAAGTTTCGATGAAGCGCAAACTTTTGTTCGGCTTCCTTGCCCTGTTCATCATTTTCAATCTCGCCGTCGGCTGGAAAGTCCTGGTTTCAACAGCTTCAGCCGATTCGGATGATGCTGGGTACGAGAATCTGACCGTTTTCACGCGCGCCCTTCAACTGATACGCCAGGACTACGTCGACCCGAATAAGATCAGCTATAAGGATCTGACCTATTCGGCCCTGCACGGAATGCTCAGTGCGCTGGATCCTCACAGCCAGTTCATGGAGCCGTCCGACTATCGCGGGATGCGGGACGAGACGCGCAGCGAGTTCGGTGGCCTGGGGATTGTCGTATCGACCAAGGATGGCGTTCTTACGGTGATTTCGCCCACGGAGGATTCCCCCGGCTTCCGTGCCGGCATTTTACCTGGGGACCAGATTCTGCGAATTAACGGCAAGACCACTGAAAAGATGAGTCTCCAGGACGCCATCGATTTGTTGCGAGGGGAGCCCGGCCAAAAAGTGACTCTCACGATTTATCGGCCCTCCAGCAAACAAACCCGCGATTACACATTGCAGCGCGAGCTTATCAAAGTTGCCAGCGTAAAAGACGCGAAGATGCTCGATCAGACTCTGACCGGAAACTTCAAGCTGGGGTACGTGCGGATAACTCAGTTCAATGAACCAACGGCGCAGGAATTGGACCGCAAATTAAATGAATTGCGGACGCAAGGCATGCAGGCGCTCATCATTGATCTGAGATACAATCCGGGTGGATTGCTAACCAGTGCTGTCGACGTCTGCGGGCTCTTTCTGCCCCCAAAGACAATGGTGGTCTACACGGAGGGGCGAGATGCTTCGCAACGGCGCGAGTATTTCACGGATAAGAACGCGAAGCAGCATGAGAACTTTCCCATCGTACTTCTGGTCAATAATGGAAGCGCGAGTGGTGCCGAGATCGTGGCAGGCGCGTTGAAAGATTTGAACAGGGCGATACTCGTGGGCGAGACGACATTTGGAAAGGGTTCTGTCCAGAGCGTTATACAATTACCCGACGGATCGGCTCTACGCCTGACGACCGCCAAATATTACACCCCGGGAAAACAAGTCATTCACGAAAAAGGGGTGACGCCAAATATCAGGGCCTCGCTCACTTCGGATCAGGAGCGGGCTTTGCTTCTGCAGCGGCGCGATGCCCCGCTTTCCTCCGACGAACAGAAATTTGTCAGCGAACAAAAAGATCCTCAGCTTGATCGAGCCGTCGATGCGCTGAAGAGCGTGATGATCTATAACCAGAACGAGAAGCAGTCTCAGGAAACTCCGCAGTGAGCGGTCCGCTGATTTTGGCTGTCGAGACGTCCTGTGATGAGACAGCCGTGGCAATCCTTCGGGGTCCCGGCGAGCTCTTGGTTTCCGAGATTTCCAGTCAGATAAAGGAGCACCGAAAATTCGGAGGTGTGGTTCCGGAAGTGGCATCGCGCAATCATCTGGCCAAGATCGAACCATTGATTCTGAGCGCGTTCGGACGTTCCGCCTGTTCACCCGCCATGCTTGACTGCATCGCGGCGACTCGCGGCCCTGGACTCTTAACTTCGCTTCTTGTTGGGCACAGCGCTGCCAAAGGCTTGGCGATCGCGCTTGGCCGGCCGTTCATCGGAGTCAATCACCTTGAAGGCCATTTGTTGTCGCCCTTTTTTGGCACCATTGATGCCCCTTGCCGGTCTGTGAACCTGATCGTGAGTGGAGGACACACCCTTCTCGTTGAAATCGACGACGTGGGCTCCTATCGGTTGCTCGGGCGTACCGTTGACGACGCGTCCGGAGAGGCTTTTGACAAGGTTGCGAAATTGTTGGGATTGCCATACCCTGGCGGCCCGGAGATCGATCGCCTCTCGAAGTTCGGAGATCCAACACGATTCGATCTACCCCGTAGCATGTCAGGAAGCGCTGATTTTAATTTCAGTTTCAGCGGCCTGAAAACCGCCGTGCGTTATCTGTTGCCGAAACTGAAGGGGGATTTTCTGGCAGACCTCTGTGCGTCATTTCAGGAGGCGGTCGTTGACGTTCTCGTTCGAAAGACAATTCGGGCAGCCGCAGTGTCCGGCGTCAAACTCGTCACCGTTAGCGGTGGTGTAAGTTGCAATTCTCGTCTTCGATTCAGAATCGCGAAAGCGACGGATGACGCTGGATTTGAGTTGAAACTTGCCGAGCCATGGCTGAGCACGGATAACGCCGCGATGATTGCCTACGCGGCTGCCGAACGCTTTGCGCGCGGGTATCGATCCAATTTAGCCGAGGACGCCGATCCGAATTTGAGTCTTGTCTGAGGTGTGCTGGACAGCCCCGGGTGCACTAGTTACTGATTTTCCGTGAGACTTCTTCTTATCGACGGTCATTACTACGTTTATCGCTCCTACCATGCGATCCAATCTTTAACTAATTCGCGGGGAGAACCGACGAACGCAATCTTCGGCTTCGTCAAGACCATTCGAAAGATGCTCAAAGACCTTCAGCCGGATCTGGCTGCCGTGTTTTGGGATGAGGGGCTACCGGAAAAACGGATGCTGTTGCAGCCTGCATACAAACAGCAAAGGGAAGCCATGCCCGACCGGATGATTCCGCAACTGGATTTCATTCGTGATTTCTGTAAGCCGATGGGGCTGCAATCCATTGCCAAACCAAACACGGAAGCAGACGACTTAATGGCGTGTTACACGATCGCCGCCCAACGCGAAAAGATTGAGACCATATTAGCGACAAACGATAAGGACCTGTTTCAACTGGTGAGTGATTCGGTCAAAATCTATTCAACGAACAAGGCAGATCTGAAAAATCCTAAAGATCCTCACGCGCTTCTCGGCGTCCAGGAAGTCATCGAAAAGTGGGCGGTCGCCCCCGGCGCGATAGGGGAAGTCCTCGCACTCACCGGCGACAGTGTTGACAACATTCCAGGGGTTGAAGGTATCGGGCAGAAAACGGCGGCAAACCTGATTCGGGAGTTCGGTACAATTGAAGGCCTTCTTGCGAACCTTGACCGGATTGCAAATCCGAAACTTAGAGAAAAGCTGGAGCTAAATCGACTGAAAATAAAGCAAAACCGGGAAATGGTGAGGCTTGAATGTCACCATGAATTGTCTCCCCGGCTTACCGACTTGAAGATCCGGCCCGACTACCAAGCCTATCTCGCCGGACTGAAAAAGTGGGAATTCAGAACGCTGTTGGCCGAGGTTGCGGAGGAAGCCGGAAAGGCGGGCAATCCGCAAGGCGAATTGTTCTGAAGTTTCCGTGGACGTGAAAGGGGGGATTGGCTTCGTTGTGCGGAGCGACTACATCGCCACCAGGAATGGACGCCATTGCTGGCCGATCCCCTGGCGAGCGTCCGCTCCGTCGGCGCTGTGAAACCGGTGTCAATTTACGGCCGGCCACGGCTGCGAGGGACCGCAGCCCTCCTGATCCTGAAACCCGTGGTCGAAGCGGCTGAGCGGCAAAGACAGAGACGTGTGGTCATCTTCGAGCAGGAGGACGACGACGAGTCGTCAATGATGGGAGAGCCGGATCTCCGAGGCGGCCGTTTCGGCGGCCAGCTCGAGATCTGCGCCTGCCGTGGGTTACACGTCGCGCGACGGGTGACCTTCTCACGAATATACTAAATTAAATTCCGAAGTTGAGAAGTCGTCGTCTTCGAGAATTCTCACCGTCACACAAACGGAACAAAATAATTGCCAGGAAGATCGGCTCTTTCATCGGCGCAGAAGCCCAATAAATCGAAGGACGAGCACGACGACGAGGACGATTCCCTAATTTCGGGATCTGGGCTAAATTAAATTCGTGAGAAGGTCAGGCTAACCCCTCAACATCCACAAAGCGTACCAGGTTTGCCAATGTCGGGGCGCCATCGTGATGCCACGTGACGGCGGGCTTTTGCATTCTGCCGATCGGACAAACACGCTGCGCGCCAAGTTGAGTCGCCAGTTCGACGGTGTTCGATTTCACAGGATGAACTCCGATTGTGCTTATCTGGCGCCGTATAGGAGAAAGAACGCTCTGCAGATAAGCAGGCACCGGTTTCACGAAGATGGTTCGATACAAGGGGTTCGAGATCAGACTCGGATTGGGATCGTGGATCACGAGCCAGTCCAGGCTTTCAGGGCTTTCCCATACCTGAATTCCCGGCTCTGTTGCCGCACGAAACTTCCATTCTTCCCGGCAACTTCGCAGACTCCCTGCAATTTCTGAGGTCCACTCTGTGACGGCGCTATCGCTAAGAAACAGTTCGTTGAATCGCTCGGCGAGGCCTTTAGCAAATTCTGCCGAATCGCCGGCCACATAAAAGAGTTGAGGTGATAAGCACCCCAATTGGTCGAAAACCAGAACGTCGCGAACAGCCCCCTCGATGACATTCGCATCGAATGAATCCAAAACCAGGCCGAGGCTGACCTTGTGTCCGTACGCCAGCAGTCGTTGCCGCGGAGAGACGTGCTTTGCGAAGAATTCTACGGTTTCATCTGATCCAAACACAATGATCGCTTCGGCTTCTTCCATCCAGGCGGCCTGCAAGGAATTGCTTGTCTCCGGCTGCAACTCTGCGGGTAGAAGGCGGACGAAATGGTCGAACTCCGGCAGACCCTGCCTTGGAAGTTTGACCCGATTCGTCCCGCCAACCAGAATGCCCCGTGTCAGACTTTGAATCCCCGCGTGAGGTGTATTGCCGCTTACGACGTGCAAGATTGGACTCAATGCTCTAGCCGAACAGTGGTGATCACCGTAGATTTGGGGAGTATTCGCATCCAGGAGCGTCCCGAGCTCCAGGCCGATCCATCGCTGGATGCTGGACGGCGTGAGGTCGCCTAACCAGGGGAATCCCCGGGCAGCAAATGCAATGGCCTCAACGCGATTCAAAAGATGCATCTAAGGCCAACTCCCTTGTTTCTCCCTTTTGAATGATGTTCGGTTCTGCATCAACTCATCCATCGACCTCGAACAGCCTCGAGGCAGTGCGGCTGGGTCCCGGCCCAGCAACCGGAACCCCCCGCCCGGCTGTGCAACTGCCAAATCCTGCGTTTGCACCGCCAGCACTGACCACAAATTCGCAACATCAAAAATGCGCAGCAGTCCCACTTCACCAGGAGATGCCTCGCTGTTCGTAGTCGGATTGATGATAAGGAATCGCAACCAAGGTGGAGCGGAATGCGGCTGTCCTACCCCGTGCGAATAGAATTGGGAACTGAGTTCCGTCATTCCATATTCGTTCCAGATGAAATCAACCTCAATACGGAAGCACCTTGAAAGCCGAGCATACAAATCCCCTTTGCCGATTTCACGATCCATCCCCTTGAATCCCCCTGTTTCCATTACAATGCTTCCCGGTGGCAGGGGGAGATCTGAAATCTCCTCAAGAAGATTCAGGAAAGCCAGTGCCGGGCCGAACAAGGTAACAGGGTCAGTCCGATTCCAAAGAAACGTCCGGAGGCGGTCGACTTCGACAATCCCCTCGCTATTCACGTAAAAGGAATCAGACCGATAGTTGCTGAGAATGCCTCCCATCCGGCTGAGTGAAGAAAACTCTGCCTTCTCTGGATGCTGCATCAACAAGATCAAGGGGTGCCTGGGCAAGTCGAAATAATCCCAACCCTTTTGAACAGCCGTTTGGTAAAGCCGAAGCGAGCCAAGAAAGTGTCTCCCAAAGCCCTGTCCAGTCGTTCCGCTCGTGCGAAATTCCGCGGCGGTCTGGTTCGCGGGAAAAGATCTCAGCTCAGAGTACTTGAATGCTTGTTGGGGAACGGCCGGGATTTTCTTCCACGAATCAATAAGTTCAGATTGGCAGACGAATTCGCAGTAACGAGAATAAGCCGGATTCCGCCTCTTCTGATGCTCGTACAACCTGAGCGCAATTGCTTCGAATTTCTCTTCGTCGGACCTCTGGAGAAAACAAAGTATTTCTTCTTCGAGCGCAATGTTCATTCGCCAATGATCTTAACGAGTACACGTTTCGGCCGATTTCCGTCAAATTCGCCATAGAAGATCTCTTCCCACGGACCGAAGTCGAGCCTTCCGTTTGTGATCGCAACGACAACCTCGCGTCCCATAACGCTGCGCTTGAGGTGAGCATCTGCGTTATCTTCTGCCTCATTGTGTTCGTACTGCGAATGCGGCTTCTCCGGCGCCAGCTTTTCCAGCCATTTCTCGATGTCGCGATGGAGCCCCGATTCGTTGTCATTGATGAATACGCTTGCCGTAATGTGCATGGCGTTCACGAGAGCAAGGCCTTCTTTTACTCCGCTCTCCCGCACGCACTCGTGAATCTGCGGAGTTATCCGAAAAAATTGGCGGCGTTGCTTTGCTTCAAACCAGAGCTCTCTACGATAAGTTTTCATGAAAGACTGGAAAATGAATGAAGTGTGCCGTCTGGGAAATGGGTGAGCCTTCCCAGACGGAGGCTGGAAATTGACAGCACCGGACTCCCCGGGTAGTTAGCGACACGCTGCATGGAATGGATAAGCTGGGTCGCCGACCCGAATGTGTGGGCCAGTCTCGTCACATTGACTTTCCTGGAGATCGTCCTCGGGATTGACAATGTCATCTTCATTTCAATCCTCGCCGGTAAACTTCCGCGCGCGCAACAAGCCAGAGCCCGCGCGCTCGGCCTTGGTCTTGCACTTGTCACAAGGATCCTACTTCTTGTCAGCATCAAGTGGCTGATGGGCTTAACAAGTCCTTTGTTTGTTCTCTTCTCCCATGAATTCAGTGGGAAGGACCTGATCCTTCTTAGTGGCGGTATATTTCTGATCGCAAAGAGCACCCAGGAAATTCATGCAAAACTTGAGGGCGAGCAAAGAAGGCCGGATGCCAAATTGCGCGGCGGCTTTGCTCAAACAATTATTCAAATCCTCCTGCTTGATATCGTTTTTTCACTCGATTCCGTAATTACCGCCGTCGGAATGGCGCAACATTTACCCGTGATGATTGCTGCCGTGACAATCGCTTTGGTTGTGATGTTGCTTGCCGCCGGGGCTGTGAGCCATTTTGTTGAAATGCATCCGACAATCCGGATGCTTGGCATGGCATTTCTAATCCTTATCGGGGTTGTTCTCGTTGCAGACGGATTTGGCCAGCACGTCGAGCGAGGATATATCTACTTTGCGATGGTTTTTGCTGCGGCTGTCGAAATGCTGAATTTGAGATTGCGTTCGAAACAGCGCCAATAACGTTCCCGCCGGTAGCTTGGAGATCGTGGCCTATGCCGCCTGTACTTGATCGTTCCAAAAGAGATGGCCGCTAACTGTAGAAAATGGGCTAAGAACCCAAGAACAGCTCTTTTGAATTATAGAGTTAATGATGATCGGTGATAGATTTGTTCCGGCGCTTGAAGGTTTGACAATCTGCGGTTGTCATTGTTACCTTCCTGTGCGTCTGTCTCTTTAAACCTCAACCTTCCAAAACATCCAATGAGCAAACATAGTGCAGAACACCACGAAAAAGCGGCGGAACACCATGAACATGCAGCCCGCCATCACAGAGAAGCGGCCAAGCACGAGGCAAGCGGTAAGGAAGAAACGGCGGGACACCATGCCCACGTCGCACACGGTCACCACTTACATGCTACATACCATGCGGAAGAGGCGGCAAAGGATCACGCCACAGAGCATTCTAAGTAAGTGCTGGCAAAGTATTAGGGACTCGGCCATCGTGCCGGATAGGTGAGCAGATCGTAGAGATCTGGGTTAGCATCTGCTCGGCGCGCGAGTAGTGGATGGAGCGATTCTGCCGAATCCACCGGATACGCGATCGCCATTCTCGGCGGGCGGCTCGGAGATCTGCCCCTACCGAGAGTTAAA
>Ga0070698_100003991_pt1 | contig 16238 bp, 19 predicted proteins | sample KBSK1502metaG_FD_65477 | JGI IMG/M metagenome (GOLD analysis project Ga0070698, IMG submission 65477) | Corn, switchgrass and miscanthus rhizosphere microbial communities from Kellogg Biological Station, Michigan, USA - KBS K1-50-2 metaG | ecosystem: Host-associated > Plants > Roots >...
GCGAGGAGCTCGGCGTCGACCCCACCGAGCTGCCCTCGCCGATCCTGGCCGGGGTGGCGTCGCTGCTGTCCTTCTCCCTGGGCGCGCTGGTGCCGCTGCTGCCCTACCTGGCCGGCCTGCACTACCTGGCCGCGACGCTGGTGGTCACGGCCGTCGCCCTGACCGTCGGCGGGATCAGCGTGGGCCGGCTGACCGGCCGCCATATGGTGCGCTCGGGCCTGCGCCAGCTCGCGCTCGGCGCCCTGGCCATCGCCGTGACGTACGGCGTCGGCAGCCTGATCGGCAGTCACGGGGCCTAAGCGCCTGCGCGGGGTCTCCGGGCGGCCGACCAGGCCCGCGTCGTGGGCGAGCAGCCCGGCCTGGGTGCGGTTAGCGCACTGCAGCTTGTCGAGCATGCGTGACACGTAGCCCTTGATCGTCGCCTCGGACAGGTACAGCCGCCGCGCTATCTGCGCGTTCGACAGGCCTTCACCCAGGCAGGCCAGGACCTCGGTCTCGCGGTCGGTCAGCGACCCGGCGAGCTGCCGCGCGCGGTCGCGGGCCGGCTGGCTGTCGGCCGAGGCCGCGATCAGCCGGCGGGCCGCGGCCGGCGAGAGCACCGTGTTCCCCTCGGCGGCCACCTGGACGAGCCCGATCAGGTCCTCCGGCGGGGTGGACTTGACCAGGAACCCGGCCGCGCCGGCGCGCAGCGCGCGCAGCACGTACTGGTCGGCGTCGAAGGTCGTCAGGACCACAATCACCGGCGGGTCGGCCAGCTTGCCGATCCGCTCGATCGCGGTGAGCCCGTCGACGCCCGGCATGCGCAGGTCCATGAGCACGACGTCCGGGCGGCTGCGGACCACGGCCTCGACGCCGGCCGCCCCGTCGCGTGCCTCGTCGACGACCTCGATGGTGCCCGATGAGCCGAGGATTGTTCGCAGGTGCGCGCACACCATCGGCTCGTCGTCGACGACCACCACCCGGATCATCTATAACGCCACCGGCTCGGCCGTGGGAACGAACGCGGGCAGCGTGGCCTCGACGCGGAACCCCCCGTCCGGCGCGGGCCCGGCGCGGAAGGTGCCCTGCACGAGCTCGATGCGCTGCCGGAGGCCCGCGAGGCCCAGCCCGGAGCCGGTGTCGGCCAGGCCCGCCTGGGCGGCGCCGGCCAGGTCGCCCGGCGGCGTGTTGCGGACCTCCAGCCGCACCTGCGAGGGCTCGTAGCTGACCCGCACGAGCACCCGGGCGCCGGGCGCGTGCTTGCGGACGTTGGTCAGCGCCTCGCGCACCGCGCGGTACACCGTGCGCCGCACGATCGGCGACGCCAGGCCCGTGTCACCGTCCACGATGAGCTCGGCCGGAGTGCCCACCGCGGTCGACTCCGCGATCAGCGCGGCGAAGTCGGGCGCAGACACGGGCTCGTCGTCAACCGTGGTCGAGTGCCCCGTGGTTGAGTGCGCAGCGTCCGGCGCCGTGTGCAGGATCCCGACCAGGTCCCGCAGCTCGTCCAGGGCCTGGCAGCCCGCGGCCCGCAGCTCCTCGGCGGCCTGCCGGGTCGCCTCGTCGGTCGCCGTCATCCGCAGCGCGCCGGCCTGCAGGACCATCAGGCTCACCCGGTGGGTGACGACGTCGTGCATCTCGCCGGCCAGCCGGGCCCGCCGCCGCAAACTGGGTCACCGCCGACGAAAACCCAGGTGGTCGAAGCGATTCTGGAGCGGAGCCGGCCGCGCTGGACCGCACGCCAGCCGCTGCGTGATGTACTTGGAACGTGCAAGGCTCGCCGCAAGGTTCGCCATGGGCGTAGCGATTATCGTCGCTGTCGGCGCCCTGATCGTTGGCTGGCATTTCAGCCAGGCCCACATGGCGCATGGCGCCATTCCGGGCCGGAAATCGCAGCTTGGCCCGCTGCGCAGGGACCGGGCACGCCATCTTCTGTGGGTCATCGGGATCGGGGCGCTGATCGTGGTGATCTTCATAGCGATCGGGCGCTGAGCCGGGGCGCGACCCGGCCGCAGAGCGCATTCCGCGAGCCGTGCTCCGTAAGCTAATGCGGTGACTGACGCCAGCGCCGATGTGACCCCCGCGGCCGAGATCGCCGCCGCCCGCGACCTGCTCGGCCGGCACCCGCTGGTCGACGGGCACAACGACCTGCCCTGGACCTTGCGCGTCGCCGACGAGCTCGACCTGGACACGACCGACCTCGCCGCGCCCGTCGCCTCCACCCAGACCGACCTGCCCCGGATGGCGCGCGGCGGCGTCGGCGCGCAGTTCTGGTCCGTCTTCGTGCCCGCGGACCTCGCCGGGGAGACCGCGGTCACCGCGACCCTCGAGCAGATCGACCTCGTGCACGAGATGATCGGGCGCTATCCCGGCGCGCTCGAGCTGGCGCTGACCGCCGCGGACGTCGAGCGGATCAACGCGGCAGGCAGGCTGGCGTCGCTGATCGGCGCGGAGGGCGGCCATTCCATCGGCGGCTCCCTGGGCACGCTGCGGGCCTTCTACGCGCTCGGCGTCCGCTACCTGACCCTGACCCACAACCGGAACCTGCCCTGGGCCGACTCCGCGACCGACATGCCGTCCGTCGGCGGGCTGACCGAGTTCGGGCGCGAGGTGGTGCGGGAGATGCAGCGGCTCGGCATGCTGGTCGACCTCTCCCACGTCTCCGCGGGCACCATGCGCGACGCGCTCGACACCGCGGAGGCGCCGGTCATCTTCTCCCACTCATCCGCGCTGGCGATCTGCGATCACCCCAGGAACGTGCCCGACACCATCCTCGCCCGGCTGCCCGGCAACGGCGGCGTATGCATGGTGAACTTCGTCCCGTCGTTCATCTCGCAGGCGGCCAGGGACTGGGAGCGGGAGTTCGCCGCCGAGATGGAGCGCCGCGGCCTCGACCACAAGAACGTGGCCGCGCGCGGTCACATGCGGGCCGAGCGGGAGCAGTGGACGGCCGGCCATCCCCGGCCGGCGGTCACCATCGCGGAGGTGGCCGAGCACGTCGAGCACGTCAGGGACGTCGCCGGCATCGACCACGTCGGCATCGGCAGCGACTACGACGGGGTCGACTGGCTGCCCGAGGGGCTGCAGGACGTCTCCTGCTATCCGGCGCTGATCGCGGAGCTGGCCAGCTGCGGCTGGAGCGAGGAGGACTGCGGCAAGCTCGCCCGGGGCAACATCCTGCGGGTGATGCGCGAGGCCGAGGCGGCGTCGCACGCCATCTCGGCGCGGCGCGGTCCCTCCCGTGCCCGCATCGAGGACCTGGACGAGGACCAGCCTGCGGTCAGCTGAACGGCGACGCCGGCTTGTCCTGCAGCTCGCCGTCCAGGTAGACGTCCACCTTCTCGTCGTAGAAGCAGGCGAGCCCGGCGATCTTCTGGCTCTCGGGCAGCGGCGCCCGGTAGATCCAGACGATGTCCTCGCGCACGCCGTGTCCGGTGTCGACCGACCAGTAGCCGGCCGCTCCTTTGTACGGGCAGTGCGTGACCGTCGACGACGGCCGCAGCAGGTCCATCCGGAGGTCGGTCAGCGGCATGTAGTAGCGCACGGGCAGCCCGGTCTCGAACAAGATCCGCGGCTGACGTGACTCGGCCACCGTGACGCCGTCGATCTCGATACGCACGTGCCGGGAGCTGGCCAGGATATCCACGCGCTTGTAGGGGTCGCGCGGGTGCGTGTAGACCGGCTCGTCCTCCTCGAGCCACTCGCTCATCGCGTTCCAGTCGAGTCGGACCAGCTCGCGCAGGTCCTCGAGCGGCGAGCCCGGGTAGCGCAGCGCGGCCCGCTCCGCGGTCGCGGTGGCCACCTTCACGTGCAGCACCTCGCCGTCACCGCGGCTGGGCGAGTGCTCGGTCTCTCCGGCGGGAATCAGCGTGGCGCGCACGTCGGCCGCGGGCAGGTAGTACGTGGGGTAGTACGGCCGCTCCCAGACCAGGAACGGACGCCTCGTGTCGGCCACGAGCTCGCCGTTCAGGTAGACGCGCACCCGCTTGGGGCTGGTCTCGACCCTCACGCTGCCGCGCGACTTCTCACCCATCGCAACCCTCCCAAGATGACCCCACCCACCGCCCCTTCCCCGTTCACCACTTCGAACATACAGTGGTGCCGGGCTGGGGGGAGGCAGGGGATGAGTCAGGGCGGGCGGAGCACTCTGGAGCCGGCGGGCGGGACGGCGGCGCGCTGCGCATGTCTACATCCGCACAGGTCGGCCAGGTAGCGTCGAAGCTATGCGACTGGGTGTCCTGGACGTCGGTTCCAATACCGTCCACCTGCTCGTGGTGGACGCCTACCAGGGCGCGCGCCCGGTAGCCGCGTTCTCGCACAAGGCCGAGCTGCGCCTCGGCGACCACCTGGACGCGGCCAACCGGCTGACCGAGGACTGCGCCATTCAGCTGCGCGAGTTCGTCGACGAGGCGCTGCGGATCGCGGAGGACAAGGGCGTGCAGGAGCTGCTGGCCTTCGCGACGTCGGCCGTGCGGGACGCGGACAACGGCGACCAGCTGCTCGCGCAGATCGAGGGCGATACGGACGTGACGATCAGGGTGCTGCCCGGCCCGGACGAGTCGCGACTGACGTTCCTGGCCGCGCGGCGCTGGTTCGGCTGGTCGTCGGGCCGCCTGCTGATGCTTGACATCGGCGGCGGCTCGCTCGAGATCGCGTCGGGCGTCGACGAGGAGCCGAGCGTCGCCGTCTCGCTGCCGCTCGGCGCGGGCCGCCTGACCCGGGACTGGCTGGTCGGCGACCCGCCGTCGGCCGACGAGGTGCGGCAGCTCCGCAAGCACGTCCGGGCGGAGATCGCCGGGACGGCCGGCTCGGTGATGCGGGACGGGCGCCCCGACCATGCCGTCGCGACGTCCAAGACGTTCCGGCAGCTGGCCAGGATCGCGGGAGCGGCGCCGTCCAGCGACGGCCCCTACATCCGCCGGATCCTGCGCCACGCCGACGTCACCGCCCTCGCCGAACGGCTGTCGCGGACCACGGCCGCCGACCGGGTGCAGCTGCCCGGCGTGTCCCGCGGCCGGGCGCCGCAGCTCGCCGCCGGAGCGATCGTCGCGGACGCGGCCATGGACCTCTTCGGCCTGCCCGAACTGGAGATCTGCCCCTGGGCGCTGCGCGAGGGCGTGATCCTGCGGCGGCTCGACACGCTGCCCGGCTGAGCCGGCGCGTCAGTCGGGCATGATCCGGGTGCTGTCGGCCGGGTCGTCCGAGCCGACCGGCCGCGCGCCAGCGGCGTGGCGGGCACCCTCGCTGGCCCCGGCCGGCCGTCCGCCCTCGCTGTCGGGGCGCGGGGCACTCGACGGCTTGGCCGCCACGCCCTGAGCCTGGCGGGCCGGATCCTCGGCCGGGGCATCGGCCGCGCCCTGGCCGTTGGCCGGTCCCGCGGCCTCGGCCAGCCGACGCTCGGTGGCCGACTTGGCCGCAGCTGCCGCCTGCGCCGCCGCTGTCACCGTCGCGGGCTGGGCCCTGGGTCCCTGCTCCGCGGGCCGCGGACGTCCTGCCGCCTGCGGCTGCCCGGCCGGGGCACCCGGCGCGGCCGTACCGGCGCCCGCGAACCTGCCTTCCGCCGCGGCGCCGGGCCGGCTGGCGGCCTTGCCCTCGCCGATGGTGGTGGCGACGGCCTTCTCAACCTCGTCCTCCAGCGAGCCGCGGGATACCTCGCCGGCGACCAGGGTCGTGACCACGTCGCGGATCTCGGTCAGGCGCCGGATCGCCTCGGTGTGCCGGGACATGAGCAGATTGAGACGGCGCTCGGCACCGTCGTGGATCGCGGTGGCGCGGGCGGTGGCCTCGTCGAGCACCTGCTTGGCCTGCGCCTTGGCGCTGCCGACGGCGGTCTCGGCCTGCTTGTGCGCCTCGGTGATCGAGCGCTCGGCCTCGGAGCGCGCGGAGTTCCTGGTCTTCTCCGCCTCCGCCCTGGCGCTGGCGACCGAGTTCTCCGCCTGCTCCTGCGCGGCGCGCAGCATGCGCTCGGCCTGGTTCTGCGCCTCGGCGCGGAACTTGTCCGTCTCCTGCTTGGCCTCGGTCCGCAGCCGGTCGGTATCCTGCTTGGCCTCGCCGCGCATCTTCGCGATCTCTTCGGCCGCGAACTTCCGCTGCGACTTGGCCTCGTCGTCGGCCAGCTTCAGAATCTGGCCTACCCGCTCGCTGATCTCCTCGTGCGCGGGCTTGTTGACCGCCGCCTGCCTCGCCGACGCAACCTCGAGCCTGAGCCGCTCGTTGTCGTCGAGCGAACGCGACAGCCGTTCTTCAAGATCACGGACCTGGTTCCGCTGCGCGGCCACGAACTCGTCCACCCGCCGACGGTTGTAGCCGCGCATCTCCGTTGTCTTGTAGTAATCTTCCTGCCCCGCATCGGCAAGGTGGTCAGTGTGCTCGGTCATCAAGGTCACCCGTCAGGGGGCTCGGGCAGACCCGACTCGCCGGCCGGCGCAATGCTGGCCGGCTGGACCGGGGCCGGGTCTGCGGATTGTGGTCTACTGTAGGCGGTCCGCCGGCAGCTGGGTTCTGCCGGGTCTGGGCCGGCACGGCGTTATGGAATGACGGGCACGACTCTTGTCCCGAAGCACCCTGCCGCGCAACCGAAACGGCTGAGTATCCGGTTATGTCTGGATTGCTGGAGCATGGAGCGGTAACGAGCGCCCGGTGGGAAAGGGCCGGGATGGGTGGAAGGGCCGGGATGGGTGGGAAGGAACAGCATGAGTTTCCTCGGATCGCTGGGCGAGTCCGCTCCCTCGGTTCATCCGGAGGCCTGGATCGCTCCCGGCGCCGTGGTGGTGGGCCGGGTCACCGTGGGCCGGGCCGCGAACGTGTGGTACGGGGCGGTGCTGCGCGCGGACGACGACGAGATCGTGATCGGCCCCGAGTGCAACATCCAGGACCTCTGCTGCCTGCACGTGGATACCGGCGAGCCGGTCGTGCTCGGCGAGCGGGTCACCGTGGGGCACCACGCCACGGTGCACGGGGCTCGCGTGGATGACGGCGCGCTGATCGGGATCGGGGCGGTCCTGCTGGGCCGCGCGCAGGTCGGGGCGGGCTCCCTGGTGGCGGCGGGCACGCTGGTCCGCCCCGGGACCGAGGTCCCGGCCGGCGTGCTGTTCGCCGGCGTTCCCGGCCGGGTCGTGCGGGAGCTCACCGATTCCGACCGCGAGCTGTTCGCGGACTCGGCCGCCCGCTACGTCGACCGGGCGGCTTTGCACCGCGGCGTCACCTGGGCCGGGCCCGGCCCGTCAGCGCTGGTCTGAGCTGGTCAGAGCCTGGCCTCCAGCCCTCTGATCGTCGACGAGGAGCAGAGCCGCGTACGGCTGGTTGCCGGTGATCGCGCAGATGGCCCCCGGGCCGGCGAGCTGGCGGCCGGCATCGCCCGGGAGCTCTTCGCTCACCGTTTTTCCCCGCCCGCCCGGCCCTCGCTCGCCTCCGACGTCTCCGTCCTTACCCAGCATGCCGTACGCGGCCTCCGCTCGGGACCACTCAGCCGTCGCCCTTTTCATGATCCAGGTTGATTGATGCCCAATATCATCACCAATCACCAGGATCGTGAAAATGGCCAAATCGTGACGCCCGGCGGAACTGACCGGTGCCGGAGCAAACTAGTATAAACAGGACAACTGACCCCATGATGTGCCGGGCGGGCCGTAAGCGGGCCTGGGCAGGCGGGGGGACTAGTCCGCGGCGGGCCGGAATTTGTGGCCCGGATTTGGGTAGACGTCATCCTGAAGGTGGTCCGGAAATCATCCTGATGGGTCATGCGGCGGAATGGCGTAGCGCCATAGCCTAGTCATACGGTTCCTGCGAATGAGCTCAGCGACGGAGGTGGGCGCGCTGCGAGAGCACCTGGACCTGCGCGTCCATGATCGTGTCGCGCTCGACGAGATCGAGCTCTACGCCGAGGTACTCAGCGCGGTGGCCGCGAGCGACCGGCCGCTCACCGCGGAAGAGCTCGACCGGGTTCTCGGGGTGCGCCCCAGCGCCCGGGCCTCGGCCGCCACGAACTGATCAGGACGGAGCACGGGCGAACATCACGTCCGTATCCCAGTGCGTGAACCCCAGCGACTCGTACAGGCCGATCGCCGGGGTGTTCGACTCGTCCACGTACAGCATGACCTGGAACAAGCCCCGCGAGCGCAGGTAGCGCAGTCCCACCAGGGTCAGCGCCCGACCCAGGCCGAGGCCGCGCGCACCGGGGTCGACACCGACGACGTACACCTCGCCGATGGGCTCGTGGGCGTGAGCCGCCGGCCCGTTGTCGGCGGCGGCATCCCCCGGTCCGTGGATCTTCGTCCAGTGGAAGCCGATCAGCTTCCCGCCGCGCTCGGCCAGGAAGAACCCGTCCGGGTCGAACCACGGCTCCCGCTCGCGGAGGTCGAGGTCCGCACGGGTCCAGGCCCCCTGCTCGGGATGGCGGACGAACGCGCGGGAGTTGAGGCGCGTCCACTCGTCCTCGTCCTGGCCGACCACGAACGTCCGGATAGTGACGCCGTCGGCGAGCTGCGGCCTCCCCAGCCGGGCCTGCAGTGACCGGCGCATCTGCCACAGGGCGCGCACCCGCTCGAACCCCGCGGTGGCCGCGAGCCTCGACGCTGCGGGCAGGTCGCCGTGCGCCCACAGCCGCAGCTGCCGGCCGGAGGCCTCGGCGACGAGCGCGCGCACCAGCCGCAGGCCCAGCCCCTGCCTGCGGTGCGCCGGGTGGATGACGAGCTCGCCGCTCGGCCCCTCGACCGGGTCCGTCGGGTCCAGGTGGGCGTACCCGGCCAGCTCGCCGTCGCTGACGAGGAGCAGGTTACGGGCCCGGGGGTCACCGCCGTACCTCAGGTGCAGCATGACGTGCTCGGAGAGCGGGCCGACGCCGTCCTCCTCGGTGGCGGCGCTGACCAGCTCCAGTACGGCGCGCGCGGCCGCCTCGCTGATGCGCCCGTGAGCGGTGATCTCCGGGACGTCAGACCTCGGCATGCGCGCCGCGCGCCTCCCCGTTACGCTGGGCGCCGGTCCCGGCCTCGGCGCCGGGGTCGGCCTGGGCCTCCAGGTCCGCGCCGTCCCGGCTCCCCTCGTCGCCCTTCGCCGGGACGAAGCGGTATCCGACGTTGCGGACCGTTCCGATCAGCGCCTCGTACTCGGCGCCGAGCTTGGCGCGCAGCCTGCGCACGTGCACATCGACCGTGCGGGTGCCGCCGAAGTAGTCGTAGCCCCACACCTCCTGGAGCAGCTGCGACCGGGTAAAAACCCGGCCCGGATGCTGGGCCAGGAACTTCAGCAGCTCGAATTCCTTGAACGTCAGGTCGAGAGAGCGGCCACGCAGCCGCGCCGAGTAGGTCACCTCGTCGATGACCAGGTCACCGGACCGGATCTCGCCGGAGGCGGCCGGGGCCATCCGCCCGATGGCCAGGCGCAGCCGGGCATCGACCTCGCCGGGTCCCGCGGTGTGCAGGATCACGTCGTCCACGCCCCAGTCGGCGGTCACCGCCGCCCAGCCGCCCTCAGTGACCACCGCCAGTACCGGCACGTTCATCTCCGCGCTGCGCAGCAGCCGCAGCAGCCGCCTGACCTGCACCAGGTCGCGCCTGGCATCGACCAGGACCGCATCGGCGCCCGGCCCCTCGGCGGCGGCGGTGGCGGACGCCGGCGCCACGCGGATCGCGTGCGACAGCAGGCTGAGCGACGGCAGCATCTCGGCAGCAGGTTCATGTGCGTCGCTGAGCAGCAGCACGATGCTCAACAGTCACCTCCACCCGCGGAGTCGCCCACGGGAGGCTGCCCTGACTCCCGCGATGACCTGGGGCCCTGAGTCGCCCTGGTCCTCGTTATGGGTCAGGATAGCTGACATGACCATCGTGACCCTCCGCTACTGGGCGGCGGCAAAGGAAGCAGCGGGAATCGCCGAGGAGACGGTCACCGCGGGGACGCTCGCCGAGGCGCTGGCCGCGGCGCGCGGCCACGCTGGTCACGGTGCCGACGCCGGGCAGGACTCGCGGCTGCGCGCGATCCTCGCCCGCTCGTCGTTCCTGATCGACGGGATGCCCGCGGGCACCCGGGCGCCTGAGTCGGTCGTGCTCGGCGAAGCGGCCGTGATCGAGGTGCTGCCTCCCTTCGCCGGTGGCTGAGGAACGGGCGCGCGAAAACAACCAGCCATCACCGTGAACCGAACCGGCGGCCGCGGACGTTAGTAAGTGCGTGGCAGGGCTGGAGAGCCCGGGCGGCGGGGGAACGCGCGGTCCGGCGTCCGACGAAATGCTGGTGCGCACGCTCTACGCGGAGCACGCCGGGCCGCTGCTGCGCTATGCGCTGCACCTGACCAGCGGCGACCGGCAGCGAGCCGAGGACATCGTGCAGGAAACCCTGCTGCGCGCGTGGATGCACCCAGACGCGATCGCTGAGCGGCCGGCCCGGCCGTGGCTGTTCGCCGTCGCGCGGAACCTCGCGGTCGATGCCTACCGGGCCAGGAAGGCCCGTCCGCACGAGGTCGGCGAGGCGGCGCTGGACCTGGTGCCCGCTCCCGACGAGGCAGAACGGGCGCTGGAGTCGTGGGCCGTGGCCGACGCGGTCAAGGCGCTGCGGCCCGACCATCGCCGCGTGCTGCTCGAGACCTACTATCACGGCAAGTCCGTATCGGAGGCGGCCACCGCGCTGGGCATCCCGGCGGGCACCGTCAAGTCCCGGACGTTCTACGCGCTCCGGGCACTCAAACTGGCACTGGAGGAAAGGGGGCTGGCACCGTGACCGAGTTCTCTGGCTGCGGTGAGATCCGCCTGGCCCTCGGCGTCTACGTGCTCGGGGCGATCGACCCGGCCGAGCGCGCGCTCGTCGATGCGCACCTCAGTGACTGCCAGGATTGCCGGGACGAATTGGCCGGCCTGGCCGGGCTGCCCGCCCTGCTCGGCAGGGTGCCGCTGCCCGATGTCGAGCAGCTGGCCCTGGACGATACGGAGCTGCGCGACCTGGAGGAGCCGCCCGCCGAGCTGCTTGACTCGCTGCTGGGACGGATCTCCGCGCGGCGCCGGGCGCGCCGGTGGCGCGGCGCACTCGCCGCGGCGGCCGCCGCCGTCATCGCTATCGGCGGCGGGATCGGCGGCGGGGTCCTTATCTCGCAGGGGCACGGGCAGGGCGCCCAGGCATTCGAGCTGGTACGGGGCAGCAGTGCCGCGACCCACGTCAGTGCCGCCGTCTACTACGGCCCGGAGAACGCGGGGACCAGCATGCAGGTGCAGGTCTCGGGCATCCCGAACGGCACGTACTGCGACTTCTGGGTGACGACTTTCGGCGGCCAGCATTTCCTGGTGGGCGGCTGGATGGTCACCGGCGCTCACGGGAACTGGTACCAGGTCGGCTCGTCGGTAGCCACGGGCAAGATACGCAGCTTCGACATCACTGCCGACGGCAAGATGCTGGTCAACGTCCTGGCTACCTGACCGTGGCGGCTGGCGGGCCGCGCTGCCCGCCGAACGCGCAAGCCGGGAATGCCGCGGCGGCGCCGGGCGCTTTAGCACGATGTGACTGCCGGACTGATCGCGCTTGCCGCGGCGCTTGCCGTCGCGGTGGCCGCCGGTTTCGCCTGGCAGCGAGCCAACGGGCGACTGCGCAGCGTTGGGACGCACGGGGTCAGGACGCACGGGGCCAGGACGCACCGCCCGGGTGCCCCGGGCTCCCTGATGACCGGCGCGGAGCTGGGAGAGCCGCTGGGCCAGCGCGCGACGCTGGTGCAGTTCTCCACGGCGTTCTGCGCGCCGTGCCGGTCCACCCGGCGGATCCTGGACGAGGTGGCGCGGATGACCGACGGGGTGGCGCACGTGGAGATCGACGCCGAGTCGCACCTTGACCTGGTCCGCCGCCTGGATATCCGCAGGACGCCCACGGTCCTGGTGCTCGGTCCCGACGGCCGAATCGCTCAGCGCGCGACCGGCCAGCCCCGCAAGGCCGACGTGATCGCAGCCGTCGGCAGCCTGGCCGTATTATCTACTGATCAGATCGGGATTGAAGAAAGTGACAGTGAGCCCGGCCGCGCATAGCATCTGCTGTGTGCCAGCCCGGACGTCAGCGCTCGCCGTGACCGGAGCCTCGCCGCTGCCCAGGTCACTTCTGACCCGGCGCCGCGCCGTGGACTACTGTCGCGTCGCGACCGCCCAGTGTTGGCTGACTCAGGGTCGATCCTCCCGGGCTAGCAGCCAGTCGGCCGGCTGAAACCGTCGCCCAGCGGTCATGCCCGCTGCGGTCCGGCAGGCTAACCGGCCGTCCGTCGACCGTCACTGCCCGGCGCGACCGGACATCGTTATGGCAGCCAATAATGCGCGAGGCGGGAGCACCGCGAGCATCGGTCACCCGCCAGAACCCCGAAGGGATACCGCAGATGGACATCGATCCCAGGGGACCGCGCTTCGGAGCGCTGGTCACCGTGGTGGTGTTCGCCGTGGTCCTGATCACCTCGAACGCGTGGCTGCTGGCCGCGCAGGCGCTGGTGTTCGCGATCGGCACCGTCTTCGGCATGCGGAACGCTCCCTACGGGCTGGTCTACCGCTGGCTGGTGCGGCCGCGCCTCGGGCCGCCCAGGGAGCTTGAGCCAGAGGCGCCGCCCCGGTTCGCCCAGGGCGTGGGCCTCGTGATCAGCGTGATAGGGATCATCGGCTACGCAACCGGCATCACGCCGCTCGGCATGGCGGCCGCCTCGGCCGGCCTGCTCGCGGCGTTCCTGAACGGGGTCTTCGGGCTCTGCCTGGGCTGCGAGATGTATCTGCTCATCCGACGTATCTGGCCGGTCCACCAGGCGCTGGTGACGGCCGAAGCCAACAAGGAGGTTCCCATATGAGCCGATCCGACGTCCTGGTGGACGCCGACTGGGTCGAGGCGCACGGCGGTGACCCAGGCGTGGTGCTCGTCGAGGTAGACGAGGACACCAGCGCCTACGACAAGGGCCACATCCGTAACGCCGTCAAGATCGACTGGAAGGCCGACCTGCAGGACCCGGTGCGCCGTGACTTCGTGGACAAGGCCGGCTTCGAGGCCCTGCTGTCCGAGCGGGGCATTTCCAACGACGACACCGTGGTGCTCTACGGCGGCAACAACAACTGGTTCGCCGCGTACGCGTACTGGTACTTCAGGCTGTACGGGCACCAGAGCGTGAAGCTGCTGGACGGCGGCCGCAAAAAGTGGGAGCTCGAGTCCCGCGAGCTGGTGACCGACGTGCCGCAGCGGCCGAGGACGAGCTACCACGCGCAGGAGCAGGACAAGGCGATCCGGGCGTTCCGCGACGAGGTGGTCGCCGCGATTGGCCAGCGCAACCTGGTCGACGTCCGCTCGCCGGACGAGTTCGCCGGCCGGCTCCTCGCCCCGGCCCACCTGCCGCAGGAGCAGGCCCAGCGCGGCGGGCACATCCCCACCGCGAAGAACATCCCGTGGTCGAAGGCGGCCGAGGAAGACGGCACGTTCAAGTCCGATGACGCGCTGCGCACGCTCTACGGCGGCGCGGGCGTGGACTTCGGCAAGGACACCATCGCGTACTGCAGGATCGGCGAGCGCTCGGCGCACACCTGGTTCGTGCTGCACGAGCTGCTTGGCCAGCCCAACGTGAAGAACTACGACGGGTCGTGGACCGAGTACGGCTCCCTCGTCGGGGTTCCGATCGAGATCGGAGACGGCAAGTGAGCACGGAACAGGCGAGCGCGGGCGGCTGCGGCGCTCCGGCCGGCGGGGCCCCGGTGAGCGCGGCCAAGGACGCTGGCACGCAGGCAGTGGTGCAGGGTCGCGTCACCAAGGATGGATCAGCGGTGGCCACCGGCTACGCCCGCCTGCTCGACTCGGGTGGTGAGTTCGTGGCCGAGGTGCCGCTCGGCGAGGACGGCGGGTTCCGGTTCTTCGCCGCGCCCGGGTCGTGGACGCTGCGCGTGCTCGCGCCGGGGAACGTCCGGGCCGAGCGAACGGTATCCGCCGACACCGGCAAGATCACCGAGCTCGAGGTGGCCGTCTAGCTCCGGGAGCTCGCCCGGCGGCGGTTGGCTGTCCGGCGCGGGCGCTGTGTCCCGGCGGGATAGCCGACCTGCTTCGACGGCGGGGTGGTTCCCGGCCCGCTGGCTGGGAACCATCCCCGGGTGCTCTTCAGTCCTGGCGGCGCGCCGCTTCGGCGAGTGCGAGTTCTTCTACCTGCCATGTTTTCGTTGCTTGTTTCATCCTCCCTTGTTCAACTGCTGGTCATCTTGGCCCCCTAGAACTGATTCCCTGACACGGCACCTCACCGACGCATAGGGGCAAGGCAGCGCGATGTCGACCAAGGCTCATCCGGCCAGGTCCGGAGCCGGCTGCGACGGCCCCCGCCCCTTCGACTCGCTCAGGGCAGAGTGAGTGATCGCCGTGCCGGGCGCCAGAGAGGAGCCGGTTCGGGGCGCCGATGAGCCGGCCTCTGCACACAGGCAGGAGCCCGGGAGCGACATGCCAGGCCGCGATGCCGGCCCCGGCACGGCAGTCCCCGGCCAGCGCCAGCCGCAGGCCGCGCGGAGGGAGCCCCCGCGGGCGGCGGTCGGCGTGCTGGCCGACCGGATCGCCGCGGCGCTCGTGCACCACGAGCCCGGCTGGCGGCTGCCGCGGCACACCGCGCTCGCCCGCCGTTACAACGTCAGCACCGCGGAGATCGACGCGGCCGTAGATGAGCTGGTCACCCGGCATCTCATCCGACGCCTGCCGGACGGGCAGCTGTATCGGGTCAGCCCGGCCGAGTACTTCATCCCGATCGAGGGTGTGCCCGGGCTCAGCTCGCACGCGGACCCGATGGGCGGGGAGATCGTCTGCCGGAGCCGCCAGGCGTCCTGGCGCCAGGTGCCCGAGGACATCGGGTGGGCGCTTCGGATCCCGCCCGCGGACCCGGTCGGCGTCGTCCGGGTGCAATGGACCGCGAACGGCGAGCCCGCGGCGTTCAGCACGACATACCTGCTCAAGGAGATGGCCGCGCCGTTCATCAACGCCCCCGGCCTCACGGCCGCCCTGAGCGTGCTGCCGATCACCGCGCCGCCGGCCCAGCCCGGCCCGGATCCCGGTGGTCCCGCCCCCGTCGGCGAGCCGCGGGCCGTGCACGTGGAGATGCAGCCGCCGCCGCCATCGGTGGCCAGGAGCCTGCGCCTGTCCGCGGGCGAGCCCGCGGCCATGGTGACCGTGCGGTTCGACGATCCCGCCGAGGGCAGGCCGGTGGCGCTGACCGTCGCCGTATTCCGTCCCGACATGTTCCGGATCGTGGTTGATTCCGGCGAGCGCCCGCTGGCCGACGGCGACGAGGGCAGTTTCTCCGGAGCCTGGACACACGCGGTGGAGGACTGGGAACCTTGACCCGATATGCCTCCAGGAACGGCTGCTCATGCTGATGGCACGCCGCGACGCCCGCTCGGCCCGAGCGACACCCCGCGCAGCGCCGAATTAACTGCTGCCCTGGCCGTGGCGGCGCTGCTGGCGCACCTGCTCCTGGCCCAGCTGACGCTCGCGCTCGCCTTGGTCTTCTACGCCACCGGGCGGGTTAGCCGGTGGCGGCTGCAGTGGCTGGCGGTCCCGGTCGGCGTGGGGCTGCTGTGGATGCTCGCGATCGGCCCGTCGCGCGCGGCGGCCGGCCTGACGGCCGGGCCGCGGCAGGTGCTGACGTACCTGGGCGGGATCGGCCGGCATCCCGGGCACCTGCTGCACCTGCCGGGCGCCTTCGCCGGCCTGACGCACTGGCTCCCCGAGCAGTTCCCGCTCGCGCTCATCCTGGCGGCCGGCGAGGCGCTCGGCCTGAGCTGGCTGCAGCTCTGGCGGCAGCGGGGGAGGGGCGGGCCCGCCTGGCGGCCGGGCCTGATCGTGGCGGCCCGGCGGCGCTGGGCCACGGCCTCGCTCCGGGGAGGCGGCGTGGTCAGCAGGGACGGCTGCCGCCTCGGGGTCGACATCGCCACCGGCCGTTCCGCCGCGATCTCGTGGCCGGAGGCCGAGGGCGGGGTGCTGTGCGCAGGGCCGGCCGCCGACGCGGGCCTGGCCACGCAGGCCCTGACCCTGACCACGGAGGCACAGAGCGGCTTCAGGCTGGCCCACGCCGCGATCAGGCGGCGCAAGGCCGTGATCGTCATCGACCTGGCGGGTTCGGCGCACCTGGCCGAGTCGCTGGCCGCCGCGTGCGCTGAGCCGGGCGCGCCGCTCTCGTGCTTCGGCCCTGCCGGGCCGGGGTGCTACGAGCCGCTGCGCGGGGGTGATCCAGCGCGGGCGGCCGCACTGGTCATGGCGATGCTCGACTGGAGCGGAACGGGCGATCAGCAGCGCCGTTCCTGTGCCGC
>Ga0070698_100003993_pt1 | contig 16235 bp, 13 predicted proteins | sample KBSK1502metaG_FD_65477 | JGI IMG/M metagenome (GOLD analysis project Ga0070698, IMG submission 65477) | Corn, switchgrass and miscanthus rhizosphere microbial communities from Kellogg Biological Station, Michigan, USA - KBS K1-50-2 metaG | ecosystem: Host-associated > Plants > Roots >...
ATCGTCCAGCTTCTGAGGCGGCGTGATTTCCTGCATCAGCAGGACTTCATTTTCATAGCCGTAAGTCTCAATGTCGCCCGGATCGATTGTTTTCAGGGGAATTGGCCATTGAATCTCGCCGACTTTCCAGCCCGATGGCAGTTTCCATTTCAATTCCGTGGGAAGACCCGCGTCCCCGGAGAACGCCCAGTAAGTGTGCCAGCCAGGAGCCATTCGGAGCAGCAAACCAATGGTGAACGATTTTCCGGGAACGACGCTGTTCGCGTCAGCCAGAAGCTCGGCCTTGACGAGTTCTTTTCCTTGATACACCTGCGCTCGGCTCTGCGACGCCAAAGCGAGGATCGACAAAGCAACGAGGTACGCCGCCGCGACTCGCGATGCCAGTCTCATGTTACTACCTAGCACTCGCTGCAGTTCGCGGCAATCGACCATGGTGTGGTGCGACGCAAGACACGCAACAACTTATGGAACAAGAAAGATCTTATCGGTCCAAGGATCTTTCACTTTGGTGCCAGAGGGGAAGCCACTTACATCCACGTATCTTCCTTCCTTGTCGAATGGGCTGAAGACATATCCCGGTTTGCCAGGGACTAATTTTCCGGTTGGAAATGCCGTCGATGGAGCAGCAGCGCGCGAGGATGCAACGCTGGTTTGTGACTTTCGGCTCTGGCCGCGCTCGGCCTCAACTCGCCGTTGCTGTTGCGGGCCTGACGCCACCTCTGGCGGAATTGATTGGCCAGGATTCGTAACATCGGACGGAGTCTCCGTTCCCACCATGGTTGATGATTCATCGCCTCTCTTCCGCGTGGCATAATGGACCGGCGCACTGGCAACACGATACGAACCAACCGCGACGGCCCGAGCCACTTTGTACGAGCCTACCGCTGCCCCGCGGGTCACGTGGTAAGAAGTAGCCGCTACGTCCTGGGTCGCCCCGCACCCGACAAGCAGGATGGGAGCAACCATCAAAATTCGCACAAACGCATTCATTTTACCTTCATACAGATGTCACCGATCGCTATTCGTTCAATGATTTAGGGTAACGTCACGAATGAAATCGCCGATATTACTCTCAGTGGTCGCCCAGGAACACATCAGACGAAAAACATCCGGTTCGACAAATTTGTAAAAATGCCAGCCGCGTGCGTGGAGGCATCGCGCGAGTTGGTCGTCCATCCGTGCAAAGACCGCATTTGCTTCCACCGGGAATACAATTTCAACGTTAGCCTCTCTTTGCAGGTTTTGCGCAAGCTGGCGTGCAGCACGATTGGCATGCCGCGCATTTTGCAGCCACGTGTCATCTGCCAAAAGTCCCAGCCACGGTGCAGCCAGGAAGCGCATCTTCGATCCGAGCTGGCCGGCTTGTTTGACTCGATAGTCGAACTCACGCGAAATCTTTTTGTTAAAAAAAATCACCAATTCGCCGGCAGCCGTCCCATTCTTTGTCCCGCCGAAGCAGAGAACATCAACTCCAAGCTCCCATGTCATGGTTCTTGGCGCGCAGTTGCGCGACGCAATCGCGTTGGCGAAACGCGCACCGTCCATGTGGACAAACATTTCATTGGCGTGGGCTAGCTCAGTGATCGCCGCAATTTCGTCCTGCGTATAAACCGTTCCGAACTCGGTCGCTTGTGAGATGCTGATCACGCCCGGCTTGTGCGAGTGCAGTTCGTTCTGACGCATAAGCAGCGCTTGGGCCTGGCCAATATCGATCTTGCCGTTTCCGCCCCCGACCAAGAGCAGTTTCGATCCGCCGGTGAAAAATTCCGGCCCGCCGCATTCGTCGGTCTGAATATGGGCGTTCTGATGGCAGATAATCCCGCGAAATGATTGACACATTTGCGCGAGCGCCAGCGCGTTCGCCGCCGTGCCAGTGAACACAAAAAAAACGTCGCAATCAGTCTCAAAGATTTCACGAATCTGATCGCACACGCGCGCCGTCCAGCGGTCCTCGCCATATGCTGCTGCATAGACCGAATTGGCTTCCTGCAGGGCGGTCCACGCCTCGGGGCAAATCGATGCGGTGTTATCGCTCGCAAATTCGTGACGCCCTACGGTCATTACCCTCTTTGCTACGCGAGTTTCTACCCTGGATCAATCAGCACAAAAAGAGATTGCCTGACAGATCCGAGCCCTGGGCCTCCGGAGTCTGCCAGGCAAATCTCCTCCACTTGCTCCTCAAAATTGCTTGAAGCAATTTCACCTCCATTTCGGAAACGAGCCGCAAACTGGGCGTGTCTGGATGTAATTTTTTTAAAAAAAGCCATAAAGAGTGCTGGTTCCGTCTTTGCTTAACGCATTGCGCCGCACTAATTTCGTTCAATGAGGTCGCTTCAAAGCGAAATCGAGCGGCGCGGACGGCGCATCTTCGAACTGGTCGATAAACACCCCGAGTCGCTCTTCAGCAAGACCGGATTTTATCAGCGCCTGATGACGATCTCGATGCGCGATGAGCAGCTCAAACTACAACTGTTTCGTTTCGTAGATGTCCTACCTTCGCTGCGCACCTCAGGCGAAGTTGTCGAGCATCTTCAGGAATACTTCGCTGAGGCGCGTGATTCGCGAAAACTTTCAGAATTTTTGGGGGCCGGCATTCGTCTGGCGCGCATAGTTCCATGGCTCAGCGGGCCCATCCTGCGCTGGAACGTCTCCGAAATGGCGCGTCAGTTCATCGCCGGACGAAATTCGAATGATGTATTACAGATACTGCGAAAGCGCCGCACTGAAAAAATTGGCTTCACGGTCGACCTTTTGGGAGAAGCTGTGGTTAGCGAAACGGAGGCCGACCAGTATGCGGCGCGTTACCTGGATTTGCTGGAGGGTCTTGCGCGTGAAACAAGAACCTGGACCGATCCGCTAGGCAAAAATTCCGAGCTTTTTCCGGTTGTAAATGTTTCGGTCAAAATTTCTGCGCTTTTTTCGCAAATCAGTCCGGAGGATCCGGCGGATGCAATCGCCCATCTATCGCCCAAGCTGCGGCCGCTTCTGCGCCGCGCGCGAGAGCTGGGCGCTTTCATCAATTTCGACATGGAAAGCTATGCGCACAAAAATACTACGCTGGAACTATTCAAAACCATCTTCACCGAAGAAGAGTTTAAGGATTGGCCGCATGCAGGGATCGTCACTCAAGCGTATTTGCGAGATTCTGAAGCCGATTTGCGCGACTTGATCGAGTGGGGACATGCGCGCGGCACGCGGTTTGCAGTCCGTCTGGTGAAAGGCGCGTACTGGGACTACGAAACATCGAAGTCGCGCCAGAACGGCTGGGATTGTCCGGTTTATCTTCAGAAGCCGGCGAGCGATGCGAATTTCGAAGCGCTTACGCGGTTGTTGTTGGAGAACGAATCCATCGTCACCTCTGCATTTGGCTCACACAATGTTCGGAGCATCGCGCAAGCACAGGCGTTCGCGGAGGAACTCGGTATAGACCGCAGCCGCTTCGAGTTTCAGTTGCTCTATGGGATGGCCGGGCCAATCAAACGCGCATTGGTCGATATGGGTTATCGCGTTCGCGAATATTGCCCGGTTGGTGAACTGCTCCCTGGAATGTCCTATCTGGTCCGACGCCTCCTAGAGAACACATCGAATGAAGGATTTTTGCGCGCAAAATTTTCCGAGAACGTGCCCGTAGAAGATTTGTTGCGCGATCCATGCGAAATTTTGCGCCGGAACCGCAACGGCGTTTTACCACCATCTAATGCCACGATAAATATGACAACAGCCACACCAAAGACACAGCAGGGCGTTCCTTATGAAAATGCGCCCCTAACGAACTTCGCCTTGCCCGAGAACCAGGAAAAAATGCGGACTGCGCTGCGCGAACAGCGCAAGCAGTTGGGGCGGAAAGTTCCACTCACGATCAGCGGCGAAAAAATCTGGACTGATGAGATGTTTTCCTCGGTCAATCCGAGCCAGCCAGACCAAATCGTCGGCTACGCTGCCGAAGCCGGAATTCCCGAAGCCGAACGCGCTATCGCAGCAGCCCGCGCGGCGTTCGAGAAATGGCGTCGCACTTCGTTTGAAGAGCGCTGTCAACTGTTGGAACGCGTTGCCGAAATTCTCGAGCGCCGCCGATTCGAGCTTTGCGCGCTCGAAGTCTTTGAAGTCGGTAAGCCGTGGGCTCAGGCGGACGGCGACATTGCCGAAGCCATCGATTTCTGCACCTTCTACGCCCGGCAGATGCGTTTGATGGGCCGACCTCGGCTCACGCAAAACGTGCCGGGCGAAGAAAGCTATCAGCACTACTGGCCGCGCGGCGTTGCGCTGGTAATCGCGCCGTGGAATTTTCCGATGGCGATCTTGTGCGGCATGGTCAGCGCTGCGCTGGTCACGGGCAATACCGTGATCATGAAACCGTCCGAGCAATCGGTCATCATCGGCGCCATGCTGATGGAAATTTACGAAGAAGCCGGCGTGCCGCCCGGGGTATTGAATTTTGTCAACGGCAAAGGCTCGGTCATCGGCGCGCACATGGTTGATCACAAAGACGTTGACTTGATCGCCTTCACGGGGTCCCGCGAGGTGGGGCTGCGGATTTGGGAGAGCGCTGGCAAAACACGCGAAGGCCAGCGCGAGCTCAAGCGCGTCATTTGCGAGATGGGCGGTAAAAACGCAATGATAGTCGATTCTGACGCCGATCTGGATGAAACGATTGTCGATTCGATTTATTCCGCGTTCGGTTTTCAAGGCCAGAAATGTTCCGCGCTCTCGCGGCTAATCGTTCTAGAAGAAAACCACGACCGCGTCGTGGAACGTTTGCTCGGTGCCGCCGCCAGCGTGCGCGTCGGCAATCCGGAGGAACCGGGCATCGTAGTCGGACCGGTAATTGATGAGGCCGCTTACCGGCGCATTCTGGAGTACATCGAGCTTGGCAAGAGCGAGGCGACGCTGGCTTATCAGGCGAAAGAAGTGCCGCCGCACGGTTATTTCATTCCGCCCACGATTTTCACCGGAGTGAAACCAGGCATGCGAATCGCGCGCGAGGAGATTTTCGGGCCAGTGCTAAGCGTGATCAAGGTGCGTGACCTCGATGAAGCGATCGAAGTCGCCAACGGCACCGATTACGCGTTAACCGGCGGCTTTTTCTCGCGCAGCCCAGCCAACATCGAGCGTGTCAAAGCGCAGTTGGAAGCCGGTAACGTTTACATCAACCGCCCGTGCACCGGCGCGATCGTTGGTCGTCATCCATTTGGCGGATTCAAGATGAGTGGCAGCGGTACTAAAGCTGGCGGCGCAGATTATTTGCTGAACTTCCTCATCCCGCGCGTCGTAACCGAAAACGTCACACGCCACGGCGTGGCGCCGGAAAAAACGCCCGAATACCGGGACGAATTTCTCTGGCCAAAGCAGTAGCACAGACACCTTGTCAGGAAGATCGCCGTGGACTGGATCGCTATTGATCGAGTGGACGACCCTTGCTCAACAGTTTTACGACCGTGACCACCATGTAGAGTACCGGCCACGCGGAGGTCAGAACAATCAGTGCAAATACCGCCATTTCCCTGGCACGTTCCCGAGCGGCTTCGATACGGAATTCGCGTCCTAAATTATAAAAATTTCCAAATCCGTATCCGTCCTCTCCGTCGTAAGGCGAAAAATAACCGCTGTGCCACTGGCCGAAACCAGAATGAAAAAAGTAGTCCGTGTGCGGAAATTGCCCCTTACCGCCCGTGGAAGGACTCCTGGGTTTCATAACCAAAACCTCGCGTCGGAACTGCCAACTATGATATCACGTTACAAAAAGGAATCAGCCTGAAAAATAGCCTATCCCATGCTGGCGACTCAGCAAAAGACTCAAGCGGTCCAAGCCAAAAGCAAATCTTATCACTCTGGTAAACTGTTGGTGAGATTGGTGCTTGGCTGTGTCACGCGTGTTCGGATACTCCGGCGCGAAAATACAAATCGCACGGGCGGTTTTTTGCTGGCAGCCAATCACATCAGCCATTTCGATCCATTCATCATTTCCTCGGTGATCGGACGAAAAATTGACTGGATGACAATGGCTGAGTTTTTTCGGCCGCCGGCCGTGGGATTACTTTTGCGAGCAGTCGATGCATTCCCGGTGGATCGCAATCGCGCAAATCGCAAAACGGTGCGGACCGCCATCGAGCGGCTGAAAGAGGGACGCATCGTCGGTCTTTTCCCCGAGGGCGGGATTCGCGACGGCGCTCGATCGCTGCTCGAAGGCGCGGCGCTGCGGCCCGGCGCTTCGACGCTCGCGCACATTGCGGGCGTTCCGATTTTGCCGTGCGTTATCGTAGGTAGCGACCGCCTCTATTCGACTAAACGCTGGCTGCCCGCATCAGGCGGGCGAACGCCGATTTGGATCGCGTTCGGAAACCCAATCTCGCACTTTCCAAGGCTTAAAAAATCAGAGGCGCGAGCGCGGATTGAAATCGAATTGACGGCGGCATTCAAAAACCTTTACACGGAACTGCAACAGACGTTTCACCTGACAAGCGATGACCTGCCGCACCCGCCACAAGAACGGGTGAGTAAATCAGCACGTCGCTCCCAGCCTTTCGACTTCCCTCAGGACAGGCTGCGTCGAGGGAACTCGTTGCAACAGCTTAAGGTATCACCGCGGGATTCTTCGACTCCGTTTGCCTCCGCTCAGAACGACAGAGTCCAGCGTATGAGTGCCATAACAGTCGATTCACTTCTCTGCGCATCGATCAATTTCCTCCATTTGCGCCACCGGCTAAACGGGCACAGCCGCGCGGAAATGGAACGCTATGTAGAGGAGTGCGAGCGAATTACGGCCGATCAATATTATGCTTCGCCACACGATGACCATCTTGCTAAGGCACTGGGAAACGGTCACCCGACTATCACATGGCGCAGCCCGATCGAGACCAAATTCCCAGTCAACAATATCGCGTGCGCAGATTTGTTCCCTTCAGAACGTGGCCGCAGCGCACCGACGGTTTTCATTTTGCATGCGCTGATGTCCACGAGCCCTATCGGCTATCGACGTTGCGCAGAGCATTTCAACCAACTCGGCTGGAACGCATGCTTCATTCAGTTGCCATACCATTATTCGCGTGTCCCACACGGCTATTGGAACGGTGAACTTGCGATCACCTGCGATCTGATCCGCAACGCAGAGGGGTTGCGCCAGGGCGTAATGGAGTTGCGCCAATTGATGAGCGCATTGCGCCAACACGGCAGCGGCGAATTCGGCGTGCTCGCCACCAGTTACGGCGGATGGATCGGGGCGTTGCTTGCGATGGTTGAGCGCGACCTGCGTTTCGTCGCCTTGATGGCCCCGATCGTAAACGTCGACCACGCGATCTGGGAGAGCTCTGCAGGGCGGTCCATTCGTCGCGAACTGCGTCGGGCAAACATCGAGCCAGCGCTTGTCGCCCGGCATTTTCATCTGAGCTCACCGACGTACAACATGCCGCTGTGTGACCCGGCCCGGGTTTTGTTCGTAGCAGGTGAGTTCGATTCGATCACACCATTGAAGCATATCGAGACGATCCAGCAAAAGTGGCGCGGCTCCGAACTGTTGCGCGTTCGACAGGGTCATTTTGGTTATCGCATGCTAGGGGAGACCGTCGAGCGACTGAAAGAACGTGGGGACATCTAATTTCGTTCCTTCTGATTAACGTCGCGCTTCAGCGCGGTGTAGCCGCGAATATACCGAAAGCCGTTTAAACGGCTTGTCGACATGCCGCTGTGCAGGCACCTGACTGAAGGCAAGTGTTAATGAGATGGCCGCTTGAGTCCAAGAAATTCCAGACTCGGTTCGAGATCGCAAAATGCGGCTTCCGCGAGAACGTTGTGGCCTTCGACCGATGCATGCCAGCCGTCGATCCGGTGCAGCAGTTCCACGCGACTCAGGTCAGCTGTTGATAAGGCATCCGAATATTGCAATTGCACGTTGGTCTGGTCACCGATTTCGCGATTCAGTTCGCTGACCATCGCGCCCAACTCCTCGTTCATCATCCTTGCAAGGCGAATCAGATTAGAGCGGTAAACTGGCCGGAAGGATGTGAAATATTTGTAAGTGGTCTCAAGACGCGGGTAGCGTGATGGGTCATCCGCTCGCAGTTGTTCCGCGATCTCGCGGCCCAGGAAATAGGACTCGAAATTGATCAGACCGTATACCATGACCGCGACGCGGTAACGCTGCACGCGAGCCTGATCAACGAGGCGCCGCAGTTGTCGCGTGAAATTCTTCCGGAGGTCCCGGCTTTGCCGTTGTAACCGGCTTTCAGGTTGCTCCAGTTCGTCGATTGGACTTCGCCACGCCCAATCGACATTGTTGTGTCCGATCGAGATCAGAATCAAATCGGGAAAACGCTTCATCGCGAGCAAATCGCCAATTTGCCCCGAGAAATTCTGGGTCCGGAGGATTCTTCGAAAAAGATTTTGGCGTTGGCCTTCGTGATCGACGAGTGCGCCGATGCCCGCGCATTCAATCGCAACGAATGGAGTGAACTCCTCCAGTCTTTTCGAGACGCTGCGAATGCCCGCCGGCCCTGAGTTAGTGTCGAGAAACCAGTTATTCCCGCTGCTAGTGCGAGCGCGACAAAACGTGCTCCAGATCGATGAAATGTAAATTCCCGTGCAAACACTGTCGCCGATCAAGGCGACGTGCGGCAACCGCGCAATCAACTCAGCCTGTGTCATGTCGCCGTTTCGATAAGCCAGGAAATTGGCGTAAAAGGGAGAAGCCGGCTCGCCGATCCGCTCAAGGAAATTTTCGCTGACAACCCGGCCAGGCTTCCGAATGAATCCCATCAGTCGAAATTTGTCATTGGTGAACTGTCAATCCAACCAATCCATCGCTTCGAGCAGACGATGAAATTCAGCGTTGTCTGTCGAGAGTGCAGGTAACCATTCACCAATTGGTTCGCGTTTCCACCATGCTTTCTCACCGATCGGAGCGAATTGATAACGATAAAGTCGCGCCCGAATGTAATGAGGTGGCGCGTCCGGGAACGGATTGTTTGCCAGGAGTGACAAGGTGCCTTGGTCATTATGCAGAAGTTTCCAAACAAAATGCAACGTCCACGGGTATTCGTCGGGTGAAGCCATGGCAGCAAACCAGATTTGCCAGTCGATTCGAGGCTGGTATGGCGCAACGAAGGGCGGCTGCCGATTTGGATCACCCGGCTTGGCTTTAAACTCGTATTCCTTCCACTTCGTGTCACCGGTGATGACTGAATCTTCGGTGCCTTCAAAAATGATTTCGTCGCGTTCTCGCCCGACCGTGCCGAACGCGCCATATGTATTTACAAGGTCGAGCGGGTCGTAGGAATAATTCATCAGCTGTCGTCCGGAAACGAGATTTAGCACCGGCGCGACGCTTAGGTAGACAATCAGGATCGACAACGCGATCGCGATCGTGTTGTTGATGCGCGATGGCTCCGATTCCCATGCTGCGCGCTCGGCACGTTTAACAACTGCCCTCGGCAGGAAATGGCGCAGGAAGGTATCGTCAAAACACGCCAGAAACGGAATGATGGTCAGATAATTGAGGAACGAAAGGTTGCCGCTGATGATGAGAAAAATTTGAAAAGTGATGAGCAAGACGCCTGCGACATGCCTCATGTGTCGTGGACCAAATGAAAACCACGGCACGACCAGTTCGACAAAATGGTTCCATCCCGTTCCGAATTTTTGGAACCAGAGCGGCGCAAAGTGAAGATAGCGACTGACGGGACTCGGAATCGGCTGGGTTTCGTAGTGATAGTAAAGGCAGGTAAGATCGCGCCAGCATGGGTCGCCGCGGAGTTTGATCAGGCCCGCACCAATCATGATGCGAAACCCAAGCCATCGAAAAAGCCAGATAACGAGAATTGGCGGTCTGCACCTGGGAAACGGGCGTCCATCGAGCAACGGGCAAAGAAAGATCGACAAGAGGCCGGTCTCGAGCAGTTGAATCTCCCAGCCGTAACCGTACCAGATCTGCCCGACGTGCACGATCGACATGTATATCGCCCAAATTACCGCTAGCAGAATTGCGTTGGCGTAACCCCCAAGAACAACAAGTGCCAAACTGAAACCGATCCAGGAGAAGATCGACAATGCATTGTCAGAAATTCCGAACCAAAAGAGTGTCGGCACTCGTAGTAAACCGGCAGTACGCGAACCGAGCTGTGTTTGGACGCTCTCGAGAAAATGATTAGCCGGCGTCAATCCATGCTCGCCAACAAGCGGCACCAGCTGTTGCACCGCTATTAGAAAAGCAACTGCATAAACAAAACCGAGCAGCCGCAGAATGACGAAGCGTGCCAGCCAATAAGAATTTCCGCGCGCAAAAAGCTTTTGCAGAAAACTCTCATCGTTCATTTACCGACAGGTTACGTATGCGTGGTACAAAAGTTCAACGATGGAACGACGAATGCGCGTATGTCATTCCCGAGGCGCGAAGATGCCGAGGGATCTCGCGCTGGGTGTCCGTCACACAAGATACCTGGCACGATCTTTCAAGTTTGTTGGAGGTCACTCGCGTCGCTCGGGATGACAGCGAGAACCAACCCACATCTCGTGCCGCGTTGACACTTTGTGCGAGGAGCTTCAGTTTCATCCCTTCGCGCCAGGGTAGCTCAGTGGTAGAGCAGGGGACTCATAAGCCCTTGGTCGGGAGTTCGACTCTCCCCCCTGGCATATTTATTCGCGGCTTGCTTCATGAATTGAGCCTTGGACGTCCGGAGTTGGGCATTCGGCGTTTCTCTGTGGATAAGAGTCCCCTACTCTTTCGGCTTCGAAAGATACGGCTCTAAATCCTTCTCACGGCCCTGGAGCGCAGCCATAAAGCAGACGCCGTTGTGTTCCGTGACTGCACCCACCCAGCCTTCCTGACGAACATAACGCCAACCAGGAAACGCCAATACGGCCCCCGTCTTGCCGTCTCTCTCTGCTGGGAAAAGAAAAAACTGCATGCGCTTCTCGCCCACCCAGATTTGGGCGATGCGCTGCGACTCGTCGTCGTCAAAAACACGGCAGCCGAATGTCTGAAAATCGGCGAACTCGTCTGGAACGTCGTAATGTTCCAGTCCGTGTTTCATAAAGAACAGATCGCTTAATGTCCCCGCTTCGGCGCTCACCGGATCAAGCATGACCGATCGAGTAGAGCCGGCTACTGTTAATAACTTCCGCGCTGTGGCCGACCCTGGAAAATCATTTAGCTGACCAACCAGATGGAACGCGAATATCCCGGCAATCACCACGACCGCACTGCTGATCGCGAGGACGGCAGGATTGAGCACGATCTTTCTCCATGTCCACTTCGGAACGCGAATCGCGTCCTTTTCCGCGAACCACTCAGCTGACTCGGGAGGAATTGGGACCAGATGAACCAGTTCCGCTATGGCTCGATCGAAGTTCTGTTGATTAACAAATTCGTCGGAGCCGTCTCCACGCGATACCGCGGCCCGCATGGAACGGTCCGCCACGCGATCATGGCTGATCGGCGCGCAATTCAAAAGAGCACGGCGCCGACGTAATAACCCCAGGGTTCTCATGTCTTGGATGCTCCGGGGTGCTTTGCGTCCAGCCACGCTTGCAACTGCCGCCGCCCCTGCCGCAGGCATCGCGACAACGTGCTCAACTTGAGTTCGGCGATGTCGAGAATCTCGAGGTAATCGAATTCATCGAGATAAAAGAGCGCCAGCGCGGTCCGTTGAGGATCGGGGGCCGCGGAAATCCAGATTGCCAGCTGCGCAGGATCGAGCTGTTTGATTTGTGAGCTCGCCTGTGGAGTTATGTCGTGCTCGTCCATGTCGAGCGCTTCCGGTTGCAGGTCCGTCTTACTTGCTTCTAAACAGCGCCAGCGCGCCTCGCGGAAAAGCCAAAAGGGTTCCCTCGGCAGTTCTCCCTGTGCAGCGCGCACAGCCGCTTCGCGCAACGTCGTGTTAAGGATTTCCTGTGCCTTGCGCGAGTCGCCCAGCATCAAGAAACAAAAACGATAAAGTTGTGGCAAATTTTGCTTTCGATCCGACACTCTTCATCCTTCGTCTGTGCAAAATTTAGCGCACTTTACGCAGCTACCTAATATCGACAAGAGGCGATTCGCTTATCTTGCACCAGTGCTGCGCCCTCATGGAGTGAAAGCGACTATAACTTCTGTAGGCGGCGCGCTACTTCTTCCGCATTCTCCCGGCTGTTGAATGCGGAAATGCGAATGTAGCCTTCGCCTTGCGTGCCAAAACCAGCACCGGGCGTGATGACCACATTCAACTCTCGTAGCATCCGATCGAACATTTGCCAACTCGTTAGGCCATTAGGCGTTTTCACCCAGATGTACGGCGCGTTTATACCGCCGAAAACATCGAGACCGGCATTTTCCGCAGCGCTGCGAAGAATCTTTGCGTTGCCCATGTAATGCTGAATCAGCGCCCGAGATTGCTTGCGACCTTGGGGCGAATAGATCGCCTCGGCGCCACGTTGCACCGGATAGCTCACGCTATTCGATTTCGTGCTCCAACGCCGCTGCCACAGCGGATGGAGAGGAAGCCGGCGACCGTTCTCCGTCCGGGCGAGCAGCGATTTTGGCATGACTGTAAACCCGCAACGCACGCCCGTGAAGCCACCGTTCTTGGAAAAACTGCGCAATTCAATCGCGCACTCGCGGGCTTCCGGAATTTCGAAAATCGAATGCGGAACATTCGGTTCCGAGATATAAGCTTCGTACGCGGCATCGAAGAGGAGTAACGCTTCGTGGTCTCGCGCGTAACCGACCCACCGCGAGAGCTGTTCACGCGACGCAACGGCACCCGTTGGATTATTGGGGAAACAAAGATAAACAAGATCGGCATGTTCTGCCGGTGGATCGGGAACAAATCCGTTTTCAGCTGTACACGGCAAATAAAGAATTCCTTCGTAGCTTCCGTCTTTTCTTGCCGGTCCAGTGCGGCCAGCCATCACGTTTGTATCGACGTAAACCGGATATACCGGATCGGGCACCGCGACTTTGTTTTGATCGCCTAGAATGTCGAGGACGTAGCCGCAATCGCATTTTGAGCCGTCAGACACAAAAATTTCGTCGTCAGCAATGTCGATGTTGCGATCGCGATAATCGTGCTGAGCGATTGCCGATCGCAAAAATTCGTAGCCGTGTTCGGGACCATAACCGCGAAAGGTCTCACGATGTCCAAGCTCTTCCACGGCCCGCTTCATCGCATCGACTGCCACATGTGGCAGCGGCTCGGTGACGTCCCCGATTCCGCAGCGAATCAATCGCCTGGCTGCTTCTGGATTAGCCTCGCAAAACTCGCGGACCCGCCTTGCCACTTCTGGGAAGAGATAGCCCGTCTGAAGTTTCAGATAGTGTTCGTTTAGATAAGCCATTTACTGGTAGCGGCGGTCTGCGACCACCGAACGTGTACAAGTTTAGCGGCGGTCATAGACCGCCGCTACAGCAGAACTCGCCGAAGGCCAATCAGTAATTCTTCGCGACCGCGTCCCAGTTTACCACGTTCCACCAGGCTTTGATGTAATCGGGCCGTCGGTTTTGATAATTAAGATAATAAGCGTGCTCCCAAACATCGACGCCCAGGATCGGCGTGTTGCCGTCCATCAGCGGGCTGTCTTGGTTTGGCGTCGAAATGACCTCAAGCTTTCCGTTCTTATTCTTGATCAGCCACGCCCAGCCGCTGCCAAAGCGTCCCGCACCAGCGGCTGCGAATTTCTCCTGGAAATCGTTAAAGCTCCCGAATGTTGATTTGATGTCGTCTGCGAGTTTGCCTTTCGGTTCGCCGCCGGCATTCGGTCCCATTATTTTCCAAAAGAACGAGTGATTCGCATGCCCGCCGCCGTTGTTCCGCACAACGGTGCGAATATCTTCCGGCACCCCTTTGAGATCACTGATCAAATCCTCGACCGACTTCTTTTCGAGATCAGCTTTGCCTTTGACCGCGTTGTTCAGGTTGTTGACGTAAGTCTGGTGATGCTTGGTGTAATGGATTTCCATCGTCTTCGCATCAATATGCGGTTCCAAAGCATCGTATGCGTAAGGTAATTTTGGTAATTCGTAAGCCATAATCTTTACAGTTAGATCGAATTACGTCGCGTGACAGGTTTTATTTTTCGCCGAAGAAACAACCGCTGTAGCCACCGGCCCGTGGCCGGTTCGCTTTTGGAGTAAACGGGCCGCAGGCCCGTGGCTACAGAATTATTCGCAGCGGTAAAAACTAGGACGATGCCCGACGCCGCTGCGGTAGTTAACATAAGTCGCGAGCGCGAGCAGCGGAAAGTTCTGCCGATACATGTCGTACTTCAAATAGAACACGCGGGGAAAGCCGGTTCCCGTGATTTGCTCCTCATCCCACGATCCGTCGGGTTTTTGCGAACCGAGCAGGTAGCGCAAACCTCGCTGAATACTTGGTCGATCCAGATCGCGACACGCACAGATGCCCATCATTGCCCATGCCGTTTGCGACGCCGTGCTTTCGCCGATGCCTTTGCTTGATGGATTGTCGTAGGTACCGCAGGTCTCACCCCAACCGCCGTCGTTATTTTGACAACTTTCAAGCCAATCGCGGCCGCGCAATATCCAGTCCTGCGTCATGTCCTGGCCAATCGCGCGTAAGCCACGCAGAACCTGCCAGGTGCCGTAGATGTAATTGACGCCCCAGCGCCCATACCATGATCCGTCCTCATCCTGAGTGTCGATCAGATACTGGATGGCGTCACGGACGGACCGCATCTTGGGATCGAACCCAATGTAACCGAGGAGCTCAAGTGTGCGTGCTGTAAGGTCACTGCATGTTGGATCGAGAATCGCATTGTGATCGGCAAACGGCATGTCTTCCAGCCACGGCGTGGTCACATTCTTATCAAACGCGGCCCAACCGCCATCGCGACATTGGAAACTAAGTTGCCAATCCAGCGCGCGTCGAAACGTTTCATTGAGCGCTTGCGGATCTTTCGAACGAACCAGCCGCAGCGCCATTAACACCATCGCTGTGTCATCCGTGTCCGGATAATAAACGTTGTTATATTCGAATGCCCATCCGCTGGCTTGTGGATATGAATTGTTTAACGACCAATCGCCACGGATGCGCACTTCTTTATTGACGAGCCATTCGGCCGCCTTTTGCAGGTTCGGGTCGTCTGGGGCAACGCCGGATTCCGCGAGCGAGATAATATTGATTGCAGTGTCCCAGATCGCCGAAAGACAAGGCTGAATCCGGAAATCTTCGGGATCGTCAACGAAGAGCCCGGCGAAATCCTGTTCCGCTTTGGCGTAAACCGGATTTGTTTTCGAATAACCAAGAGCGCGCAGCGCGATCAAAGAGTTCAGCATTGCGGGAAACACTGCCGCGAGGCCATCGCTGCCCTTGCCGATCCGCTCCAGCATCCAGCGCTCTGCTTCCTCCAGCGCACGCCGGCGTAGCGGGCGAATTCGAAGCGGGCTCAGGAATTTAAAAACGTCATCGAGTCGAAGAAAGAAATTGCGCCAGGTCCAGAAAGGTTCGCTGCGGGGCAAGCGCAAATCGGTTTGCTCGGTGCCGAGAGGATACAGTTCGTGCAACTGCTTTTCGCCGGGCAAAATTCGAGTCGGTTTGAAATGGTTAATAATCGCCATCGGTATGAGCATGGCGCGGCTCCACGACGACATTTTGTAAATGTGAAACGGCGCCCACCGTGGCAGGAGCACCATTTCCGCGGGAATCGCCGGCAGGTATTTCCAGGGAAACTGTCCAAGTAATGCAAGGTAAAGCTTGCTAAACGTGTTCATTTGCGGAATGCCGCCGCGACGAATGATATTCGCGCGCGCTTCCTGCATAAACGGCGCGTCCACCGAACAGCCAGCCAGCTTCAATGCAAAATATGCTTTCGCCGATGCATTAATTTCGCTTGGGCCACCATGATAAATGCTCCATCCTCCGTCCGGCAGTTGGCGTTTGAGAATGTGACGCACACAGCGCCGCTGCAATTGCGCGTCCACCTCGCCGCACCAATGCATGAAAAGGATATAATCCGAGCAGAGGGTGCTATCGACAATCAGCTCCCCACACCAATGGCCATCTGGCTTTTGCTGACGCAGCAGGTTCTCTCTCGCGCGCGCGATCGCGCGCGCGATTTCTTCGTCGTTTGCCGAATAATATTCCGATATTTCTGGTCGCACGCTCGGCAACACAATGAGGTTCTTCGAAAATTCCGGCATGTCGATCCGATTCTTACGAGGCTCGCGCTGCAACTTCCGCGCGTTTCCCAGTCAGGTGACCGTTACCAGAGCTCACGCCATTGAAGGCGAGAACTTCGCTGCCACGGCCAGA
>Ga0070698_100003994_pt1 | contig 16235 bp, 23 predicted proteins | sample KBSK1502metaG_FD_65477 | JGI IMG/M metagenome (GOLD analysis project Ga0070698, IMG submission 65477) | Corn, switchgrass and miscanthus rhizosphere microbial communities from Kellogg Biological Station, Michigan, USA - KBS K1-50-2 metaG | ecosystem: Host-associated > Plants > Roots >...
GATGCTTCATGATCGGTGGGCAGCCGGGAAGGCGAACAGATCCTGGCCGGCCGTCAGGCGCGAGCAGAATCGTCGCGGCGACGGTTGCGCTCGAAGGCAACGCGTCAATGCTGGCTGATAGTTACGCGCGCGAGGTCGGCAGGCGTGGGTGTTTGTGTTGCCGTTGTGCTGAAAACCCGATCTAGGACCGCGACGGCATCACGGAGCCGCTTCGGCGCAAGATGGCTGTACCTCTCGGTCATCTTCACGGAAGAGTGCCCGAGCAGCTCGGACACTTCCTTGAGCGGCCGGCCTTCCATCGTGAGCCAACTGGCGCAGGTATGTCTCAGGTCGTGGAACACGAAATCCTCGAGTCCTGCCCGCTCCACGGCATGCTCAAAGGCCGTCCGGAAGGTGCCAGGGAACACTCGTTCGCCGGCCTTGGGCAGCGCTGAGAGCGCCATGTAGGCCGCCTGAGACATCGGCACCTCGCGGCGCTTCCCGTTCTTCGTCTGCTCGAGTTGGATCACGCCACGGGAGAAATCGACCCGTTTCCAGACGAGCCCGCAGAGCTCGCCCCGGCGCATCCCGGTGTGCAGCGCGACGACGACGAGGGCATGGAGCCGAGGGCTGCGGTTGGTTGACACCGGATGCTCGGCGGCCTTGCGGCACTCGGCCAGGAGGCGCGTCGCCTCATCCTGGGTAAGCCACCGCTCGCGGCCCTCGGGCTCTTTCTCCATCTTCACCCTGGGCGCCTTATCGAGATAGCCGCAGTCCTCACTGGCCGCCATACGGAGCAGGCATCGAAGCACCTGAAGCTCGCGGTTCACGGTGCTAGGCTCAAGCCGCTTCCCGGTCTTCGGCGACACGATCGTCAGCCGGTCCAGCCGATACTCCGCGATCTTGGGCGCCGTGATCTCCGTCAAGGGCGTGTCAGATCCAAACGCCACCAGTAGCCGGGCGATGAGGTTCTTATCGCTCTGAAGGGTTTTCTTCCTCGCCTTCTCAAGTAAGTACCGCTCGGTCATCGCCTTGAAGGTGACGAGTATTGGCGATTCTCCAGCGGAACCGCCAATACCGCCAGCCTGCTCCGGGTTCAGCAGCCGAGCCGCCAGGGCCTTCTCGGCATCCTCGCGCGACCACGAGGCGTCGGACACGCGAACCTGCTTGCCGTCCTTGTCCTGGAAGGTATAGCCGTAGGCCACGCGCTTCACCTTGCGCGGGCCACTTCGCCAGATGCGTTGAATGACCTGGGCCATCAGATCCTCCCCTTGCCGCGCTGGTAGATGCCGTCACCGCGTCGGGCCATTGGCTATCCCTCCTCGATGTCCACAATGAGGCGGCCGCTGATCGTTACCTGCGGGACCGGCGGGCGTTTAGTCTTGATGACCTCAGCGATGAGCGGGCGAGAGCATCCGGTCAGAAGCCATGCCTTCGCGCGGTGGAAGCCGTCGAAGATGATGATCGGCCCCACCAGCTCGCCAGGATTCGGTCCGACTTGCACCGTGACGACGATCGGGGCGGCGCTCGGGTTCTCGATGAGATGCTGCACGTGGTCGTTGCTGGGCCAGTCCACCAGGACATCCCATGATGGAGACTCAGGTTCCCGGCATCGTGAGGTTCCACGCGGGCCCTTAAGGCACCGACTTCAACGGGATCGAGCGGCTCGGCGAGAAGGATTCGAGCAATCAGATCCGGCACGTGGCGCAGCACAGCGTCTATGCCCAGCGTGGCGCGTGCTCTCTCATCGGACGGAATCTGAATCCTGGAGTACTGCCGCTTCGTCAGCTCGCGGAGACCCCATTCGGAGAGCACGTCCGCGAGCAGAATCGAGGGATCGAGAACAATCACCCCTCCAGCCCCTTCGAGCCTGACGCTCGACGGACTCGCTCTTTTTTGTCGCCTGCGCCGGCCTGGTCGGTGGATTTGCGGGCGTAGATCGCGGCGATCAAGAGGTCACCTTCCCGCTGTATTTTCTGTCAGTCTGGTCGTAGGCCCAGACTTCCTCTATCTCGTCAGCGGTGACATTGCCTTGGCGAATAAGCCACATCGATGACCGCCCCTCAGTGAGCTCCTGTGGCCCCCTGAGGCCGGACTCGGCAGCGACCATCGGTTGGCTCTTCTCGCCGATTCGCTGCGTGAAGCCAACCTTGTTGATGGTCCTGGGTCGCCTTCCGGCGTTGCTGACGGTGATGATGATATGGTCCTGGTCTGGATCGTAGGGACCGCCGACCGCTCGGTATCCCAGGTGCGCGGTGACCTTGATGCGAGGACGATCCCGCCACAAGTTGACGAGCTGTATACCCACCGCCGTCGTTGAGACGATGGCCGCATACCACGCGACGATATCCGCGCTTATCGTGATCGTCACTTCCCCAGTCCCTCGAGCTGCCGTCTCGCCAACTCCGCCTCGATCGCCTTGCGATAAGGCACGAGAACCGCCGCCCTGAAATCCTCGGCGTAATCCCCTGATAGCTCTTCGATCTCCCGTGACGCCAGCGCGGCCCTGAGCCACTTCGTTGACATCGACGACACGTCCTTGATTCGGTCGCCCCGGCCCCTGGCCATCACGCCCTCCCCGCCCGCCGCTTCATCACCCGACTGAGCCCGAGGAGTCCCACGAGCCCGCCGCCGATCAGCCAGGCCAGCGATGACGGCTCGGGGACGGCGACCCTGGGCGTCCCAACGATGGTGATCGGCACCGCGATGCCGGCGTCGGTGCCCGCTGGAAAGGCGATTACGGGCATGGAGTCGGGGAGTATGGCCTGCGGATAGCCGAGCGCCGGAGCGCCGTACATCCCGATAAACTCCCAGTTGGCGGCCAGGAGATAGACCGTCACGTAGTTCGGCGTCCAGAGGAACTCGTAGCTCCCTGGGCCATAAAATATGTGGGATTGCGAGATGTCGCCGCGGAGGTAGTACTGCACGTCGTAACTCGTCGTTATGAGGTCGGCCTCCGCGGGGACAGTGAGGAGCACGAGCACCGCGACCATGAAGAACATCCGCATGAGACACCTCCCGGCTTTCTCCATCACGCGCCCCCTTCAGTCAGCCTAGGGGGCGCAAACAACGCTGCTGTTGTCTTACCTAGTTTCAGCGTGAGGCCAAACAGTGCAAGAGTCGGCACCAGGATGAGCCTCCGCTCCAGTTCGTTGATGGAGGGCGTGCTTTGTGGTGGTTCTTGAAGCATCCCCAAATCGACTACCTTCTCTTTAGCCTGTTTGAGTCTTCGTTCTGCCTCCTGAATTAGGGCCGGAAGCGCCGTGTTCATACTTGCCGAATATGCGATGTAGTTACACCAATCAATCTCGTGGGGCTGCTCTAAGGGCTGCTGCTGTAATCGTCCTCCAATCCTCATCTTGCGGGCGCGCTGATTTGCGCACTTCTTGACGGATTCTTCGTCGATTGGCCTATCCGTTGCTTCTTTCTGCTGTCGTAGGGATTTGAGGTTGAGATCGAGAGTCTCAACGTATCTCGTGAGTGACTCCTTTTCTCTATGCTGATTGAGGTAGTAGAAGTTACCAGTCTCTCGGAGGTACAGCGACGCCATGAGGACGACGATACCGATGACGCCATAGTAGAGGTAGTCGGTCCACAAAAAGAATCGTTGCGAAGTCGTACGACGGAAGGCTATCCACTGAAGAACGACGAAGGTTATGCCAGGAACAACAGCTACCGCGGAAAAATTAGGCAACATTGCGCAGCAGAAGCCGACAACCGCCACGGCACTAATCACGACGACGATAAACCGCTTACCTCTACGTATTCCTAAGAGCTTCTCGAACGCATCTATCATCGATGGCTTTCCCAACATCTCGCTCGGTTCAGTCATGCTCGCCTCACCTCAACGCGCTCGTGCGCGCTCCAAACTCGGATCATCGTGACCTCGGACCCGACTCTCTTGACGCGAACGTGCGCAGTCTTCCCGGCCGCAGTCGTGTACGGTCGGCCGATGACCTCGTACTCGCCAGTCTCGTCGACGATGCGATCGCCGAGCTGGAGCTCCATCGGGAGGACGCGGCGCTCCGCGGGCGCTGACGGCGGGGACTTCTTCTCGGGGCGTGGCCTAGCCAAAACGTCGGTTGAACCACCCCGCGCGCCGGATCTCGCTTCGCAGCGCGACCGCCTTCCGAAACTCGACTCTGACCACGGACCACGCCTCCGCCACCGCAATATCCGTGCTCGCGATAGAAGGCGGCGAGAGCGTCACCTAGCGCGACCAATCGTCGCTCTCCTCTTCATGGCCCGGCCCCCGCGATGCCAGTCGCGCGGGCGTTCAATCCAAGCGGCTCAGCCGCTACCGTGAAGGTTCTTCGCCGAACATGAATGCGCGGGTTAGCGCCCTGCTGCCGTCACTCTGACGCCAGCGGAAAACTTTCTGATCGCTGGTGTGGACGAAGACGAGCTCTGTGAGTCGCCCGCTCTCGTCGCATATGTTCGCCTGCGCCAAAGCCTTCGCCACATCGACGCGTAGCCCCGATTGAGCTTGTCGACTTCCTGCATGACTGCCGGTGGGCACGGAGTCGCGGCCCGCGCTTCAGTGCGTGTGCAGCATCACGCGCAGGACGCGATTGATGCGGAGCCAGGGGTGCCAGAGGCGGGCATCGTAGGCGCTCACGGTTTACCGCTCCTCCACCCTGACGGGCTGACAGAGCACGCCGTGGGCCGAGCTCTCTACCCCATCGTCTCCGCGCAGAAGATCACGACAGTCCTACTCAGTCCTTGCTCCGAGGACATGGAGGTAGGAGGCCCCGAGGTAAGTCACGCGCACGACCGAAAGCCAGGCGGTCGCCTGGGTGTAACTCGTCGGTGTGATCTCGGCGCGCGTACAGCCAGACATGGCAGCTTCGAGGGCCGAGCGGGCCTTGGCCGTCGTGACACCGACTTGTCTGGCCACCGTCGGGCTCCGGCGGTCGAGGTCCCGCTGCCGCAACGTCTCACACGCGGCGGCGCTATCCGGGTCGAACACGCCGTAGATTCCGCCGTTCTTCAGGAACACAAGAGAGCCGGTCACCGGCCGGGTGAGTGGCGTTGTAGTGACACCGAAGCAGCCCGCCAGGAAGATGACCACTGCGGAGACTTGAGCCACCCACCTAGACCAGCCCATGGGTTTTCCTTAACGCCTCCCACGCCGCCCGCCGCGTCGCGTGCCAGGGCGTGCGCTCAGTGCCCGTCGCGCTGGTCGGCGAGTGCTCCATCCCGGTCGGGTAGAACGTAGCGCGCCAGCCGCGCGCTCGTCGTACTGGGTCAACTGGAGGTCGAAGCCTTGGCGCGCCATGCCGCGCTCGACGGCGCCGATGCCACGCCAGGAGTCGAGCCACGACCGTAGCGCAGCGAGCACGGGCAGCTTTGCGTTTACACGCGCAGCTTCGAGGGCGACGAGGAGCAGGCGGCCGAGGCGGTCAGTCATGAGGCTGAGGGCGCAGAGGAAAGTCTCGTCTTGATAATTTCCGCCGTGAGTGGATAAGGTCGCCCCTCTCGTATGCTGATCAGCCATGCTGCCGCGCGATGCCACCCGTCATAGATAACAAAGGGTTCTATCACGTTGGTCGTGTCGTCCCCGGCGACCCTTATAGTGCACACGATCGGAGCAGCGTCCGGAATCTTAACGAGCTGCTGCACATGCGCGTTACCAAACACATCAACCGAGGCGAGTCGGACACCGGTATGGAGAACGAGCTTGGTGCTGTCCGCCGATTCGAAGTCGGCCCTGAAGGCGCCGCCAGGCTTGTCAGGGTCGAGCGGTTCAGCGAGAAGGATTCGAGCAACCAATGCCGGAACGTGCCGGAGAACAACCTCCATGCCCAAAGCCGCCCGTTGGGCCTGATCTGACGGCATCTGAATTACAGGGTACTTTCGCAGCTCGCGGAGGCCCCATCGGGAGAGCACGTCTGTGACCGTGATCGAGGGTTCGAGAACGTTCACTTGTCCTGGCGCTCTAGCTCGAGGCTTCGGACCACAATAGCCCCGCACGTGCACGTCATCCAGAAGCGATCGGCCTCTAGGCCGCAGTCCAGCTCCGAGCGCGACGACAGCAAGAATCGCAATCGTCAGCGTGCGACGTCTCCTCGCCCGAGTCATTCCAGCAGCTCCGTCACCGGCACGCCGAGGGCCCGGGCCAGGCGCTTGAGGACGTCGAGCGAGGGGTTCTTTCGATGGCCGGCCTCGAGCAGCGATAGATGGCTCCGCGTGATCTTGGCGCGCTTCGCGAGCTCCTCTTGCGTCAGGTTCTTCCGCTCGCGTAACTGTCGCAGCACCGTGCCCAGCCTCTGAGCGGTCATGCTACCTCCAGTAGCAATTATGGGCAACGCAAAAACTCATGTGCTTTCCGTGGACGCCCAGGCCCGGCCTCGCGCGTCATGAGGATAGTCGAGCATCGCGGGCAACGCCACGGTCCCGGCGGCAACCACGAAAAAGCCGACGCGCTCACGGGTCTCAGGACCACCAGGCGGCGGCCTCGGGTCCTATGTCGAGACGGGCCGCACGCGCGCGACACGGAGCGCACATTCGATGGCCGCGCCAGGTCGCGCGGTGCGGCTGCTTACACGTGATGCATGGGAGTGTCTGCGGCCACCCGGCGTGCTTGATCAGCGATTGCTTGAGTTGCCCCGCGTCACGCCGGCGCTCTCTGCGTGGCATTCAGCGCGCCTCGATGTAGCGCAGGAGTTTCGGTGGTAGTCGCCGACCGAACGCGTGCAATCGGCGCTGCGCCTCCACGGCTTCGAGAATGACCGGATCCATCAGGAGCGGGCGCGCGAGCGTCCCCTGTGCCGCCGCGATCGCGTGACGCCGCACCGCTTTCATGAAGTAGAAGCCGATGCCCGGGAACGGATCGAGGTAGTCGCGCAATCGCCAGACGCCGAGCGCGGCGGACTGCACGGCATCGTCCGCATCGTTGGAGCCGCAGATCGTGAGCGCCAGACAGACCGCGTGGCGATAGTTGACGAGCAACTCGCGCTCGACGTCCGCGTCGCTGACGAGACCCCGTCGGTGCCGTGGCGGCGGATGTGAATATCGGTGCTCGCCGACGCCGCCGCACTTTGGGCACGCCGCCCGCTGGCAGGCCGCGCACAGATGCGCGCTCTTCCCAACGACCGTCCGGTCGCCGCAGACCCAACACGGGCGCGGCGGAGCCGGAGGGGGCTTCCATCGGGGCACGGTCGCCCGGCACGCATTGCAGCGCGTCCCGCGTCCGGTCGCCGGGCGTGCCTTGCACACGGTGCACGGCCGCCGCTCGCGGACGCGACAAGGCGTATGCCAGCGCCCGCCGCAGCGCCAGCAGGGACACGCCGGGCGGCCCGCCGCCGGACTCGCCGGCGCGGCGTCGGACTCGATCTCATGCTCCGCGTCGAGGACGAGGCTCACCGTGCTCCTTACGACCTGGCATAGGCCGCTTTCAGTTCCGGGTCGGCATCAAAGACCGCATCCATAGCGCGGCGGGCGTCTTTCACGGGGTCGAGCCGGGCGTCGCGGCAGAACACGAGGCTGCGGCGGGCGACCTCCGCGCGAACCAGCCGAGGGGAGAGCTCCTCAATCCGCATGGTCGACCAGCGCGCGGCCAGGTCGTACTTTTTGATCACAAGCTCGAGGGCGCGGACATCGTCGAGGCCAGGCTGGAGGGCTTGCTCCTCGTCTACATATTCCTCGACGAGCGTGCCTGCTCCGGCGTCTCGCTCTCGCTCAGATGCCTTTACGACCGCGATCCGCCTCGGGTTCATCGCCTCTTGCGCGCAGGCTGCATGCCACGGAAGGTCTGCGACGGCGACGGAGTCGGTCCCGCACGGGCGCCCGCAGCCGAAGCACCGCGCTTCGCCGGACGCCGTCTCCGCGTTCGTGCTCGCGGCGCCCGCGTCGCGAGCAGCCCGGCGGTATTCCCCGGTCGGGTGTGGGCAGTTGACGTGATAAGAGTCGCCACCAACCCGGCGATACTCACTCCCCGCGTTGATCTGGCCACGGCAGCTTGTGCAGCCACCGGCATACAGCGCGACCTCGATTGTCCCGGCGACTGGCTTCGTCATGCTCATGCTTGTCCCTCCTATCCGTTGACTTCGTTCCCGTGCTCGCCCCCGAGAGAAGACTGCGCCGCGCCCACGACCAGCCCGACAGATGGCTGACCGTGGCGCCGTCGCGGCGGGGGGACCAGTCCGCGCAGCGCAGGTCTTGCGCTTTTCACCAGTTGAACATCGTCGACGTGTCTCGCGGCGGGCCGATGATCACGTCTTCGGGCTTCAGCTCATACGGCTCGGCCGGCGCCGCGACGATGAGGCGTGCCAGGCCCATCGCGAAGGCCGCGATCCCGTCGACCTTGTCCCCGGACTTCTCCTTGTCGAGCCGGATCTCGCCGCGCATGCCGTGACGGATCACCGCGTTGCCGGCCATCCAGGTCAGGATCGGGTCGCCGCCGTGCTGGAGCTGCTGCTCCTTGATGAGGTCGTGGGTGCGTCGCAGCGCCTCGTTCAACGCGAAGCCTTGCGGCGTGTCGACCACCGTGAGGCCGGCCCCTTCGAGATGCAGGGCCATCTGCGAGGCGAAGCGCTTGTCGTACGCGAGTTCGAGCACGCCGTCCGCTCGGCAGAGCTCGACGATCTCCTCCTCGACCTGGTCATAGTCGGTCACGTTGCCTTCGGTCACGACGAGGTGCCCGCCGCGGCGCCAGAGGTCGTAGGGTCGATTCGGGAAAGCGCTGAGGGCGGAAGCCGGCACCCAGAACCGGCAGCGCACGACGACGCGGCCGTCCTTGAGAGTCCAGATGCGGACGAACGCGGAGAAGTCGTCGCTTTGCCCGAGGTCGAGCCCGCCATAGCACGGCCTCCCGGCGAGCTCCGTGTCCGGGACGTAGCCCGCGCAGGCGTGCCAGGCCTCCATGTCGAGCCACCGGCTATGCGACTCGAGCCACTCGCAGAAGTTCAGCCGCCGCACGAGCGATTCCTTCGCCGGCATGCCGACCGCCTCGCGGACCTGTTCGCGGAGATACTCAAGCGATGGGGTGATCGGAAGCGACGGGTTCGTCTTCACCCACTTCGACTCGTCCTTCCAGCTATCGCACCGCGCGCAGCCTTCGACGGGCGCGACCTTGCCGTCCGCGCGACACTCCGCGCAGGCGTCGAGCTGGCAGATGTAGACGAAGTGGGAGTCGTTCGGCGCGACGCCGTCGAGCACCTGGAGCCCGTATTGATGTTGCTGCCAACAGACGCTTGTCCGATCGAATCCCGCATTGGTGATGGAGAGCACGAGCGGCTGACGTCGGCCTTTCACCGAGGCGCGGAGCTTCGCCAGCACGTGGTCGTTCGGGTGCTCGTGGAGCTCGTCGACGATGATGATGTGTCCGCGGTGCCCGTCGAGCGTGCGCCCCTCGCTGCTCACGGCCCGGAGGAGGCTGCCCGTGCTCGGGACGGAGAGCGTCGTCACATTGCGCTCGACCAAGCGCGAGAGCATGGGCGAAGCGCCGACCATCTTGTACGCGTCGGCGTAGCAGATGCCGGCTTGGTCGCGCGTGGTGGCGCCCATGAGGACCTGGGCCCCAGACTCTTTGTCGGCCACGAGCCCGAACAGGGCGAGGCCCGCGGCGAGTGGGGTCTTCCCAGCACCCTTCCCGCATTCCGCGAATCCACTGCGGAAGCGCCGGTAGCCATCAGGACCGATCCAGCCGAACAGACTGCCGACGACGAAGACCTGCCACGGCTGCAACTCGAACGGCTCGCCCGCATGCGCGCCCTCGGCGAGACGCAACGCGGAGAAGAACCGCAGCACGCGATCGACGGCCTCCCGAGAGAACCGGAGCCCACGGGCCGGACCGTCCTCGAGGTCACGCAGATGACGCGCGCACGCCTGGCGCACCGCGTGACCCGCGAGGATCGCGCCCGCCTGCACCGCGAGGGCGTAGGCCGTGACCGGATTCGTCCGGCTCGTGTCGTGACTACCGCGTGAGGAACGCTTCAAGTTCTCCCTCGGGGGTGTCGGGATGGCTGGACACCCTGCCGACGCGACTGCGCGCGGACGGCGTCAGGCCGAGCTGCACGAGCGCCTGCATCGCATCCCGCCAGGCCGCCGACATCAGGGCAACCTCGGGGCGCTGGCGGTACATCGTGGAGCCGCTCGTGGTCGTGGTGCTGTACGTCCTGCCATGCGCGTCGACGTCGCGGCTGAGGTCCAGGTAGTCCGTCAGCCGGCACGCAGCGAGCAGGAGCGCAGGGCCGTCGGCCTTCGTGATCACGCGCATGCTGAGCAGCAGTCGCACCAGCCAGCGCCATGCGGGACGTGCAGCCGCGGGCAGCGTGGTCGGCCTTGACGGCGCGCCGGGCTGCGGCATCGGCTCGGCCGGGTTGCGGCGGTGCTGACGTAGCGTGCCGCGCAGCGCCTTGACCTTCGTCGGCAAGGGCGGTCGGCCGGTCCTCACCGCGCGGCCCGAGATCTGGAGGGTCGTCGTGGAGAATATAACGAGCCTCGCTCCTGGGTGACTGCGGGGGCCGCGCCTCTTGCCCCCGCCACAAGTCCGGAGGCGAAACGTGCCCGGGCAGAGGCCCCTTCACGACCCGTTTTGCTGGCGCTGCAGTCGGCACAGAGACCTTCCATGTTCTGGCGGACCGTCCGGCCTCCCAGGCTCAACGGCACGATATGGTCGGCGATCGTCGACGGGGCGAAGCGGCAGGCCCGGCAGATCGGCTCTTCCCTGAGGACCTGGAGCCGGAGTGCGCGGTGGCGTGATCCGTAGCCTCGCTCCGAGGACGACAGGACTCGAGCCCGGGCCCAGTTCCGGCCGTGGAGCGGACAGGGCTGGAAGTGGGGGCAGCCGGAGCGGCAGGCGCGCCGGGGGGCCTGGGGCATCAGCGGTGGCCCTCTCCCGAAGACGGTGACAGATGGTGACGCGTCAGCGGAGGCAGGCCGGCGGACGCATCAGGGAGTGGCGGACGGGTTAGGACGCCGTTTCCCGTAACTTTTACTACTGCGCGCGCGTAGCGAGAAAAGCTGGAATCAGCGTCCGCGACCGTGTCACGCGTCCGCCCGATGGTCAGAATGGGATCGTCTCCTGACCGGCAAGACCGATGCCGAGCCACACTCGCTCGCGCTCTTTGCCCTGCCGGGAGGGCTGGAAGCCACGCTCGACGAGGGCGAGGCCGAAGGCTTTGCGGCTGGCTGGACGCTCGCCCGCTTGATTCGCCCATGCGATATACGCCTGATAGAGCGCGCCGGAGGTGGCGCTCGCGTCGCGGCTGACGGTGCAGTGCTCGGTGATGAAGCCCCCCAACAGGTCCATGTCCTCGCGGTACTGATCGGTCGCCGACCGGACGTCCTCAGGGATCCCGAGACCGACCCGCTGCCACTCGAGACACCCCTGGATCGCCCAGGCGAGGATCCCTTCGCGTTCGGTCATGAGCTTGTCGGGGAGATCGCGGTCGCGCTCCTCCGGCGGGATGGTCACGGTGAAGGGCACGAGCCGGATCCGCCGCCAGATCGCCTCATCGGTCCCGCGAATGGCGGGCCGATGGTTGGTTCCGATGATCACCTTGAACTGCGGCGCGAATTCGAAGTGTTCCCGATAGAGCCGACGGGCCACGATCGTGTCCTGGCCCGTCACCATCTTGACGAGGCCCTCGGCAAAGCGCCGGCCGCTATCGGACTCAACGGCGGCCACGAGTCGGGCGCCGCGGAGCCGGGCCAGGTCGGGCCGTGCCGTGTCGACGTGCTTGTTCACGAGGAACGTATCCATCGGCACGCTCTGCCCGTAGTCGCCGAGGATCGACTTGGCCGCCTGCATGAAGGTCGTCTTGCCGTTGGCCCCGGCGCCGTGCGCGATCGCGATGACCTGTTCGTCGGTGCGGCCCGTCAGGCTGTAGCCGAGGAACCGCTGGAGGAAGCCGATCAACTCGCGGTTACCGTCCAGCACCCGCTCGAGGAACGCGAGCCACGTCGGGCACGGCGCCTCGGGCACGTAGTTGACCGACACGAGCTTGGTGATGCGGTCAGTGCGCTCGTGGGGGCGGAGGCGCGCGCCTTGGCGAAGCTCGACGGTTCCATTGAAGACGTTGAGCAGCCACGGATCGCTGTCGAGCTGATCGGGGCGAACCGGAATTCCTGGCTGTGAACGGACGAGCGCCACCATGGCGGCGATCGCGCGTCGACTCTCGGAGGCGAGCGCGTGCTTGATGCGGGCCCGCCGCTCGGCTTCGTCCTCGGTCTGGTAGATCGCGTCGGCGTGCATCGCGAAGATCGTCTCTTGCGCCCAGCGCTCGAGCTGGACATCGCCGGCGTCGTCAGCGAAGCGCATACCGTCCCACGTGAGATAGGGACCATCCGGCAGCTGATACAGTACGTCCTGACCACGCGCTGCGACGAGGCGGCGTGCATTGCCGAGATCGGTGAGATGTTCGGGCTCCAGATCGGTGGCGTGCTGCGTCTGACCGCGCGCCTCGGTCATTCGTCGATCCTCCCAGTCGAGAGGACGTCGTCGAGCTCGGCCTCGATGGCGTGGGCGAACGTCTCAATGAGAGCCGCCCGGCCGAGGATCTCATCGCACTCGGCGCTGTCCTGCTGCTCGGCGAACCGGCGGAGCTCGTGGACCTTGCGCCGGGTCAAGCGGATCCAGTCCGAGATGTCGTACAGGAGCCGCGCACCCTCCGATGCCCACGGCTGCGACCGCGCCTCGCGAAGAATCTCGCGCCGGGCTGTGTCGAGTGGCGACTCGCCGCGACGAGGGAAAACGGCGATGGAGCGTGGCTGCCGTTCCCCGACGAGCTCGGCGAACCGCACTAGACCTCCGTGCTCGCCGCACCCGAAGCAGTTGAACACGCCTTTCGTGAGATCCACGCTGAGCGATGCGGTTCGATCAGGGTGGAAGCGACACCGGACGTTCCCGCGACGCCGGCGACCGAGTGGCCGAAGGTCCAGGTGACGACTGAACAGCGTCTCGGCCTCGCGTGTTCTGTCGCTAGCGATCATCGCGCGTAGGCCCGTTTCAGATCCGGATCGTTCATCAGATCGAAAAAGATGACGCTGTAGCTCAGGAAGGTCTTTCGCTGCCTTGCCCGAACGATGCGGTCGACAAGTTGCGCCGCAGTCGTGACGCCCTCCAGATTCGCCTCGGGGCCGTACTTCTCGATCAGTTGCGCGAGTTCGTTCTCGCGCTCGGCCCGCCAGTCGGGCAGACCTGGTCGACTAGTCGGAGTCGGCATGATCAGGGCGGGGATTCACGGTGAGGGTGTCCTTCACGTCGCGCCGCACCACAGCGACCAGCGCCGAGGCGAGCGCGTCAGTGACCTTCTCGAAGACTTCGGGCGGCCATCCCTTCGGCGGGTCGTGGCGCTGAGCGCGGAGTGTCTCGGCGTTCACCGTGATAGTGCCTCGCGCGAGAGGCGATCGAGCAGTGCGAGATAGGCAAGCGCGGTGTCCGGTCGCGGCATGTGGTGGCCGGCCTCCCATAGCGAGACGGCCTCGCGCGTCACGCCGAGCTCTCGGGCGATATCATGCTGCGAAAGACCGGCCTGCTCGCGGAGATGGCGTCGCGCCGCTGGCGATGGGAGCCGCCGTAGGGCCCTGGCCTGCTCGAGGCGACGAGTTAGTGTATCCATCCCGCCTCGACGTTACGACTCATTTGCAAACTGCGCCGACCATTGTTGAAGCGGGCCTCTATTACGCGGCGGATCTTTTCCCAACAGATGGGGCCCTTGCGTATTAGTTACGGCTCGATTACCCTAGTGCCATGTCCCGTCAGGTTGTGCCGAGGCGCTCGGTGATATTCACCTGGGTGAGCGAGGCCGGGCGTTCGCACCGACTCGAGATCATCCACGAGCAGCCGGGCAATTCCCCTGTCGTCTCTGTCGTCGACGTTGAGGGGTGGCGCGTTGAGGTCCGCTTGGCTCTTCAACGGGGGCGCGTCATCGCTTCGGGTCTTCAGATAGCTTCTGTAACCGATGAGCTCCCATCTGCGGGGCTGACTGCCCGGATCCTGAGCCGGGTTCCAGTGCACGCTCATCAGCGTGCATTCGCGGATCTGTTACGTCGACCGGGAGCGCGGCGCCTGGCGATACCGCTGCGAGTACCGGCCGGCTCGACCGCGCGGCTGCATGGGACGCTCGCGGATCTCTTCGCCGGCACCTCACTGGGAGCGCTGCCGTCGAGCCCTCCTCCGGCGCGCCGACGCGGTCGGCGACCGATCGCGACAGAGACGTTGCTCGAAGTGGCGAACACCTATGATGCGGCAGTTGCTAACGGCAGTCCCCAGCCTACCCAGGATGTGGTCACGAAATACCCCGACATGACGTTGGCGCGCGCCCGCGATCTCGTCCACCGCGCCCGGCAGCGCGGACTCCTCACGCCGGCGACGTGGGGACGGCCTGGAGGCGCACTAACACCGAACGCGCGCGCGCTGCTCAAGCGACGTCCCCGACAGACGACAACGTCCTCACGGAGGAAGCCACGATGATCTGCGCCGTCTACGTGAGAAAGAGCAACGACCAGAACGGCGTCGCCGACGAGGCGAAGTCGGTGACCCGTCAGATCGAGCACGCCGAAGCCTACGCCGCACGTAAGGGCTGGACCGTCGCCCCCGAGCATGTCTACAGCGACGACGGCATTTCCGGCGCCGAGTTTGGCGATCGCCGGCCGGGTCTAGCCCGACTGCTGAACGCGCTGCGGCCGCGGCCGCCGTTCCAGGTGCTCGTGATGAGCGAGGAGTCGCGACTCGGCCGCGAGCAGATCGAGACGGCCTGGACGCTCAAGCGCATTCTCGACGCTGGCGTGCGGGTGTTCTTCTACCTCGACGATCGCGAGCGGACCCTCGACAGTGCGATGGACAAAGTGATGCTCAGCCTCACGAACTTCGCTTCCGAGGTTGAGCGCGAGCGGGCTCGCCAGCGGACCCACGATGCCCTGCTGAGGCGCGCCCGCGCTGGCCACGTCGCTAACGGGCGGGTGTTCGGCTATCGCAATCAGGCCGTCATGTCCGGTGAGCAACGCGCTCACGTTCGCCGGGTCGTCGAGCCCCGCGAGGCCGACGTGATCCGCCGGATCTTCGACATGGCTGCCGACGGGCAGGGCGTGAAGCGGATCGCGGCTACGCTGAACGCCGAGGGTGTCCTGGCGCCACATCCCCGCCGCCCTGGGCGCCCGCGCGCCTGGGCGGCCGGGAGCGTCCGCGACACGCTGCACCGCGAGCTCTATCGAGGCCGGTACGTCTGGAATCGCCGCGACCGCGGCGTGCGTCGGCGCCCGCGCCTCCGGCCTGAAAGCGAATGGACCGTCGTGGACGTCCCCGAGCTCCAGATCGTCTCTGGCGAGGCCTGGGCGGCCGCGCAGGCCCGGCTGGCCGCGAGCCGCGCCGTCTACCTCAAGGCGACAGGGGGCCGCGCGTATGGCCGCCCAGTCAACCGCGTGACCTCGCCCTACCTGCTGACCGGGCTGGGCGCTTGCGGCTCGTGCGGGTCGAGCATGTTCGTGCACCGCCACGGCCGGCACGGCCAGCGCACGGACTACGCCTGCGTGCTCCACCACCAACGCGGCGGGGCCGTCTGCGGCAACAGCCTCGCGGTCCCCCTAGAGGGCGTCGACCAGGCCGTGCTCGCGGCGGTGGAGCGGGATGTGCTGAACGTGGCCGTCCTCGAGACGTCGCTCTACAAGGCGCTCGCCGCGCTTGAGGCGCCCGCCCAGGAGGATCCGAGCGCGGGGCTGCGCGACGAGCTGGCGCGGGTCGAGAGCGAGACGGCCCGGCTCGCCCAGGCGATCGCGGCCGGCGGCACGCTCCCTGCCCTCGTGGCCGCGATCCAAGAGCGTGATCGCCGCCGAGCCTATCTTCTCGCCGAGCTGCGGACCCTCGAACGGCGGTCGCGTCGTGAGGCTGTCGACGTGGACCTCGTGCTTGACCTTCTCCGCGACGCTCTGGCCGATTGGCGAGGCCTGCTCCGGCAAGAGACCGGCCCGGCCCGTCAGGCGCTCACGAGCCTCCTCGCAGGAAGGCTCGTGTTCACGCCGCGCGAGTGTCCCGATGGGCGCTTCTACGAATTCGAGGGGCCTGGCACGGTCAGCAAGGTGATCGCAGGGCTTGCTCTTCCAAGAGGGCTTGTGACACGGTGAAGGCGATGCCGTCATCCGCCGACCGCGCCCCGACGACCCGCGTGCCCACCATCATCGTTCACGGCGGGGCTGGTGCCAATCCAGCTGAAGCGGGCGACTTCCGTCAAGGCATGCGGGACGCCGCGCTGGCCGGCTGGCGTGTGCTGGCGGACGGTGGCGCGGCGCTCGACGCGGTCGAACGCGCAGTGCGC
>Ga0070698_100003996_pt1 | contig 16235 bp, 15 predicted proteins | sample KBSK1502metaG_FD_65477 | JGI IMG/M metagenome (GOLD analysis project Ga0070698, IMG submission 65477) | Corn, switchgrass and miscanthus rhizosphere microbial communities from Kellogg Biological Station, Michigan, USA - KBS K1-50-2 metaG | ecosystem: Host-associated > Plants > Roots >...
GCCGACACCGCCGAGATCGCGACGAAGCGCGCGCCCGCGTGGCGCGAGGCGATCGCGGCGAGCGTGGTCTTGCCGGTCCCCGGCGGTCCCCAGAGGATGAAGGAGGGCAGCTGGCCCGCCTCGATGGCACGACGCAATACGCGGCCGTCGCCCACGAGGTGCTCCTGGCCGACGAACTCCGCGAGATCGCGCGGCCTCATGCGCGCCGCAAGCGGCTTGTCACGTGCGGCGACCTCTTGGTCGCTCGGAGAGGTGAAGAGAGGACGGCCCGTGCGGCTCTTCGATCTCATGGCGCGGGGCACGCGGCCGAGCATATGCGCGACTCGTGCTAACGTACGCGGGCACCCATAAGGGAAAGTTGAAGTATGGGCCGGGCGGGGCCTGGGGGAGGATCCGTGCTGAGCGACGCCGCGCTGCGTGAGCTGAAGACGTACTACCGCGCGCTCGGCGACGTGACGCGCCTGCGGATCGTGCAGCTCCTCGCGACCGAGGGCGAGCAGACCGTGTCGGAGATCGCGCGACGGCTGCGCATCAGCCAGCCGCTGCTCACCTGGCACCTTCACCGCCTCAAGCGGTCGGCGATCGTCCGCAGCGTGCGGGTCGGTCGCGAGGTGCGCTGCTCGTTCGACCGCGAGCGCTTCAGCGAGATGAGCGGGCGGGGCGCGCGGACGCTGATGAACCGTTCGTCGGTCGCGCGCACGGGTCTCGATCGCCTGCCGGTCGCGACGAGCAAGTGATGGCGCACGGCGTCGTCCCGGAGAGCGCCGCCCGCGCCGCGCGCCAGGGCATGGGCCCGCTCGCGCGCGCACTCCGCGCCGCGGGCATCAGCGCCAACGCGATCACCGCCGTCGGCGTGGTGCTCACCGTCGCCGGCGCGGCGCTCGTGGCGCTCGAGATGCCGCTCGCCGGGCTCGTGGCGCTGATCGTCGGCTCGCTCGCGGACACGCTCGATGGGCTCGTCGCGCGCGCGAGCGGCGGGGGTACCAAGGCCGGCGCGTTCCTCGACTCCACCGCCGACCGGATCGCCGACGCGGCCCTGTTCGCGGCGGCCGCTTGGCTCGGGGCGACCCACACCGATGCGCTCCTCTTCTGGGCCGCGCTCGTCGCGCTGTCGGGGTCGTCCCTGGTCAGCTACGTGCGGGCCAAGGCGGAATCGCTCGGCGTGCGCGCCACGGTCGGGCCGGCCCCGCGTGAGGCGCGTCTCGCGATCCTCCTGCTCGGCCTCGCCGCGTGGGCGCTCTTCGCGCTCGGCGCGGCGTTCACCTACGCGGTCCTCGTCGTCGCGATCCTCGCGAGCATCACCGCCCTCCAGCGCATCGCCGTCGTCGTGCGTGCGCTCGGGCGCACGTAAAAAAGGAGAAGAACATGCCGAACCGGACGAAGGACGGGAGCAATGGAGGGAGGTCCGCGCGCGCGTCCTCGCACGCGAAGCGAGTGGCCCGGACGAACGGAGGGAACGGCTCGAGCCGCAACGGCTCGAAGGCGAAGACCTCCCGCGCGCGGCCGATCCGCGTCGCGATCGTGGGCGTCGGCAACTGCGCCAGCTCGCTGGTGCAGGGGGTCCACTACTACCGCAACGCCAAGCAGGGCCAGCGCATCCCGGGCCTCATGCACGTCGACCTCGGCGGCTACCACATCCGTGACGTCGAGTTCGTCGCCGCCTTCGACGTCGACAAGAACAAGGTCGGCAAGGACCTGGCCGACGCGATCTACTCGCCCCCCAACAACACATACCGCTTCGCCGACGTCCCGCGCAGCGGCGTCAAGGTCCATCGCGGCATGACCCACGACGGCATCGGAAAGTACCTGTCGCAGGTGATCGAGAAGGCCGAAGGCCCGACCGACGACATCGTCGGCATCCTCAAGGACACGAAGACCGACGTCGTCATCAGCTACCTGCCCGTCGGGAGCGAAGAGGCGACGAAGTGGTACGTCGAGCAGGTCCTCGATGCCGGCTGCGCGTTCATCAACTGCATCCCGGTGTTCATCGGGCGCGAGCCGTACTGGCAGCGGCGCTTCGCCGAGCGCGGCGTACCGATCATCGGGGACGACATCAAGTCGCAGGTCGGGGCGACGATCACGCACCGCGTCCTGGCCAACCTCTTCAACGACCGCGGCGTGCGGCTCGATCGCACATATCAGCTCAACTTCGGCGGCAACACCGACTTCCTCAACATGCTCGAGCGCGAGCGGCTCGAGTCGAAGAAGATCAGCAAGACGAACGCCGTCACGAGCATGCTCCCCTACGAGCTGCCCCCCGGCGACGTGCACGTCGGACCGTCGGACCACGTTCCGTGGCTCCTGGACCGCAAGTGGTGCTACATCCGCATGGAGGGCACGACCTTCGGCGACGTTCCGCTCAACATGGAGGTCAAGCTCGAGGTCTGGGACTCGCCGAACAGCGCGGGCGTCGTGATCGACGCCATCCGCTGCGCGAAGCTCGCCCTCGATCGCGGCCTCGCCGGAACGCTCGTCGCGCCGGCGTCCTACTTCATGAAGTCGCCGCCGCAGCAGATCCCCGACGACCTCGCGCGCGAGCGCGTCGAGGCGTTCATCGCGGGCACGGACAACGCGGTGCTGACCGGCGAGAAGGCGGCGGTCCGGGCCTAGCCCGTGCGGCAAAGGATCGGCCACGGCGCCGCCTACTGGCTGTGGCGCGGCGCCGCTGCGCTCGCGCAGCGGCTCCCGCATGCGGTGCTCTACCCGGTCGCCGTCGCGCTGGGCGAGGCGGCCTACGTCCTGTGGGGCGCCAAGCGGACGATCGCGAAGCGGAACTTCTCCCGCGTCCTCGGCCGGCCCCACACCGACCGCGAGGTCGCGCGCGTGGCGCGCCGGTCCTTCCGCAACTTCGCCAAGTACGTCGTCGAGATCATGCGCTTCCCCGCCCTGCGGTCCGAGGACATCCAACGCACTGTCGTGATCGACGGCTGGGAGAACCTGTACTCCGCGATCGAGAGGGGGCGCGGCCTCATCTTCGCCTCGATCCACTTCGGCAACTTCGAGGTCGGCGGCGCTCGGATCGCCGACGAGATCCCGCTGAACGTCATCGCCGACGATCTGTCGAACCAGCGGCTCATGGACCTGCTCGTCGGGAACCGCGCGCACAAGAACATCAACATCCACACCCCGACCGGCGCGGCGCGCAAGGTCCTGCAGGCGCTGCGGCGCAACGAGATGGTCGGGCTGATGATGGATCTCGGTCCGCGCGCTCTCGCCTTTGACACCGTGCGCGCGGACTTCTTCGGCGCGCCGGCCGACTTCCCGCGCGTGGCGGCCGACCTCGCGCGGGTATCGGGTGCGCCGATCGTGGTCGCCGCGGTGACGCGCCAGCGCGACAACACGTTCCGTGGGGTCGTGCTGCCGCCGATCTTCGTGGACAAGACGCGCGAAGCGACGCAGGAGATGCAGCGGGCCACCGAGGCCATCGTTCGCAGCCTCGAGCAGCTGATCAGCGGCTCGCCGGACCAGTGGTACATCTTCCGGCCGATGTGGCCGGAGGCGGCCCGCACGCCGTGATCGCGGCGGCGCTCTCCCGGGCCGCCGAGCGCGCCGTCCCCATGGTGCCCGGCGCGCTCGACGCTCCGCTCGGCGAGATCGTCGGCACCGCCGCGTACCTCGCGGCGCCGCGGGCGCGGGCGGCCGTCGTCGCGAACCTCGCGGTCATCGCCGGGGCAACGGGAGGGCGCCGGGTGGACGCGCGGCGCGTCTTCGTCTGGCAGGTCCGCAACTACGTGGAGACGTTCCGCCTCGCGCGCCTCGACCGCGACCAGCTCCTCTCGATGGTGGAGATCGAAGGCTGGACCGACCTGATGGCCGCGATCGCGCGGGGCAACGGCGTCGTGCTGGCGAGCGCGCACCTCGGACCGGTCGTTCTGTGTGGGCAGATCCTCGCCGCGCGGGGCCTCGACGTGTCCGTACTGGTGGAGCCGAAGTCGGGTGAGTTCGGGCGGGTCATCGACCGGCTCCGATCGTCGCTGGGACTGCGCACCGTCGAGACGACCGCACCCCAGCGGATCGTGCGCGCGCTCCGGCAGGGCGGCGTCGTCGGCGTGCTCGCCGATCGCGCCATCACCGGCGTCGGCGAGCGCGTGAGCCTCTTCGGCCGCGAGGCGCTGCTCCCCTCGGCGCACATCGCGCTCGCGCTCCGGACGGGTGCGGCGGTGATCCCGGGCTTCGCCCTCCGCGAAGGCGACCGCCTCGTCGCGTACGCCGAGCCCGAGCTCGTACTCGCTCGCACGGGCGATCACCAGGCCGACCTGCGCGAGGGCATGCGCCGCTGGGCGGCCGCGCTCGAGGCGTGGATCGCCCGCGCGCCGGAGCAATGGTCCGTCTTCGAGCGGGTCTGGTCGCGCTAGCCGGTGCCGAACTGATGGGACGCGCGGACCTCCAGCTGCACTCGGATCTCGGCGACGGCCTCTCGCCTCCCGCCGCGATCCTCGCCGCGGCCGAGCGCGCGCACCTCGACGTCATGGCGCTCACCGACCACGACGACATCCGCGGATCGTTCCAGGCACGCGACGAGGCCGCGCGGCGCGGAAGCCACGTCGCCGTCGTGACCGGCGCCGAGGTCACGACCCGGTCGGGGCACCTGCTCGCGCTGTTCATCGAGGACGACGTCCCCATGCTCCGCCCGCTGGCCGAGACGATCGCGCTGGTGCACGAGATGGGCGGCCTCGCCATCGTGCCGCACCCGCTCTCCTATCTCACCTTCTCCGTCGGAGAGGGCGTGCTGCGCGAGCTCGCCGCGCGCGACGACCCCGCGACGCACGTCGACGGCATAGAGGTCCGCAACCCGTCGTACGCCGGGCGCGTCCGCGCCTCGCGCGCGGCCTGGTTGAATGCGCACGTGCTCCGCGTCGCCGAGACGGGATCGAGCGACGCGCACCACGCGAACCTCGTCGGCACGGCCTGGACGGAGTTCGAGGGCAGCACGCCGGACGATCTGCGTGCGGCCATCGTCGCGCGCACGACGGTCGCCGCCGGGCGGCGCTGGACGCTGCGGGAGCACCTGGACGGCGCGGTGGAGCAGCAGTGGCGCTCGATGCTGCGCGATCCCGCGAAGCGCGTCTGGCGGCGTTACGTCAGGGGGCGACGTCCCCGGGCTACGTCGCGATGAAGATCGGCATCGTCTCGCCGTACGCCTATCCGCGACCGGGTGGGGCGAACTCCTACATCCGCGAGCAGTACGAACAGCTGCGCGGGCTCGGCCACGAGGTACGCATCATCACGGCGCCCTGGGGCGACGACCCGCCGGCGCAGGACGTGATCCAGATCGGCCAGGCGATCGCCATCCCGTACAACGGGAGCATCGGGCGCATCACGCTCTCGCTGCGCCTCGAGTGGCTCGTCGAGCGCATGCTCAAGCGCGAGCGATTCGACGTCATCCATCACCACGAGCCGCTCGTCCCGTTCCTGTCGCTGCAGATCCTCGACAGCGCGCGCTGCCCGAACGTCGCGACCTTCCATGCCTTCGGAGGCTTCTCGCTCTCGTACTGGCTCGGCCGTCCGATCGGGGAGCGCTACCTGCGCAAGCTCGCCGCGCGCATCGCCGTCTCCACCGCGGCGATGCACTTCGTATCGAGCTACTTCCCGGGCGACTACCGGATCATCCCCAATGGCGTCGACGTCGACTTCTATGCGCACGCCCGGCCCTTCCCCGAATACCGGGACGGCAAGGTGAACATCCTCTTCGTCGGCCGCCTCGAGCCGCGCAAGGGCGCGATGTACCTGCTCCGCGCCTACGCGAAGCTGAAGGAGCGCTACCCGGAGACCCGACTCATCATCTGCAACTGGGGCCCGCAGCTCGGCGGCATGCGCCGCTTCGTTCGCGCGAACGGCCTGCGCGACGTGCTCTTCGCCGGGCGCGTCAGCGACATCGACAAGGCGCGCTTCTACAAGACGGCGGACATCTTCTGCGCGCCCTCGACCGGCCAGGAGTCGTTCGGGATCGTCCTGCTCGAGGCGATGGCCGCCGGCCGCGCGGTCGTCGCCTCGGACATCCACGGATACAAGAAGGTCGTACAGAGGAACGTGACGGGGCTGCTCGTCGAGCCGAAGGACCCCGACGCCCTGTGCGGCGCTCTCGCGCAATTGATCGACGATCCCGCCCTGCGGGATCGTTTCGGAGCCGCGGGAGCGCAGCGCGCGGTCGATTTCGACTGGGCCCACGTCGCGCGGCAGCTCGTCGATGTGTACGAGGAGGTCCTTCACCGAACCGCGGCGACCACGTAGCCGTATAGGGCTCAGACGGGATGGTCCCGCCTATATTGCTCGGATCCAGGCGCGCGGTGACGCCGCGCGGGGAGGGATGCAACGTGATCCAACGCGTAGTGATCCCGGTCTTCGCGACAGCGGCACTGGTGATGGCCGCCTGCGGCCCGCAGCAGGCCACTCCCGCGGCATCCGCAGCCGCATCCGCGGGAGCGAGCGCCGCGGTGCCGGCGCAGCAGACGCCCGTACCCGGTGGTGAGCTCGTCTACATCGTGACGGCCGAGCCGCCGACGTTCGACGCTCATCAATCGACGACGTTCGCGACCCTCCAGCCGGTCTCGCCGCACTACAGCGTGCTGTACAAGCTCGACCCGGCGGAGAACGTGAGCAAGATCATCCCTGACGTCGCGGACGGCATGCCGCAGATCAGCGCCGACAAGCTGACGTGGACCATCAAGCTCCGGCAGGACGTCAAGTTCCACGACGGCACTCAGCTGACGAGCGAGGACATCAAGGCGACGTACGACAAGATCATCAGCCCGCCCAAGGAGGTCGTCAGCCCGCGCCAGGGCGCCTACGCGTCCGTGGACAAGGTCGAGGCGACCGACAAGTTCACGGTCACGTTCAAGCTCAAGTACGCGACGGGCTCGTTCCTCGCGGCACTGGCCTCGCCCTGGAACTACATCTACAGCGCGGCCAAGCTGAAGCAGGACATCAAGTTCTACGAGAAGAACGTGATGGGCACCGGCCCGTTCACGTTCGTCGAGTACCAGAAGGGCTCGTTCTGGGCCGGCAAGAAGAACCCGGACTATTTCATCAAGGGCAAGCCGTACCTCGACAGCTTCAAGGCGGTCTTCATCACCGACGTCAACCGTCAGACGACGGCGATCCAGAGCGAGCAGGCGATGATCGAGTTCCGCGGATTCACTCCGCAGCAGCGACAGCAGCTCTCGAGCGCGCTCGGGAACAAGCTCGCGATCCAGGAGTCGCCGTGGGTCTGCGTCAACTACATCTCCTACAACACGACGAAGAAGCCCTTCGACGACGTGCGCGTCCGCCAGGCGCTGAACCTCGCCATCGACCGGTGGGCCGGAAGCGAGGCGCTGTCGAAGCAGACGATCGTGAAGGACGTCGGGGGCCTGATGCGCCCGAAGGGTCCGTTCGCGATGAGCGACACGGACCTCGAGAAGATCCAGGGCTTCTCGCGCGACGGCAAGGCGTCGAAGGAGCAGGCGAAGAAGCTTCTCGCCGATGCGGGCTTCACCGCCGACAAGCCCCTGACGTTCAAGTTCCTGAACCGCAACGTGACCACGCCGTACGAGCCGGTCGCCCTGTTCCTCATCGACCAGTGGAAGCAGGTCGGCATCACGGCGACGCACGACGTGAAGGAGACGGCCGCGTACACGGCCGACCTCCGCAACAAGAACTTCGATGTCGGTCTCGACTTCAACTGCGACTACTTCGACGAGCCGGACCTGCAGCTCGCGAAGTTCTACTCGGCGAGCGGGCTGGGCAAGGGCCTCAACCTCTCGCACTACGACGACCCGCAGCTGGACAAGATGATCGACGCCCAGAGCCGCGAGACCGACGTGGCGAAGCGGCAGACGCTGCTCAAGGACATCGAGAAGTACGCGATGGAGACCAAGGCCTATATGCAACCGGTGCTGTGGTGGTACCGGATCCTTCCGTACAACGCGAAGGTCCGCGGCTATGTCATCGGGTCGAACCACTACACGACCATGGACATGGCGAACATCTGGCTGGCGAAGTAGCGGTCTAGCCAAAGCGGAGGGGTCGGCCGAGACTCAGCGCGATGGGGCGCTACGTCATCGGCCGACTCCTCCTCATGATCCCGACGCTCCTCGGGGTCGCGATCCTCACGTTCGTGCTCATGCGCGTCGTGCCGGGTGACGTCGTCGAGCTCCGCTACTCGCAGTCCGGATCCGTCTCGCAGGACGTCATCGACCGCGAGCGCCACCTGCTCGGCCTCGACCGTCCGCTGCAGGAGCAGTTCGTCGTATGGATGGGCCAGGTCGTGCGGCTCGACTTCGGAACGTCGCTGTGGACCGACCGGCCCGTGACCGAGGAGATCGGCGCTCGGATCGGTATCACCATCGAGCTCGCGCTCATCGCCGCTCTCATCGCGACGCTGCTCGCCATCCCCCTCGGCGTGGTCGCCGCCGTCAACCAGGACCGGTGGCCCGATTACGCCATCCGCGTATTCAGCATCGGCGGCCTCGCGTTCCCCTCGTTCTGGCTCGGGGTCCTCATGATCCTCGGCCTGGTGGTCTGGTTCCACTGGGCGCCGCCGCTGATCTTCATCCCGCTGTGGAAGGATCCCGTTCAGAACCTCGCGCAGCTCATCTGGCCCGCGCTCGCGGTGGGCTACCGGTACTCGGCGGTCGCGACGCGCATGACGCGGTCGTCCGTCCTCGAGGTGCTGCGGGAGGACTATGTGCGCACCGCGCGCGCGAAGGGCGTGCGCGAGCTGTTCGTCGTCTCGCGGCACGCGCTGCGGAACTCGCTTCTTCCGGTGGTGACCGTGATCAGCCTCGAGTTCGCGTTCCTGTTCGGCGGGCTCGTCGTCACCGAGCAGGTCTTCAATGTGAACGGCCTCGGCAAGCTGCTCGTCGACGCGGTCGCGCACCGCGATTACGCGCTGGTCCAGGCCATCGTGCTCATCTTCTCGTTCGTCTTCGTGTTCGTGAACTTCATCGTCGACCTGCTCTACGGCGTGCTCGACCCGCGCATCCGGTACGCATGACGGAGCAGGCTCATCCCGCCATCGCGCATGACGCGGAGGAGGTCGCACGGCGGCGGTGGCTCGAGGACACAACGGCGCGCCGGTGGCGCCGCGGGGCCGCCGACTTCATCCGGCAGCGCCCGCTCGGGACGGCGGGAGCGGCCGTGATCCTGCTCATGATCTTCGCCGCAGCCTTTGCTCCGGTGATCGCGCCGTACGATCCGTACGAGCAGCACTTCACCGGCATCCCGCTGCCCCCCAGCGGCGAGCACCTCCTCGGCACCGACGCCTTCGGCCGCGACATGTTCTCGCGGATCCTCTTCGGCGCCCGGACGGCGCTCCTGGTCGGCTTCGTCTCGTCGATCGTCGGATCGACACTGGGACTGATCTTCGGCGTCGTGGGCGCGTACTTCGGCGGCAAGGTCGACGAGGCCATTCAGCGCGTGATGGATGTCCTGATCTCCTTCCCGCTCATCGTGCTCGCGATCGCCGTCGTCGCCGCGCTCGGACCGAGCGTCGGCAACGTGATCGCCGCGATCACGATCCCGGTCATCCCGCGCGTCGCGCGCGTGACGCGCTCGAGCGGGCTCGCCGTCGTGCGCATGCCGTACATCGAGGCCGCGCGCAGCGTCGGCGTGCAGGCGCCGCGGATCATGGCGCTGCACATCGCGCCGAACGTGTTCGCGCCCTACCTCATCATGCTCACCGCGTTCCTCGGACAGGCGATCCTGCTCGAGGCGACGCTCTCGTTCCTCGGACTCGGCGTGGTCGAGCCCGACCCCGCATGGGGCAACATGCTGCGTGGCCAGGGGATGCAGTTCCTCGATCAGGCCCCCTGGCTCGCCATCGCTCCCGGCGCAGCCATCAGCCTCGCCGTGTTCGGGTTCAACCTCTTCGGCGACTCACTGCGCGACGCGCTCGATCCGCGCCTCCGCACCGCCTGACGCGGGTCTACTTACCTCTGCGGCGCTTCGAGGCTTCGACCGCTCGCAGCTGGCGCACCGCCGCGGCCTTGCTCTTGGGCTTCTTGGACAGGGCGCGGCCACTCTTCGAAAAGACCTTGTAGCCGCGCCCTGCCCGTTTGACGACCATCCCTTACGACCGAGCGCGGGTGCGCGCGGCCTTCTTCGCCGCCCGCTTGCGAGCGGCCGGGCCGCGCTTCCGCGCGGCCGAGCGAGCCTGCCGCGCGAGCGCTCCGCGCGACGCCGCGCCGCGGCCCTCGCGCTTCAGCGCGCCACGCACCGCGCGGGACCGCGTCGGCGATGCTTTGCCCTTGCGCGGCACGCGCACGCCCTTGCGACGCGGCAGCCGCACGCCGGCCTTCCGCGCCTTCGAGAGACCGATCGCGATCGCCTGCTTGGTCGACCGCGCACCGTGCTTCCCCTCGCGAACGTGCTCGATCTCCTCCGCGACGAAGGGTCCGGCCTGCGTCGAGGGCGCCTTCCCCTCTCGCTTGGCCTCGCGTGACGCTTTGAGCGTCTTCTTCTCCGGCATATGGGATCACCTCCGATGGTGCCCGGGCTGCATACCGCGCGCCGGGCGCCGATGACGGGATCTCAGCCGCACGCGCCCCAGCGATCGATCCCGGATGGCGTGACGCGCCAGGCGGCGCCGCGCGTCGCGTCCGAGCCCACGACCCACACCGACGCGCCCTGCGCGAAGACGGCGCGGAGCGGGCAGGCCGTGCCGAGGTCGACGCGCCGGATGCGCTCGCCGAGGATCTCGAGCACCACGCCCCCGTCGCCGACGACCCACGTGGCCGCGCCCACCACGGCCGCCGCACGCAGCGTCGTCGTCACGTCCGATGGGATCTTCGTCCAGCCGCCCGCGGTCCAGCGCAGGAGCGCGCCACCATCGCCGGCGGCGATCGCGGTATCGATCGAGGGGATCGCGACCGCGCGCAGCGTCGCGCGCGTTCCCGTCGGACGTGGATCCCAGCCGCTCGTGATGTTCCGGTACGAGACACCGCCCTCGCCGACTATCCATACGGCCGTTCCAGCGGTCCCGACGCCGAACAGCTCGTCCGAGATCGCCCCGCCGATCGGGGTCCAGCCGAGCGCGGTCTGGCGAAGCACGGTACCGCCCGCACCGACCGCTATCGCCCCGTCGGGCAGGCGCGCCACGGCCCGCAGATCGTCGCTGCCGAAGCGGTCCACATGCACCTGACGACGGTCCTCGTCGATCGTGAGCATGCTTCCGCCGACGCCTACCGCGAGCGCCGACGCCGCGTCGCACGCCGCCCCGAGGAGCGAGCGCAGCGTCGCATCCGGGACCGTCCACGTCCGTCCGTCGAAGCGGATGGCCGCGCCGCCGTCGGAGAAGAGCCAGACCGCCGACTCCGTCGCGCAACCGGCGGTGAGCGGCTGCGCGAACGCGCGCCGCTGCACATCGGCCGGGTCCCGCGGCGTCGCGCTCGGGATGGCCAGCGCCGTCGTGCTGGGCGACGGTGTGACGGCCGCGGGACGCGTGCGGGTCCCGACGAAGAGGCCGATGCCCGCCGCGAGAACGACGAGCAGGCCCGCGAGGGCGGCAGCGCGGAGATCCGACGAGATCAGGCTAGGTAGTGAACTTCACCTGGGGCACGGCGCGCTCCGCAGCGTCGTCCACCTCGAAGTACTGCTCGGGCGTGAAGCCGAACAGGGAAGCGAACAGATTCGTCGGGAACGTCATGAGCGCGGTGTTGTAGTCGCGCACGTTGCCGTTGTAGAAGCGCCGCGCGAACTGGATCTTGTCCTCGGTGTCGCGCAGGTCCTCCTGCATCTGCTTGAAGTTCTGCACCGCCTGCAGCTGCGGGTAGTTCTCCGCCACGGCGAAGAGCGAGCGGAGCGTTCCGGTGAGGACGTTCTCCGCCTGGGCGCGCTGCTCCGGCGTACCCGTCGCGCCCGCGGAGACCGCGGCGGCGCGCGCGTTCGTGACGGCTTCGAACGTCCCGCGCTCGTGCGCGGCGTAGCCCTTGACGGTCTCGATGAGGTTCGGGATGAGATCGTGCCGGCGCTTGAGCTGGACGTCGATGTCGCTCCACGCTTCCTTCACGCGCTGGCGCAGCGTGACGAGGCGGTTGTAGGTGCCCGCGACGATCACGAGGATCAGGACGACGATCGCTACGAGAACGATGAGCCCTTCCACTTCGACCTCCGCGGGTGATAGTAGGAGCGAGGGTGGCTCACGATCACGAGCCGTGCGCCCCCGCGAGCGACGTAGCGAGCCCCGCCGTGACCCGCCGAGGGCCCCCGCGCGCGTGGGGGACCACCCGACCGTAGGGCGGATCGTGGGTCAACGCGAAATGCACGTCAGTCCCCCGCCCGTAGGGAGGGTGGTGGGACCACGCGCGTAGAGAGGGTTTCGGCGGGGGCGGCGGGGCGAGCTACGTCGGCTTGATCAGGTCACCGACGGCGCTGACGATATGGCGCGCGGAGATGCCGGCCGCGTCGAGGAGCTCGGCCGGCTTGCCGGACCCCGGCATCGCGCGCACCGCGAGGTGCCGGTAGCGCAGCGGACCGATGCCTTCCTCGGCCAGCGCGGCGAGCACGGCGTCGCCGATGCCCCCCTCGACCCAGTGGTCTTCGACGACGACGATGCGCAGGCCGGTCGCCTTCACGGCGGCGACAAGAGTGGCGCGGTCGATCGGCTTCACGGTGTACGCGTCGATCAAGCGGATCTTCGTTCCTGCTGCGTTGAGCTCGTCGGCGGCCTTGATCGCTTCGTGCAGCGTGATCCCCGCGGCGACGACCGTGACCGCGTCGTCGGCGCCACCGCCGCGCACGACCTTGCTCCCGCCGATCGGGAACTCATCGCCGGGCGTGTAGACGACGGGCGTCTTCTCGCGCGTCGTGCGCATGTAGACGATCCCCTCGCGGTCGGCCATCGCGGCCACGAGCTTCGCGGTCTGCGTGCCGTCGCAGGGATACAGCACGGTGCTCCCGTGGACCGCGCGCAGCATCGCGAGATCCTCGAGCGCCATCTGCGACGGCCCATCCTCGCCGATCGATACGCCGGCATGCGAGCCGGCGAGGCGGATGTTCGCGCGTGACACGGCGGCCATGCGGATGAAGTCGTAGGCGCGTGTGAAGAATGCGGCGAATGTCGACGCGAACGGGACGAGATGCACTACCTGCATCCCGACCGCGGCCGCGACCATCTGCTGCTCGGCTATGTACATCTCGAAGAAGCGATCGGCGTGCGCCTTCTTGAAGTCCTCGCTGTGGGTCGAGTTGCTCACCTCGGCATCGAGGACGACGATGTCGCCGCGCGCGTCGCCGAGCGCCGCGAGCGCCTCGCCGTACGCCTTCCGAGTGGCGATCGCGTCGGTGTAGGACGGCATCTTCGGCGCCGACCGCTCGAGCCGTGACGGCGTCCACGGATCAGGCCTCGTCACCTCGAAGGCGCGCGAGGGCTCGCGGCCGAGCTCGTCGAGCGCCTTCTCGGCCTCGTCGGGCTTGAGCGCCTTGCCGTGCCAGCCCTCTCTGTCCTCGAGGAACGACACGCCCTTCCCCTTGATGGTGCGCGCCACGATCGCGGTGGGACGCTCCGCGTCGCGGGCGCGCTCGAAGGCGTCGTCGATCTCTTCGAGGTCGTGCCCGTCGATGACGAGCGCGTCCCACCCGAACGCCTCGATGCGCTGCGCGTACGCGTCGGTGTCCCACTGGAGCTCGGTCGGGCCCCGCTGCCCGAGGCGGTTCACGTCGACGATGGCTGTGACGTTCGCGAGGCGCTCATGGCCCGCGCGGTCGAACGCCTCCCACACGGATCCCTCGGCGGTCTCGCTGTCGCCGAGGAGCGCCCACACGTGGTAGGGCGCCCGGAGGACGCGCCGGCCGGCCCAGGCCACGCCCACCGCGATCGGAAAGCCCTGTCCGAGCGATCCGGTGGCGACGTCCACCCACGGCAGGATCGGGGTCGGGTGCCCCTCGAGGCGGCTGCCCAGCCTACGGAACGTGAGCAGCTCCTCGTCGGAGATCGCGCCCGCGGCGCGGAAGAGGGAGTACACGAGCGGCGACGCGTGCCCCTTCGAGAAGATGAGGTGGTCATTCGGCGGATCGTCCGGCTTCCCGAAGTCGTAGCGCAGGTGCCCTGCCAGGAGCACGGCCATGAGGTCGGCCGCCGACAGGGACGACGTCGGGTGGCCCGAACCCGCGGCAGTGCTCGACCGGATGCTGTCCGCCCGCAGCTGTCGCCCGAGGGCGCGGTACGTATCGAGCTTGGCGGGTGCGATGACCGCCACGGGTCAACGGTATCGCACAATGCCGCCCGGAAGCGAAGCGTCGTTCGACGAGAAAGGTCGTGATCGATGGAGATCGGTCTCTACGGCCTCGGCCGCATGGGCGGCAACATGGTCACGCGTCTGGCGCGCGGAGGACATCGCGTGGTCGCGGGCAACCGGAGCCCGGGACCGGTCGATGACGCCGTCGGACATGGTGCGATCGGCTCGAGCTCGGTCGCCGACATGGTCGCGAAGCTCAAGGCGCCACGCGTGCTGTGGGCCATGGTCCCCGCGGGCGAGCCGACCGACGCCACGCTCCGCGAGTTCATGGCGCACGCGACGCCGGGCGACATCCTCGCCGACGGCGGGAACTCCTACTTCCGCGATTCGATGCGGCGCTCGGACGAGGCGGCGGCGAAGGGCTTCCGCTTCGTCGACGTCGGCGTCTCGGGCGGGATCTGGGGGCTCGACCTCGGCTACTGCATGATGGTCGGCGGGCCGAAGGACGCGGTCGACGTCATGCGTCCGCTCCTCGACACGCTCGCTCCGCCGAATGGATGGGACCACTTCGGCAAGGCCGGCGCCGGCCACTTCGTGAAGATGGTCCACAACGGGATCGAGTACGGGATGATGCAGGCCTACGGCGAGGGCTTCGAGCTCCTGCACGCCTCCGAGTTCGGGATGGACCTGCGGCAGGTCGCGAGGGTGTGGAACAACGGCAGCGTCGTGCGCTCGTGGCTGCTCGAGCTGGCGGAGCGCGCGTTCGAGCAGGAAGGCACCGACCTCAGTGGGATCAAGGGCTACGTCGCCGATTCAGGCGAAGGCCGCTGGACGATCCTCGAGGCGATCTCCCACGACGTGCCCGCCACCGTGCTGGCGCACTCGCTCTTCGCGCGGTTCACGTCGCGCCAGGAGGACTCGTACGCGATGAAGGTCGCGGCCGCACTCCGCAACCAGTTCGGCGGGCACGCCGTCAAGAAGGAATGATCCCGTAGCCACCACCACGGTCGTCAACCCACTGCGCGCTGGGCTGCGTCTCGCGCGCATGCCCGAGCCGAGCGTCATGGTCATCTTCGGGGGGACCGGCGATCTCGCCTCGCGCAAGCTGATCCCGGCGCTCTACGACCTCGCGCGCCAGCGATCGCTCCCGCCGGCGTTCGCGGTGGTCGGAGTGGGCCGACATGGGATCACCGACGCCGAGTACCGAGAGCAGATGCATGACGCGGTCGGGCAGCACAGCCGGTCGCGCCCGATCGACGATGACGTGTGGCGTTCCTTCGCCGACCGCCTCTTCTACGTGTCGGTGCACGCGGACGAGGGCTACGACGACCTGCGGCGCCGCCTCGCGCAGTTCGACGCCGAGATGGGGACCGACGGGGACCGGCTCTTCTACCTCGCGACGCCGCCAACGCAATACACGTCCATCGTCGGCTCGCTCGGCCGCCACGAGCTCACGCGCAACGGCAAGGGCTGGTCGCGGATCGTCGTCGAGAAGCCGTTCGGCCGCGACCTCGACAGCGCCCGCGCCCTCTCCGCGGCGCTCCACGAGGTCTTCGACGAGAACGAGATCTTCCGCATCGACCACTACCTCGGCAAGGAGACCGTCCAGAACATCCTCGTCCTGCGCTTCGCGAACTCGATATTCGAGCCCGTCTGGGACCGCCGCTACGTGGATCACGTGCAGATCACCGTCGCCGAATCGCTCGGGGTCGAGGAGCGCGCCGGGTACTACGACACGGCCGGCGCGATGCGCGACGTGGTGCAGAACCACCTGCTGCAGCTGCTCGCGCTCGTCGCCATGGAGCCGCCCGCCGCGTTCGACGCGAACGCGGTGCGCGACGAGAAGGTGAAGGTCCTCCGCGCGATCCGTCACATCCGCCCCGATGAGGTCGGCGATCGCGCGGTGCGCGGCCAGTACGGCGCCGGCTTCATCGAAGGCGTCCCCGTGCCCGGCTACCACGACGAGCCCGGCGTGCCGCCCGAGTCGCGGACCGATACGTTCGTCGCGCTCAAGCTGTTCGTCGACAACTGGCGCTGGGAAGGGACGCCCTTCTATCTCCGGCACGGAAAGCGCCTGCCCAA
>Ga0070698_100003998_pt1 | contig 16234 bp, 9 predicted proteins | sample KBSK1502metaG_FD_65477 | JGI IMG/M metagenome (GOLD analysis project Ga0070698, IMG submission 65477) | Corn, switchgrass and miscanthus rhizosphere microbial communities from Kellogg Biological Station, Michigan, USA - KBS K1-50-2 metaG | ecosystem: Host-associated > Plants > Roots >...
CCATCTGCGCGTTGATGAACGGGTTGTAGTCCTGCTCGCCGAGCTTGGGCCACTGCTGGTCGACGATCTGGACGCTCGGCTTGATCTTCTTCAGGTGCTCGACGAACGCCTTGGTGACGTCCTGGCCGTAGGCGTAGTCGAAGCTGATGGTCGCGATCTGCGTCACCGGCCACTTGGCGACGATCTCGGCCGCGCTCCGCCCTTCCATCGTCGTGGTCGCCGCCACGCGAAACACGTAAGGGTGGAGCTTGTCGGCGGCCGTGAGCTGATCGGTCTTGGGGATCGGCGCGATGAAGACGATCTTCTGTTCCTTGGCGATGGCCGAGACGGCCGGCCCTTCGGCGGACGTCAGGGTGCCGACCAGGAAGTCGACGTTCTCTTTCAGGATGAGCTCGCGGGCGACGCGGACTGCTTCGTTGGCGTCGGCCTTGGAATCGCGCACCAGCAGCTCGATCTTGCGGCCGAGCACGCCGCCCTTGGCGTTGAGCTCCTCCACGAACATCTGCGCGCCCTTCGACGCGGGCTCGCCGAAGAGGGCCGGTGGGCCGGAGAGCGGCATCGGCATGCCGACCTTGATCGGCTTTTGGGCCTCGGCGGCGAGCGGCAGCGTCAGGAGCGTGGCCAGGAGCAGTATGAAGACGTGCAGCATGACAGAGCCTCCTATCGCGGGTCGTTTCGCCCGGGCGATGGTGTCGCTCAGAGCGCCGGCAGCCCCGGGACACGCACGCGAATACGGTACACCGAGGTCGAAGCCGTGATGTAAAGGGAGCGGAGATCGTCGTCGCCGAAGGCCATGTTGGCCGTGTGCTCGGGCACGCGGATGACGCCGAGATCGACGGCCTCGGGGTTGAAGACGTGGATCCCGCCCGGTCCGCAGCAATAAACGTTGCTCTGCGAGTCGAGCTTCATTCCGTCGGGCGCGCCCTTGCCCTCGCCCTTCGTCTCCGCCCACACGCGCCCGCCGGCCAGGGTGCCGTCGCTCTTCACGTCGAAGACGCGGATGTGCTGGCGAGCCGTGTCGTTCACGAAGAGTCGGCGGCCGTCGAGCGAGAAGCAGAGCCCGTTCGGCCGATCGAAGTCGTCCACGAGCAACGTCGGCGATCTCGGATCTGTCCCCGCGCGGAAGACGCCCTGAAAACCCAGCTCCTGAGGGCGGGGGACACCGAAGAACTCGGCGCGGCCGTAGGGCGGATCGCTGAAGTAGATGGAGCCGTCCGGCGCGCACACGATGTCGTTGGGGCTATTCAGCTGCTTGCCGTTCCAGTGCGTGGCGATCGGCTGCGTGGATCCGTCGGCGAGGGTCACCGTCACCTGGCTCGTGGCGTGCTCGCAGGCGAGCAGGCGCCCCCGACGGTCCCAGGTGAGCCCGTTCGATTTCGCGCACGGCTTTCGAAACGTCGTGACGCCGTCGGTCGCCGACCACCGGCGCAGATGATCACCCGGCATGTCGCTCCAGAGCAGGAAGCGCCCGCGCGGATGCCAGAGCGGTCCTTCGGTGAAGAGGCAGCCGCCGGCGATCTTCTCGAAGGTCACAGCCGGACCCACGATTGCACTCAGGCGGGGATCGCGAACTTCTAGGCTCCTCAGGCGGTGCGCTCCATGGATTCCTCGCCGTCGCGGAATTCTGATCCGGAGGCGAGGAGCGTAGCACGAGAAGCTCGCGGAGCGCCAGGCGGCGCCCACAGCGACCGCCATGACTCGGGCTTCATCACGACAGAGCGATCACGACCTTGCCCACCTGCTGGCCAGTCAGCAGGAGAGGAAGGCAACTTCGAGGAGTCAGTGACCACTACGCGGGACGGGGGCTGCATCGCTGTGCTCGGAGGGCGCGCCGGCTGTCCACGCTCCGTCAGGCACGTGATGGGCACGTCCACGGATCCTCGGCGGTGTAGCGATACTTCGAGCTGATCTCTGAGCGCCGCGCGCGTCACCGGGAGAATGAGACGACGCAACTCGGGGTCGTTGCGGAGATCTTCGGTCGCCACGACACGGAACTGGCGAATCGCCTCGGCGAACACCTCGTCGGGCTAACGGTCGACGGGCTCGAACACGTTGAATCCCGGCAGCCACTCTGCCTCGACCTGGATCTTGACCTGCTTCGCGCTGGCACGGCCTTCCTTCGTGTCATCCCGCCGCATAGCGGCCGCATCGTCGTCCCGGTCAAGCCGATACGCCGATCACCACTTTCCCCAGATGCCTGCCGGTCAGCAGATGAACGAACGCGTGTCGCGCTGACGTGAGCCCTTCGAAGACCCGATCGATGACGGGGTGGATGCCGTTCGAATCGACGAACGCCACATAGCGCTCGAGCTCGGCCCGGCTCCCGACGAACAGCCCATGGACGCGGATCTGGCGCATCAGAACCTCCGTCAGGTCGGTTGGGCGGGTTCGAGGCGCCAGAACCCCGATCAGCACGACGGCGCCGCCGTCTCGCGTCGCCTTGATCGAATTCGAAAGCGTTCCGGGACCGCCGACCTCGACCACGGCGTCGACGCCGCCTCCACTCCACTCCCGAACCATGTCTGCCCACGGGTCGCGCTCGTAGTTTGCGGTGAAGTCGGCACCAAGAGCCTGGACGCGCGCCAGCTTTGCGTCGGAGGAGGAGGTCACCGCCACCTGCGCACCGAGGTGTTTGGCGATCTGAAGCGCCATGATGCTGACCCCGCCCGTCCCGAGCAGCAGCACGCGGCTTCCGGGCTCGATCTGGGCGGCTCGCGCCAGAGCGCACCACGCCGTCAGGCCAGCGACAGGAAGACAGGCAGCCTCCTCGAACGACATCGTCTCAGGGATTCGGAGCACGGCGCTCGATGGGAGTACGCGCTCCTCGCATAGCACCCCCTGCGCGGGGCCGCCCAGCGTTGTCAGTCGCATGCGCGGCTCGAGGCGTCCGTGCTGCCAGTCAGGGACCATGTGGGTGCAGACTCGATCTCCGGGTGCAACGCCGCGGACGGCATCACCGACCTCGAGGACCACCCCAGCGCTATCGCTGCAGGGAATGAGCGGCACGCTTAACCCGGCAGCATAGGTGCCCCGCACAACGAGGACGTCACGATAATTCAACGACACGGCTTTGACATCGATTCGGACGAGGTCCGGGCCCAATCGCTCCGCCGGACGGTGGTCGGGGCGCAGGTTCCCCACGCCAAAGCGCTCGATGGCCATGACGAGCGGCATCGTCAGTCCTCGCCGGTTCGATCCGACACCGGAGTCGTCAGCTCTCGGTTGACGACGTCGATGAGCATTTCCTCATCCTCGACGACGAGGAAATGGTCGGTCTCGACCGTGATCAGCTGAAAACGCCCCGTGGTGAATTTTTTCCAAGCGGCGGCGTTCTCGGGAGTGACGTAGGTGTCGTGAAGCCCGGTGAGACAGGTGATAGGGACGTCGAAGATCCCGTTCGGCGTATAGCGATAGTTCGAGGTCATCTCGAATTCTGCGCGGATCACCGGCAGGATCAGGCGCCGCAGTTCGGGATCGCTGAGAAAGCTTTCCGTCGCCAGCACCTTGAACTCCCGCAGCGCCTCCGCGAATATGTCGTCGGATTGACGGTGCACGGGCAGGAAGATGTCATAGTCGGGCAGCCTGCAGAGGCGAACCAGCAGGTTCAATTCGAACTGCTGGTGCCGGTGCAGCTCGTCCGGCGCGCGGGCGCCTGAGACGAAGACATGGACCGGACCTCGTCGTTGCTGACGCAGCAACGCTCGCACCGTTTCGAACAAGGTCAGCGCCCCCAGGCAATGGCCGTACACGGCGAAAGGCTTGTCGAGGAACGGCAGCAGCTCCGTCACCAGATCCGCGACGAACGTCTCCATGTCCCGGATTGGTGGTTCGTCGATACGGGTCTGGCGACCGGGCGGCTCGATGGCGACCAGCTCGATGCTGGGATGCAGACGATCCACCCACGGACGAAACGTGGCCGCGCCACCTCCGGCAAACGGAAAGCAGAACAATCGCGTGCGGGCCTGCGGGTTGGCTCGCGGAAAGATCAGCCAGCCGTGACCGGCCACGGCCGCCGTCGGTCCCCGGTGCATCGCGGCGCGCTCGTCCGGCCGCGGCTCCGTCGGCGGAGTCTCGTCAGGAAAGAGCTCGGCGACGAGCGCTCTGACGCTCGAACCCTTTAACAACACGGCGGTCGGGACCGTGATGTCGAGCGCTTGTCGCAGCCGATTCGCGAGCGAGACCGCGAGCAGCGAATCGAGGCCGAGCTCGTTCAGCGGCTGATCGACATCGACGAGGTTTGGCAGCCCGAGGATACGACTCGCGTGACGGCGCACGGTTTCGAGCACGCCACCCGGACCTGTGCGCTCGGCGATGTTCGATGCGTGCGCGACGGCCTCGGCCATCTCGCGGTAGAGCGGCGGTACGTCTGCGAATTGTGCGAGGAACTCGGGCCAGCGCGTTTCGGAAACCAGCACTTGCGCCGGGCCACCATTGAGGAAGCGCAGCAGCACGGCGAGACATGTCTCCAACGGCAGCGGCGCCGTGCCGCGCTCCTTCCACAGCACTGTCCCACTGGGTCCCCAGCGCTCAGCGAGCGCGGCGCCGGCCCAGGGGCCCCAGTTGAGCACGATGGCGGGCAATCCGTTGGCCCGTCGAAAAGTCGCGAGCGCATCCAGGAAGCTGTTCGCCGCCGTGTAGGCGGCCTGACCCGCTCCACCCCAGACGCTCAGCACAGACGAAAACAAGACGAAGAAGTCGAGGTCGAGTTCGCTGGTCTCCCGATGCAAGAGCCACGCGCCGGCCACCTTCGGCGCGAAAACCGTTCGCAACTGTTCCTCGGTGACGTTGGCGAGCACGGCCGCTTCGAACACCGCTGCGGCGTGGATCACGCCCTTGAGGGGCGGCATCGACCGATGGATATGGCTGAGGACCGCCTGAACGTCACTTACGCGCGTCACGTCCGAGGCCATCACGACCACGTCGGTGCTGCGGCGAAGCGTGTCGAGCGCCGACCGTGCGCGGCCGTCGGCGCCATGACGCCCGCTCAGCACCAGGTGGCGCGCGCCGGCCGCCACCAGCGCCTCGGCGACCTTCAGGCCGAGCCGCCCGAGTCCGCCGGCGATCCAGTACGTCGCGTGCTCGAGCAGCGCGGCGGGTCGGAGCGGCACGGCGTCGGCGTCGATCCGCGTCATCCTGGGCGCCAGTCGTTTCCCAGCGCGCCAGATGATCTGATCCTCGGGGCTCGCGGCCGTCAGCTCCTGAATGAGCAGGTCGGCCGCGGCCGTGTCATCGGCATCGATCGGAAGATCGATCAACCCACCCCACAGGTCCGGATGTTCAAGCGCGAGCGTCCGCCCCAGTCCCCACAATGGGCTCTGCGCGACTTCGACCGCGGGCGCACCGTTGTCTCCCTGCGCGCCGCGGGTGACGAGCCAGAGGCGCGGCGGCGTGCGGAGTCGGCCCCGAACACGATCCAGCGCCCTCACCAGATCGACGCATCGGCCACAGACCAGCGCCTCCGTCGATGGCGTTGGCGGGGAATCGGTCGGTCGCAGGGACGGCGCCGAGAGCGCCCCGAGATAAACGATGCCAACAGCATCGTCGGGCATCGCGTCCGTCATCTCCTCGACCGCGGCGGTGCTCGGAGTGACCAGCACGACGCGTTCGCACTTTTGCGCGCTCAATGCGTCGGCGAGGCGCTTCGCGATGCCGCTTGACTCTGCAACGATGTACCAGCACGAGCGAAGAGTCCCAGATGGTTGTGTGTGAGGCGCGTCGCGCCACTTGACGCCATAGAGCAGTGTTCCGAGGTCGCGGCTCTCGCCGGGCCCGAACATGGACTCGTCGGTTTCCCGAATCGTGAGGCCGCGGAACATCGCCACTGCGCGGCCGTCTTCGTCCCACACGTCCAGGTCGAGCTTGAGCCGCGCCTCGTCTTCACCTCTGGGCTCGGCCAGCGACGCGTGCACCCAGCCACGAGTCACCCCCGTTCGATAGAGGTTGAAGCGATCGACCGAGACGGGGACATAGATCCTGCTCTCGTTTCGCGGCGCCTCGTCAAATGTCCCGTACTTTCGAACCATTGCCGCATACACGTGAAGGCAGGCATCGAGGAACGCGGGATGCAGCAGATAGCCGTCAGTTTCGACCCCGGGCGGGAGCGCGACGCGCGCGAACGCCTCGTCGTCGCCCCGCGACAGATCTACGATTCCACGAAACGCCGGCCCGTAGGAGAGACCGCGAGCGGCGAGGGACTGATAGAACGACATCGGCGGCACGGCCACAGTCCGGGCCCGGGCGGCTGGCGAAGGAAACGGGGCAAATTCACCGGCCACAGCGTCCTCCACAACGCCGCTGGCATGTAACAGCCAGGGATCGTCGCTGTCCAGTCCCGTGCTCTCCAGCCGGAAGGCCGCGCGATCGCCCTGTGGCTCGAGTGTGACCTGCACGACAACGGCTCCGTCTTCGGGCATCACGAGCGCCCGCTCGTAGACGAAATCTGAGATGAGCGGTCGCGCGAACCCAAGAGCGTTGCGCGCCGCGGCCATCACGGTGTCGAGCGCAGCTGTGGTCGGGAGCACGATTCGTCGGAACAGGCGGTGATCGCCGAGGAATGGACGGTGGTCGACCGCGAGCACCGACTCGAACCGGACACCGTCACCGAGCCGATCGCCCAGCAGCGGATGCGGGCGATCGACGCGAGCTGCCGTGTGCGGTTCGGCGGCTCGCAGTTCAGGGCCATGAGGTTGCCGCATCCAGTAGTCGCGATGCTGGAACGGGTACGTCGGCAGGCTGATGCGCCGGGCGCCCGAGGACTCGAAGGTCTTCCACCGGATCGTGCAGCCCTCGAGGTAGAGCCGGCGGAGCGCACCGAGCACGCTCCGCAATTCGTCCTCGCGCGTGCCCATCGAAGGAATCCAGGCGGCGTCGTGCGTGACGGATCGCCGACCGAGTGTGATCAGGGTGGCGCCGGGCCCGATTTCCAGCATGATCGCGCCTGGGCGCGCGGCGGCTTCCACGGCTGCGCCGAAGCGGACGGTTTGGCGGAGCTGGTCGCTCCAGTAGAGCGGCGGTGGGGGGTCCTTGACCTCGTCGCCCGTGAGCGTCGAGATCCAGCGGATGCGGGGCGCCTTGAACGCGACGGTTCGGGCGACCGTCCCGAACGGCTCGAGGACGGGTTCCACGAGCGGCGAATGGAATGCATGCGAGACCTTGAGCTCTGCCACCGGGATGTCGAGGCGGCGGCAGCGCGCGACAAAGGACGCCAGAGCGGCCTTGGATCCTGAAACGACCGTGCTGTCAGCAGCGTTCTCGGCTGCGACGGCGAGGTCGTGCGCGCCATCGGGCCACAGCGTGCGGACGGTGTCCGCGCGCGTGCCGACCGCCACCATGCCGCCGCCGTCGCTCAGGTCGTTCATCAATCGAGCGCGAGCGGCGACCAGCCGGACGCCGTCCTCCAGCGAGAAGACGCCGGCCGCAACGGCAGCGGCGAACTCGCCGACGCTGTGCCCGACGACCGTGTCCGGGATGATTCCCCATGCCGCCCAGAGGTTCGTCAGCGCGACCTCGAGGGCGAAGAGCGCCGGCTGGGCGTAGAACGTTCGTGTGAGCCGCGTTTCGTCGTCGCTGAAGAGCGCTTTGCGGAGATCGATTCCGGCGATCTTGAACAGGGCGAAGCAGCGCTCGAGCGTGTCGCGCACGAGCGGCTCGCCTCGATAGAGCGCTTCTCCCATACCCGCGTACTGAGATCCCTGTCCCGAGAACAGAAACACGATCGGTCGGCGGCGGCGTTTCGCCTCGGGCCCGACCTGCCCTCCGTCGCTCGCGACGAAGCGGTCCAGCTGGTCAAGTAGCTCGGCGCGGTCGCGCCCCACTGCGGAGAATCGATGACCGAAATGGTGACGGCCGCTATTTGCGGTCAGGCAGGCGTCGTGAATGTCCGGGGCATCCTTGGCCGCCAGCGCACCTCGGACGTTCGCGACATGTACGGCCAGGGCTTCTTGCGTTTTGGCCGAAAGGTTGAGCACGACGACCGGCCGTGGCTTCCGCGCTCGCTTCGGCGGAGGCGGCGCCTCCTCGATCACGACGAAGGCGTTGGTACCGCCCATGCCGATCGAGTTCACCGCGGCGCGGCGCGGGGCGGAGCCTTTTTTGAACGGCCGAAGCGCCGTGTTGACGAAGAACGGAGAGCGCTCGAACGGAATTCTCGGATTCGGCGTCTCGAAGTGCAGGCTCGGCGGGATAGCGCCGTGGTGCAGTGCGAGCGTCGCTTTGAGCAGCCCCGCCAGCCCGGCGCACTGCTCGAGGTGGCCGAGATTCGACTTCACCGAACCGATCGGACAGAAACCGATCCGGTCCGTGTGAGCCGGGAACGCCCGCGTCAGCGCCTGGATCTCGAGTGGATCGCCGAGCACGGTCGCCGTCCCATGACATTCCACGTAGCCGATCGTGTCGGGCAGTACCTGCGCCCGCGCCAACGCCTCGGTCATCGCCCGGGCCTGCGCCTCGACGGTCGAGGCCGTGTAGCTGAGCTTCATCCCGCCGTCGTTGTCGATGGCCGAGCCTCGAATGATCGCGTAGATGCGATCGCCATCGGCGAGCGCCGCCGCAAGCGGCTTGAGCAACACGGCGGCGACGCCGCTGCCGAAGAGCGTTCCGCTTCCCTTCGCGTCGAAGGCGCGGCAGTGTCCGTCGGGCGAGTAGATACCGCCCGGCTCGGCCAGATAGCCCCGCAGATGAGGAACGCGCACCACCGAGGCGCCGGCGAGCGCCATGTCCGCCTCACCGTCACAGAGGCTTCGGCAGGCCAGATGGACGGCCACCAGCGAAGTGGAGCAGGCCGTCTGCACATTCACGCTCGGCCCGGTGAGGTTGAGCTTGAACGACACGCGCGAGCAGAGGAAGTCGCGGTCGTTGCCGATATGACCGAGGTCGCCCGTCTGACCTCGCAGTTCCGGATGGTCGTGGTGGACCATGTAGCTGGAGACAAGGCCGCCGGCGCCAGCGTAGACGCCGACGACGCCTTTGTCGCCGAGCGGGTCGTAACCGGCATCCTCGAACGTCTCCCACGCGACCTCGAGGAACAGGCGATGCTGCGGATCCATCAGCCGCGCTTCGGCCGGCGAATAGTCGAAGAACGCCGCGTCGAAGCCGGCAGGCGATTCGAGGATCGGCGAGGCTTTCACGTAGTGCGGATGCCCGAGAACGTTCGGCGGGACTCCGCCGGCCCGCAGCTCGTCATTGGAGAAGAACGCGATCGATTCCACACCTTGGACCAGATTGGTCCAGAAGGCCTCGGGCGTGGCGGCGCCGGGAAGCCGGCACGCCATGCCGATGATCGCGATGTCCGAGGGCTGAGAGCGCCGCCGACTCCGGGCTACCCGCGCTGGCCGCGAACGCTTACCCAGCGGCATTGGACCTGGGGCGAGACTATCGGCCGTTCACGAAGTCGCGGTACGCGCGACAGAGGTCTGCGACGGTGCGGATCTCGGTAATGGGCACGGCCTCCAGGAACGGATCGACTTTCCATTTCTGCTCGAGTCGAGCGATCAGCGCAGCGAGATCGAGCGACGTCAGTCCGGTCGCCACGAGAAGCGCATCTTCGTCGAACGGCGCGACCGGATGGCCACGGCGCTGCAGCACGTCCGCGATCGCGAGGCGGATGGTTTCCTCGATTTCGGCGTCGGTGGGCTTGCCGGTCAGCATGTGATTCCTCCGTCGACCACGAGCGTCTGCCCCGTGATGAAACCCGCCGCGGACGACAGCAGGAACAACGCCGCCCCGGCGATCTCATCGGCAGTGCCCAACCGGCCGAGCGGCGTGCTGCGCACCAACGTGCGCAGCTGGCGCTCGGTCAACCCGGCGACCATCTCGCTCTGGAAGTATCCCGGCGCCAGCGAGTTGACCCGGATGTTGCTGGGGCCCAGCTCGCGCGCCAGGGCCCGGGTGAACCCGTCGAGTGCGGCCTTGGTGGCGCTGTAGACCGCGACGCCGGCATTGCCGCGCACCGCGTTGACCGACGAGATGTTCAGGATGCAGCCGCCGCCCCGCGAGATCATCGTCGGCGCGCACAGCCGCGTCAGCACGAGGTTGGCGCGGAGGTTGAGCTCGAGCGTCTCGTCGATCTCTTGCAGGCGCATCAGCGGGAACGCGCCGAAGCGCCCCACAGCGGCGTTGTTCACGAGAGCGTCAACGCCGCCCCAGCGCTCGGCGACCGCGTCCACGAACCGTTTGAGCGTCGCGGCGTCATGGGCGTCCACCGGCGCCCAGTAGAAGCGCGCACCATCGGGGTCCTTCTCGCGCTGCTCTTCCACGAACGGACCGCTCGATCGGCTGAACGTGGCGACCACGTATCCCGCCTGCAGGCACCCGCGCGCGATCGCAGCGCCGAGTCCGCGACTGCCTCCGCTGATCAACGCAACGCGGTCTCCCACTCGCGCTCGCCTATTCGCCTCAGGCCGATGTCACGCGCGCTGCCACAGCGTGGGCCCGCAGCTTCTTGAAGCGCGGGCCATGGTGCTCTCCGTCGATGACCTCGATGTAGGCCGGAATCTTCCACGGCGCCAGCCTCCCTTGGCAGTGCCGATAGATCCGCTGCTCGAGCGTCGCCGCATCGTCGAGTCCCCGGGGCGTCACGCGAGCCGCGACGATGTGGCCCATCACCGGACTGTGGTGCCCCCAGACGGTCGCCTCGCGGATGTCGTCCATTTCGAGCAACACGCTCTCGACCTCGACGGGGTGGACTTTCTCGCCGCCGACATTGATCACGTCGCTGGTGCGACCGAGGATCCGCACGTACGCGCCGTCGACCTCGACGAGGTCACCGGTGTTGTACCAGCCCGCCTCGTCGAAGGGGCTCGGCGCGTTCAGGTAGCCGAGCATTGCGGTCTCGGATCTGATCCAGAGAACGTCGTCGACCACGCGGGCCTCACACCCCACGCCTCCGATCTCCAGCCACAGCGAATCCGGAGTCCTCGACCTCGTCGGCAACACCCCCAGCTCGGAGAGGCCGTACGTCTGCTTGAACCGAACGTGCGGGAACAACGGCGTCAACGCCGCCAGCGTGCTCGATGGCATCGGCTCGGTGCCGTAGGTGATCAGCCGGAGCGACGAGAGATCGTAGCGCTCGTACAGGCCCGACATGACCAGCATGCGCAGGAACGTCGGCGTCGTTGGGAGTAGCTCGACGCGATACCGTTCGACGCTGCGGCACACCGGCTCCGGCCGGCGATCCTCGCTCAGTATCGCTGTCCCGCCATGCGCCAACGCGTGCAGCAGTGTGTGAATCCCGCCGAGATGGTCGAGCTGCAGGAACAAGAGGCTTCGGTAGCCGCCCGCAGGCTCGCGATACCGCCTCAGCAGCGTGTCGACCTCGAACAGCGCGGCCTTGCGCGCGCCCGTAGAGCCCGAGCTGAACACGACTAGACCGCCGCATCCTCGCTCGCGCAGCCGCTGCAGCAACGGCGCCGGCGCCGTGGAGGACATCACCGATTCAAACGACCATGCGGCCGGCGCGGCGAAGTCGACGAGCACCTGGACATGCGCAATCTCCAGGTCACGCCGGTGCTCTTCACCACTCGCGGGCAGGGGAACCGCAACTCTGCCGCTCAACAGCAGGGTGAGAAAAAGCGCACACACCTCCGGCGAGGCAGGGCCCTGTACGCCGATGACCGAGCCGGCCGGGAGCCCGCGATTGGCGAGAATCTCCGACCACGCCTCGATCCGCTGCAGAAGCCCGCGGTAGGTCATCGCGTGGCGCGGCTCGACGATGGCGTCTCGATCGGGGAACCGCGCGAGACGCTCAAGAAGCCAGTGGGTCATGGATTCGCTACTGCTTTCCGCCACCGCGCGCCTGTTCCCGCATTCTGTTGTGGATCTCGGCCCGCGCCTGTTCTTCTCGAAGGAGGTCCTCGAGCAGCTTACGCGTCTTCGCCGTGGCTTCCTCGTGCAACCCGACGATTTCGTTGTACGCCAGTTGTTGCAGCCGGAATACGGACGGCACGGCGGCGATGATCGCCGTGAGGATATTGCTGACGGCCTTCTTGGCTTCCTTGCGCTCGTCGCTATCCAGGACCTTCTTGTACTTGTCTAGGATCTGGATCTGGAGCTTTAGCAGCTCCTGGAGCGTTTCGCGACCAATCTTCTCCTCCATGATGGGTCTCCCTCACCGCCGGATCAGGGCATGAACAAGCTATCGAACAGGCTGAGGAAATCGCGGATCAGTGGCCGATCGTTGCGGACCCTGTAGTAGCGATAGAGTCGCTCGAACTTGTCCGGATTCCCCGACTGGGTCGCCGCGTCCCGCTCTACAGAGAATTGCTTCGCCGCCTTGTAGCCGATGTCCCATAGCGACAACGCATTCGAATAGCTCCAGTCGAGAATACGCCGCGCGTCCTGTGCCTGAATCGGAAACGGGACGTAGTAGATCTTGGGAGCCGCGACCCCCTTCTTCTCCAGGAAAGCCTCGAGCCGGGAGTATAGGGCCAGTGTGTACTCACTCAGGCAAACAATGGGGTCCATGACTGCCAGCTCGAGGGCTTCCTGAATGTTGCCAGGATCGAGCCAGAGATCGGTAACGACCGTGTCGAGCGCGACCAGCATATCGACCTCAGGCTGGCCGTTTTTGTACAGAGCGTCCCAGACGGCTTCCAATCCTGACGGGTCGTGAGCCGCGCCTTCCGTGTACATCCGGTCGTCGACCACCGTCGGCTCGTAGAGCCACGGCATGGCGAGGGCCGCGTAAAACGACTCCGGCCTCAGGGTGGCGTTGTCGAACGTGGTCAGTTTCAGTCTGCCGAGATCGAAGGCGTTCAGGAAGAATTTCGTCGGATGCGTGCTCAGCGCGGGCCAATTCACCAGGTCATCGATCACGCCCGCGCGCGTGCAGACGCTCGTTGAGCCGTACCAGAGCGTGGTCGGCGTCAGCGCGGCCACCATGAGGCCGATCGAGTCGTTGAAGAAGCGGCGTAGACCACTGTGCGGTCTGTCGTCGGGCGTCAGATCGAAGTGCGGCAGACCGCGGCCGAGCCGCCAGAAGGTCTCGGTCCAGGGACCTCGCTTGAGGAAGATCTTGTAGTTGTCGGGAATGACACTGTAGATGAGATCGTGGACGTTGATGTAGACCGTCGATTTCAGCGACGCGGCCGGATCGCCGTTTTTCGGGACTGTGTAGAGCAAGGCTGGCAACGCCCCGGCGCCGGCCGTCCCGATGAGATCGAAGCGGATTCCATGCTCGTAGAACGCGCAGAGTGCACCGGCGGCCAGGTGAAGATTCGGCGCGCCGCCACTGACGAGCACGCCTATTCGGGAGCGCTGGGCTGACTGCTCGCCGACTTGCACCGTGCTCATCGCGACGTCTCCTCTCCGCTCGACCTGCCTGGCCCGTACTTCTCTCTCTCCGTGGAGGCAAACCGGCTCGCGGGTTCGAACAAGTGTGCGTGGAAGACTCTCAGGAATTGTTGCGACCGATCCTCGAGCCGCCCCGCGTAGCGGTAGACTCTCTCGAACTCGGCATCGGCTCGAAGTAGCCCCGCGACGAACTGCCGGGCTGCGCAGTACCCGACGCTTTCGAGCGTGACCGCGTTGGCGTGCGTCCACTCCAGCATCTGGGGATAGTACGCCGGCGGAATCTGGCATGGTGGGAAATCGAACGGAATGCGATAGAGCCGTGGAAGCTTCAGCGGACCGTTCGTGCCGACCGGCGGGTTGACGCTTTGCTCCGTGTTCGCATAGAGGGCCAACGTGAGGACCTGCAGCGACACGATAGGATTCAGGAGCATGAGCTGAAACGCGTCGTGGATGTTCACCGGGTGGCGCCAGATCGCGGGGCCGAGCGGATCGAGCGCGATGACCATGTCGAGCTTGCGTTCCTTGAGCCAGATGGCCTGCAGTCCGGTGGGGTCATGCGTCGCGCCGGTGGTGAACAGCCGACCGCGGGCGCGCTCCGGTGGAAACAGCAGGAACATCGCTTGGGCGGCACGAAACGCATCGGCGGCGACGTGCTGGTTGCCGCCGCTCCGGTTGCCGAAGATCCGCTGCGCCTGGTCCGAGATATCGAACGCGTTGAGGTAAAAGCGCCGCGAAAAGTTGGGATCGCGCAGCGCGTCGAAATCGACGCGCTCCTCCAGCATCGATGTCTGGCTCAGCAACGCGTTGCGGTAGCTCTCCAGCGAGGGCGGTGTGAGGGCGGTGGCGGCCAGCTCCATCCCGTCGTTGATGAATCTCGCCACCGGGCTCGACGAGCCGGGATCGACGGGGATTTTCGGCAGGTGTTCGCGGAGCTCATATGCCAGCTGGGCAAAGGGGCTGTTCTTGTAGAACACCTTGAAGTTGAACGGCACGAACCGGTGCAGGAGGTCGGAGACGAAGAGATTCGGCAACTCCTGCAGGGCCTCGGTGGGCGTTTTCCCCTTTGGCGCGAGATACAAGAGCCCGATGAGCCCCCCGATACCGGAGGTGCTGACGACGTCGATTGGGATGCCTTCTTTGAGGAACCCGAGCATGACGCCCGACATGAGCGTCATGGCGGGCGCCCAACCGCTCAGCACGATGCCGATACGTGGGAGGTTGGGGGTCACGGACGGTCAGTGGCGCCGCGGGTGGCGAGCGTGTACACGGGAAACGCCATGGCGGCGCGCTAACCCACGTCGGCGGCCAGCCGCTCGGCCAGGGCGAGATCTCTTCGCATGCCCATCGCGCGGAACATCTCGATCGCGTCGGCAATGAGCTCCTTCGCTTCCTTCCGGCGGCCCCAGCGCCGGAGCAGTCCAGCGTACGTCACATAGCTCCGACCCAGCTCTGGCCGGCTGCCGAGCTCCTGCTGGATGCGGATCGCCTCCAGCGCCGCTCGCTCGGCGCGTGCCACATCCGAGGGAGTCATGATGGCGAGTGCCTCGGCCAAAGTCCGGTGCGCGAGGGCATTGGCCAGTCGGTCACGCGTGTCCTCGGAGAGGCGAATCGCCTCTTCGCACAGCGCCGGTACCGTGCTGACTTCATCGAGCGCGAGCAGAGATGTCGCGAGCAGGCCCTGTCCCCATGCCAGCAGCGTCGTGGTGCCGAGCTGCTTGGAGAGCGCGATGCTGTCCTCGAGCAGCTTTCGCGCGCGAGCGGGCTCGCCGATCATCGTGTATGCCTGACCCTCGTAGAATTGCAGGAGGTAGATGCGGAAGCGATCACCCGACCGCTCGGCGATGCGCCGAGCTTCCTCGCAGTCGGCGATCGCGCGCTCGCCGGCGCCCTGATGGCAGTAGGCCACGGCCCGGTAGTTGTGAGCCGCCGCCTGCACGAAGGGATTACGCAGTTCCTCGGCGAGGCGAAGGCCGCGGTCGGCGTAAGCCAGAGCCCGATCGAATTCGCCCAGAGCCGCCAGGGCGACGCCCGCGAAACCCGCGGCCGTCGCTTCCTCGGTGGTGTTCCCGAGCGTGCTCATCTGGTCGACGCTCCGCGCCAGGAGTTCTCCCGCGCGGCTGTAGTCGCCCATCAGATAGTAGCTCCGTCCCATCAAATTCACCGGGGGCGCCGCCAGATCCTCGTCCTTCAATCGGTCGGCGATTACCAAACTCTGCTGGGCGAAGTCAGTGGCGGGTTGAAAGGCCCCACGCACGTACGCGAGGCGTCCGAGCCAGTACAGGACCCGCGCCAGGCGCGGCTCGTCTGGCAACGACTCCGCGAGCTTCCGCGCCTGCTCGAGATTCTCACGGTCTTGCTCGAGAGCATCTCGCGTCGTCCCGACGCTCGCGCGTTTGATGGTCGCGTCTATTTCGACCCGCTGGCGATCGGGGGACGCCGTGAGCGCGCGCGCCAAGCCTAGCGCCTGGTCATAGTAGCTCGAAGCCTCGGCGTTCGCGTATACGCGGGCCGCGCGATCACCTGCCACAAACGCGTATTTGATCGCGCTTTCCGGATGGTCGCTGCGCGCGTAGTGATGCGCGAGAACCACCGCGTGCTCTTCGAGCTGGTCGGGGTAGAGTTCCTCCATGCTGCGCCCGACTATCCCGTGCAACGCCTGGCGCCGCGGCGCCAGCAGGCTCTGGTAGACGACGGTCTGGATGACGCCATGCTTGAATCGGTATTCCAGCTTGGGGTGGAACCGCGCTTCGTGAATGACGTCCAGCCGTTTCAACACCTCCAGATGGCCTGGGATGTCCTCCGGCCGGCCGGAGACGCGCGCCAGCAAGCGCAGATCGAATTCCCGGCCCGCCACGGCCGCCACCTGCACCGTGTCCTTCACCGATTCGTCGAGGTTATCGATGCGAGCCTGAATGATGTCCTGGATGGTCGCGGGCCACTCCAGCAC